>JAEEGL017301270.1_pt1 | contig 16769 bp, 12 predicted proteins | sample 9134231 | NCBI WGS metagenome assembly JAEEGL01 (sample SAMN16246548, study PRJNA631951) | gut metagenome | biome: gut microbiome; feature: rumen; material: fiber-attached | host: Bos | place: Iran: Karaj | collected 2018-10
GGCCTTGTTGAAGCGGTGTATCTCATCTATGAAAAGAATGGTCTTCTCGCCGAATTTCCTGTTCTCCTCGGCCTGCTGCATGACCTGCTTTATCTCCTTGATGCCCGATGTGACGGCGGAAAAGTCGATAAAGGCTGCCTTGGTGCGGTTGGCTATGATGCGGGCCAGGGTGGTCTTGCCTACTCCCGGAGGCCCCCAGAAGATCATGGAGGACACCTGGTCGTTCTCGATGAGTCTGCGGAGGACCTTGCCCTCAGAGAGAAGATGCTCCTGACCTACGTACTCGTCAAGATCCCTGGGTCTCAAACGCGCCGCCAGAGGCTGAGCTATTTGATTTTCGAATAAATTGATCTGTTCCATATTTTTTGCATGTCATAATGAAAAAATTATTATTGTTTATATATTATATCATATATGATAGCCTTACGCAAAGGAAAGGCTTTTATTACTACAGACCAAAAAGGCCGCACATAGGTGCGGCCTTTCCGGTTTTGACAAATGGTTTTTATTTGAAATCGCTATAGAAATTATCTGATCTTGTGACCGTTGCCTGAGGTGCGGGATCAAGATCCCTGTCGGCAATGCCGAGGATCACTTCGGGCTGTACCCAGGGCCTTCCCTGGATGCCGCTGGTTTCCTGGTGGGTCAGGTATCCTTTGTAAGCAGTAAGGCTTCTTCTCAGGTATCCATCTCTTACACATGCCTCTTCAAGACCATTGTTCAGTATGGATCTGAAATGCTGAACGATACCTGCAGCATATGAAACTGAAGTGGAACCTGCTATAGCTCCGGGAATGTTGCTTACGCAGTAGTGCACAACTCCTTCCTCGATATAGATAGGATCATCATGTGTTGTTTCGTGGAAGGTCTCTATGCATCCATAATCGTTGCTCACATCTACGATTACTGATCCTCTTCCCATGGAAGCGACCATTTTGCGATCGATCATATATTCGGTAGCATTCTTAGGCCATCTTACACAGTTGACAAAAAGGTCTGTGGAAGGAAGTTCCCTTGCTAAATTGTAGCGATTGGAAATCATGGTATCGATCTTTCCATGATAGTGATCCTGAATGTTTCTCAAAGCTCCGATATTGATATCTGCCACTGTTACGGAACATCCCAGGTTTACCAGTACTTCGATGGCGCCTTTACCTACGGTACCGCAACCACATACGATAGCTTTGACTCCGGGAGCTGCTGCGAGTCCGCTGGCGAATTTGCCGCAACCACCGTTATTGCTCATCATGGCCCAAAGACCCATAAAAGCTCCTGCCTTGCCTGCTGCTTCGCAATTAGGCGATCCGTATCTGTGGGAGTCCTCAGCGGTTATTGCAATCACCTTTTTCTCAAGGAGCGCATCTACTTCCTCACGGTGAGCAGCGGGATGGATACAGCAATAAATCATCTGACCTTCTCTCATAAGGTCATATTCGCTTTCTTCTATCTCTTTGACTTTTGCTACAAAATCACAGGTCTTCCATATCTCTTCGTTGGTATCCAGTACGACTGCTCCGGCCTTAACGTATTCTTCATCATCAAAGCCTGCTTTGTAACCGGCATCGTGGGCAACATATACTTCATGTCCATCAGAAACTATAGTGTGTACTTCCGTAGGTGTAGCAACTACTCTGTATTCTCCGTTTTTTATATCTTTCAGTATTCCGAACTTCATTGTTTGTCCTCCTTATACTAAATAAATTAGATTACAAAAGTATTTAAAGCAAAGGGCATGCCATAAGATCCCAAGTATTGCAAAAAAACAGGAAAAGCCTTGAAAATCAAGGCTTTTCTAACTATCATACCATAATCTTATCTTGAACTTATTTTGTCTTTTTCCGCCCCAAAGTGAGAATATTGCTCATTTTTGAGCTTTTGAGATCTATCTGATCCCCAGATCTCTGATCTTTCTGCTCAGGGTCTGTCTGGGAATATCCAGCGCAGTAGCTGCCTTCGTGATATTTCCCCCGGCTTTTTCCAGGGCCCGGCTTATGATGATCTTCTCATAATTGTTCATCCTGTCCGCGAAGGATCCTTCGGATGATGTATAGGCTTCTTCTATCTTTGCCTCAGGCTCTTCATTCTTTACATCAAAATATTTGAGCCTTTCTTCCACATGTCTGGAGCTCAGCACTTCATCCTTCATGTCTGCCATGCTGACTCCGAAGGCGATGACATTCTCCAGTTCCCTTACATTGCCATACCAGGGGAACTTCATAAGCTTGTCGTACAAGTCCACGGAAACCTTATGGATATTCTTGCCCAGCATGTTGCTGTACCGGTTGATGAACAGATTTGCCAGCAGAGGTATGTCTTTCTTTCTCTCCCTGAGAGGAGGAATGTTGACCGTCAGTACCGCAAGCCTGTAGAAGAGATCTTTCCTGAGCTTTTCCTCGTTCTGAAGAGCGTCCAGCCCTTCGTTGGATGAAGAGAGATATCTGACGTTGACTTTCTTTTCCACCTTGTCACCCAGCCGTCTGAAAGTCCCGGACTGGATCACTCTGAGAAGTTTCGACTGCATCTCAAGGGGCATGGAGTTTATCTCGTCCAGGAACAGAGTCCCTCCATCAGCCAACTCCAGAAGGCCCACATTGTCCAAAGCCCCTGTGAAAGCTCCTTTCGATGTTCCGAAAAGAAGGCTTTCCAAAAGATTTGCCGGGATAGAAGCACAGTTCTGAGCGATAAATGGCTTATCAGCTCTGGCGCTGGCGTTGTGAATGGCCTGGGCTACCAGTTCTTTGCCGGTACCTGTCTCTCCGCAGATAAGAACAGGCAAATCGGTCCTGGCAAGTTTTCCCAGACTTTTTCTCAGGTTCAGCATAGCCTTGTCACAGGTGTGGATGTCTTCGATCCTGTATCTTGCCGTATCTCTTCCGGTATCCAGCTTGTAGACCTTGTTGAATTCCGAGAGCATGTCGTCCAGGATCTCCATATTTTCATCTGCTGCATCCAACGGATCCATTCCCTCATCATCATTGACCGAAACCGATATATCTATAGCTCCCACTATACGTCTTCCTGACTTTATGGGTATGGACAGCGAGACTATCTTTATGGGGTCAAGTCCGTGACTTATCAATGTTTGGTTGTCAGCATATACCGGAACTCCGGTGCGCATGGCCGTATACAGGCTGCTGGTGGTCTCATCAAGGTTTTCATATACGTCCAGGAATTTTTCTCCGATGACCTCATAATTCTGTACCTTTGAATAGAGCTTATTGTTGAATTTGGCAGAAAAAAGTATCTCTCCCTCCACGTTAATTATGGTTATACCTTCAACATATCCAAGACCATTAAATAAATTATTTACAAAATCCATCTCTCACACCATTTAACAGTAATTGTTTTTTGTTTTGTATAGCACAAAAAATGCAAGATCATACCTTGCATTTTTTGCTTTTTTATATAACTAGCTTTTACAGAGAAGTAAATCCGAGAATAAGATATCCTATAACCGCTATGGCACCGCATACCAGAGAATATGGAAGCTGTGTCTTTACGTGGTCGATATGGTCAGATCCTGCTCCTGTAGATGCAAGTATGGTCGTATCTGAAAGAGGTGAGCAGTGATCTCCGAAAACACCGCCGCCTGCTACTGCTGCGAAACATGCAACTACCAGTGTGGTGACCTCTCCGCCTGTATATGTGCAGGCAAGAGGAAGTGCGATGGGCATGCAGATAGCGAAAGTTCCCCAGGATGATCCTGTAGCGAAAGCCATTACAGATGCAACTACAAAGATGATAGCGGGAAGTACTGCCGGCTGAAGGAATCCCTCAGTACTCTTTATGATGAAGTTAGCTGTTCCCATCTCTGAAGAAAGAGCATTTACAGAATATGCAAGAGCCAGCAGGGTTACAGCAGGTACGCCGCTCTTGATACCCTGAGTCACAGTATCCATGATCTCTCTGAAGGGAACGCCCTGGATGAACATGCTGATTCCCATGAAAATAACTACTCCGAGGAATACTTCCATGGTCTTGGCAGATCCAAGAACGATGTATGTGGTAAGAGCAAGGGATATGATGAGGAGAACAGGAAGAACGAAGTTCAGGAAGATCCTGGGCTTGATCTTGTCACAAGGTTTCATCTCCATGAGCTCCTTGCCGATCAGCGGATTAGCTCCGTCTCTTAAGACTTTGCCTTCCTCCATAGCTCTCTTTTCAGCCTTTTTCATAGGGCCGAAATCCTTTACGATACCGCAGGCAATAAGGCCTACAAGAATGACGGCAAGCAAAGGATAGAAGTTAAACGGAATTGCTTTAACGAATAATGCCTGTGCCTGTTCCTGGGTTTCAATGTTTCCTACACCGATGGCAAGACCCATCAGATATGCAGCCCATCCGGTGATAGGTACCAGAACGCTTACAGGAGCAGCTGTTGAGTCTGCGATGTAAGATAATTTTTCTTTGGAGATCCTGGCTCTGTCACTGATGTCTCTCATAACCGTTCCTACGAACAGAGGTGAGAAGGAATCAGAGAAGTATACAAAGATACCAAGTATCCACGCCAGAAGCTGAGTGCCTTTTCTCGAAAGGTTTTTGTTGTGGACCCATTCAGAGAAGGCTTGGATCGAACCAGTCTTGTGGAAGAATGCTACGATTATTGCAATATATAGATTGAGCAGCATTACCCATGAGAAACTGGTAGTTCCTGTAGCTGTCTTGATAAGAGTAGGAAGACCCATGATGCCCTGTCCTGCGGCAAGTGATCCGACAAGACAGGCTGCTATCAGTGCAACGATAGTGTTTTTAGTTGCAAATGACAGAACGATAGCTATTATCGCCGGGAGAAGCGATATCCAACCCATTGTTTCAAGTTCCATAAAGTTTACCTCCTTGTATAATTACGCGTTTAGTTAATACAAAAGCAACTAACATGCCAACTATAATAAAAGGGCTCATTAAAAAATCAAAGGGTGTTAATATGCTCATGAAGTCATATTTTTCAAGGCTTTAAGGACTGCAAAATAACCGCGTTCCATATTTCATCAATCCGAAAAAGCGTTAGTCACTTTCCTGATCCTGCTCATTTTGTGACCAATAATGATTCTGCCGCTCACAAATGGTCGCAACAGTGTCTCGGGAGCGAAGTAAAGATGCTTGATTTTAAGCATACACTGCACATAGCTGATCCCGAGAAGGTTTTAATAAATATATTTATTATTCTATCGCGTTATTGTATTATTATTAATTATAATACCAAATTATTAGACACCTGACCAGTTTTTTTTAACAAAAAACCCTGAAGAAAAACTTCAGGGTCATTTTCATATATTCACATGTAACAGAGCAGGCAGGTCGGTTCCTAGCCTTCTAATATCTTTCTGGCTACGAAAACTCCGCTGGCTGATGCGTGGGACAAGGAGTGGGTCACACCGGATCCGTCGCCGATGACATAGAGTCCCTTGTGTACAGTCTCCAGATTCTCGTCCAGCTCCACGTTCATGTTGTAGAACTTGACCTCCACTCCATAGAGCAGGGTGTCATGGTTGGCGGTTCCCGGAGCAATCTTGTCCAGAGCGTATACCATCTCGATGATGTCGTCCATGATACGCTTGGGGATGACCAGGTTCAGGTCGCCGGGAGTGGCAGCCAAAGTAGGTCTCACGAAACTTTCACTGAGACGGCTCTCGTTGGTCCTTCTTCCCTTGATCATGTCGCCGAAGCGCTGAACGATGACTCCGCCGCCCAACATGTTGGAAAGGCGGGCGATGCTCTCACCGTACTCATTGGATTCCTTGAAAGGCTCCGTAAAGTGCTTAGTTACAAGAAGAGCGAAGTTGGTGTTCTCCGTATGGAGAGCAGGATCCTCATAGCTGTGGCCGTTAACCGTGACGATACCGTTGGTGTTCTCGTTTACGACTACTCCGTGAGGGTTCATGCAGAAGGTCCTTACCAGGTCGTTATATGCCTCAGTCCTGTAGACGATCTTGCTCTCGTAGAGCTCATCTGTCAGGTGGGAGAAAACTTCATAAGGCAGTTCCACGCGGACGCCGATGTCCACACGGTTGGAATTGGTCTTGATCTTAAGATCATCGCAGACGGATTCCATCCATTTGCTTCCGGAACGGCCTACTGAGATTATTATCTTCTCTGCGGCGAAGCTTCCCTTGGCCGTATCGATCTCGTAGCCCTCTTCAATCTTTCTGACCTTGGTGACCTGAGTGTTGAAAAAGAACTCCACCTTGTCTTTGATCTCATCGTAGAGATTCTCCAGGACCACGTAGTTCTTATCGGTTCCCAGATGTCTCACCTGAGCTCCCAGGAGTTTCAGGTCGTTTTCAAAACATTTCTTCTTGATGTCTGAATTGGCAGTTGAGAAGAGCTTGGTCCCCTCGCCTCCGTGGCTCATGTTGATATCGTCCACGTAATTCATGAGCTCAATGGCTTCCTTGCGGCCGATGTACTCATAGAGGTTGCCGCCGAACTCGTTGGTTATGTTATACTTGCCGTCGGAGAAAGCTCCTGCGCCACCGAATCCGCTCATGATGGAGCAGGTCTTGCAGTGGATGCAGGTCTTCACCTTCACTCCGTCGATGGGGCAGTGGCGCTTGGCCAGTTCGTTGCCCTGCTCGAAGCAGGCGATCTTAAGGGATTTAGAGTTTTTTGCAAATTCGTAGGCTGCGAAGACTCCTCCGGGGCCTGCGCCAACGATTATAACGTCGTATCTAGTCATTAGTCTTTCCTCAAAAATATAAGCCATCAGTTCCCTGATGGCTCCTGTTGCTTTCGCTTATTCTTTAATAGTTCCATCCGGGTTGAATACCGGCAGTTTCTCCAGATAGGTTATGTCTTCTCTGTTAAGTGCATCACCTTCTGCGAGTACCGTGAAGTGGCCTACGATGTTTCCGCCTGCACGTCCTACCAGGTTCTCCAGAGATCTCAGGGACTCTCCGGTGGAAATTACGTCATCCACCAGGAGGACTCTCTTGTCCTTGATCATGTCGATCTCTCTCTGGCCGATGCAAAGCATCTGGATATGGTCTGTTGTAATGGAGTCAACTTCAGTGGTGAGAAGGTTCTGCATATAGAGCTTAGGTCCCTTGCGGGCGATGACATAGTTGTCAGTTCCTGCCTGACGTGCCATCTCATAGCAGAGAGGAATGCCTTTAGCCTCTGCGGTCACCAGCACATCGAACTCCGGTGCGCGTTTCAAAAGCTCCGCAGCGCATGCCTTGGTGATCTCCACGTCGGAGAACATGATGAAAGCTCCGATATATAAATCGTCTGTTACCTTGCAAAGGGGCAGCTGTCTCTTCAGCCCCGCGATTTCCATTTCATAATACATTGGCTGTACCTCTCTTAACATGAATTCATTCCAACAGAAATATTATACCTTAAAACCCTGCCGGTTGCAAGGGCTGGCTTTAAAATCTCACTCTTCAGCAGGCTTCTTCGGGCCCAGGTTCATGAACACCACGGAGAAAAGAACCATCAGGAGGCCGATGATGTTGATGAGACCGATGTTCTCACTGAAGATCATAACTCCTATTAGGGTGGCCACCACCGGTTCCACAGAGGCGATTATGGGCGCTCTGGAAAGCTCTATGTTATGGTTAAGGCCGGACATATAGAAAAGGTAGGACCCCACGGTGGGTATGAGGCCAAAGGCAAAGGCCAGAAGCCAGAAGCTGCCTCCGGATACTTCTGCTATGGCTCCCCAGGGACGAGTGAAAATGCCCAGGGTTATCCAGCCGAAGAAGAAGCTGTAAAAGGTGGTGGTAAAGGGATGGGTGGTCCCAGAAGCAAATTTACCTACTATGGTGACCAGAGCGTAAAGGAATCCTGCAGCAACCCCGAAGAATATGCCCATAGCTGAGACCTTAAGAGTGCTCATGTCTCCGCCGGTGGCCATGATGAAACATCCCAGAAGATTTATGGCCAGGGCTATGCCCTTTCTCGGCGTTATCTTTTCCTTGAAGATCAGTGCCGACATGATGCACACGAAGATAGGCGCCGTATAGAGAAGCACCGAGCCTGTAGCCACTCCAACGGAATTGATGCTTCTGGAGTAGCATGCGTTGAACAGGGCCTGAGTGAAAAATCCCAAAATGACGCACTGAATAAACCCTGCCTTGGTCAGGCGGAACATGTTCTCCTTTCTCATGAGGCTCATGATAATGAGCACAAAGAACATGATTATGGAACCCGCGAAGATCCTTATGAAGGCGGTGACAGAGGAATCTGCTCCCTGTTCGTTAAGCAGCCTGACGAAAAAGCCTATGGTCCCCCACAGGATACCTGCCATCAGAATGCATATATATCCGGTTGTAGAATTGCTGCCTTTATTATTCATACCACTATTATATATTTTTGGAAGCGATTGTCCAACAAAAAATAAGGCGCACTTATGAGGCGCGCCTCTTAATAAGCTGTTTCAGATCTTCCCGGGTCTTACATGGTGATCATGCAGAACTTCAGGATGAAGAGCAGTGCGATGATGGTTACCATGATGTCTTTAGCGGTGTACTTTCCGGTGAAGATGGTAACTACGGTGTAAGTGATAGCTCCGATTCCGATGCCGTTGGCGATGGAATATGTGAGGAGCATGGAGATGACAGTCATGAAGCCTACTGCTGCAGATGTCAGGTCTGTCATGTCGATCTTCTTGATGTTGCCCAGCATGAGCACTCCTACGTATACGAGAGCAGGAGCAGTTGCGCAGGCGGGAACTACCGATGCCAGCGGTGTCAGGAACAGGCAGAGGAAGAAGCAGATGGCTACGGTCACTGAAGTGAGACCGGTACGGCCGCCTGCGGATACGCCTGTTGCGGATTCAACGAAGGTGGTGCAGGTGGATGTTCCCAGCATAGCTCCCAGTACTGTAGCTGTGGAGTCTGCCATCATGCATTTGTCAAGATTGATGGGGTCTCCGTTTTCATCAAGCATGTCTGCTTCGGAGGCTGTACCGTAAAGAGTTCCGATGGTATCGAACATGTCTACCAGACAGAAAGCTACGACCAGCATGATGCCGCCCAACATTCCGCCTACCAGTTCAGGGCTGAATGCTGCATGCCATGATCCTGCGGTGAATACTCCGAAAACGCCTACGTCCATGAAATCTTTGAAGGACTGTCCAACCTGGCTGTAGTCGAAGTGAGGTGCTTCTCTCACGATCACATAATAGAGAAGTGCTGTGGAAAAAATACCGATGATCACGTTGCCTCTTACTCCGCGCTTACCGAGGATAACGATGATGAGGAATCCTATGAAGCCGAGGATGGCGGGAACAACATTCAGGAGTTCTCCGTTTGCGATGGCCCCGTGGATGTCAACGAGCTGTGTCAGTGTGTACTGGTTGTCCTGGATAAAGCCTACATTCTGGAATCCGATGTAAGCGATGAAGAGACCAATACCTGCGGAAACAGATACCTTAAGTGCAGGAGGCATTGCCTTGGCGATGTACTGTCTGGCTCCTGTGATGGAGAGAACCAGGAATACAAGTCCGGAAACGAATACGATGACAAGTCCGGCATGATAGCCTTCTACGGGGTCTCCTCCGTTCATGAGTTCCGGAAGCACGAAGCTTACGAAGAAGAAGGAGTTGAGTCCCATGCCACAGGCCTGTGCGAAAGGCATCTTGGCATAGAGTCCCATGATGAGGGTTCCTGCTACGGCTACCAGGATGGAACCTACGTAAACAGCGTTCCATATGTGGCCCAGGCCTTCACTGAAACCCGTTATCTGATTGGGGTTTACGATGATGATGTAGGCCATGGCAAAGAAAGTGGTAAGCCCTGCGAAGATCTCGGTTCTTACGGTCGAACCTCTTTTGGAGATCTCAAAAAATTTGTCCATAATGCATAAGTCCTTTCTTTATTTAAAATACAATAATTGACAGTTTAACGATCTTCCCTGAAGTAGTTCAGGCCCAGGCCCTGAGGCGGCTGGTCTTCCCTTCTCTGCCTCATGGACACCATGATGAGAACGAGAGCCGTGGCGATGTAGGGCACGATCTTGTAGATCTGGGTCGGCAGGAAAGGTATGGGCAGTCTCAGGTAGAGGATGAGGAGCGCTCCGAAAAGGGCTGAGCCCCAAAGAGCGTTCATTGGTCTCCAGAGACAGAAGATTACCAGAGCTACAGCTACCCAGCCTTCGCCGGCGAGACCGCTGTGGTTCCACACAGAGCCTGCGATGGTCATGGTGTATACCATTCCGCCGACGGCGGAGATGCCTCCTCCTATGACCGTGGCCAGATATCTGTACTTGGTCACGTTGATACCTGCTGCGTCAGCCGTTGCCGGTGACTCTCCCACCGCTGAGAGGAAAAGTCCGGAGCGGGTCTTTTTCATGAACCAGGCCATGATGAGGGCCATGATTATTCCCAGGTAAACGAAGAGGTTATAGCTGAAGAGCACCTGACCGATGACCGGGATGTCCTGAAGGGCTTTGGGAAGGATGGGATCCGCAAAGGCTGCCTTCAGTGCGTTGGAAATGGTGACGTTTCCGCCTACCTTGATCCTCATGAGTTCTCCCACGAACTGTCCGACGCCGGTACCGAAGATGGTAAGGGCGAGACCCGTTACGTTCTGGTTGGCCCGGAGGGTGATGGTGAGGAAGCTGAAGATCAGAGATCCGATGCAGCCTATACCGAAGGAACAGATCAGGGCGATGGCAACAGCCACTGCGCCAGAGGCTCCGTCTCCTGCTGCGTTTCCGTAGACGAAGGCGCCCATGAGTCCGAAGGCTCCTCCCATGAACATGAGACCTTCAACTCCCAGGTTCAGGTTTCCGGATTTCTCTGTAAGTATCTCACCGGAAGTTCCGAAGAGAAGCGGTGTGCCGTTGATGATGGCGGCTTTTATCAGTCCTATTATATTGAAACTCATTTAGCTGCCCCCTCTCCGGCCGGTGTACCCTGGGCCACCGTTTCATTATGTGATGAATGTTCTTTGCTTCTGAAGATCATCTTGTAATTGATGAAGAATTCGCATCCCAGCATGGCCAGGAGAATGATTCCTGTGATGATGTCTGAAATGGATGCGGGAACTCCTAGAGAGGTCTGGATGCTGGATGCTCCCTTGGAAAGAACTGCCAGCATGACAGAAATTGCTACCATGGCGAAAGGATTGAGCTGAGCCAGCCAGGTTACTGTGATGGCTGTGAATCCAACGCCTCCGGCTACGTCGGAATAGAGAGTCTGGTGAGCTCCGGAAGCTACCATGAAACCTACGAGGCCGGCGATGGCGCCTGAAAGACAGGCGGTCCTGATGGTGACCTTGGTCACGTTCATTCCTGCGTATCTGGCGGTGTTCTCAGATTCTCCCAGTACCTTGATCTCGTAGCCGTGCTTGGTCTTTGACATGTAGACATACATGAAGGCCGTAAGGGCCAGTACGATTATCCAGCCGATGTGGACTCCGAAGACTTTGGGAAGTACTGCGGCGTTATCGAACATGGGTATGATCTGGGATCCGGGTTTTCCTTCCCAGGGGCCTCCCTGAAGCCAGCCGACTATGCCGATGGCTATGTAGTTCATCATGAGGGTGAACAGGGTCTCGTTGGTTCCCCAGTTAGCCTTGAAGAAGGCCGGTATTGCTGCCCAGATAGCGCCGAAAACGATGGAAGCCAGTCCCATGACTATGAGAAGCACGGGAGACGGCATGGACTTGGCCATATTAAGAGCGAAGAAGGAAGCTGCCATGGCTCCCATGGTGATCTGACCTTCTGCTCCGATGTTCCAGTATCTCATGGCGAAGCAGGGCGCCAGAGCAAGGGCCGTGCCCAGGAGGGGCACTGCGGTCTTTACTACCTGCTTGATGCCGGAGGCCTTGCCCAGAGATCCTGAAAGGATGGTTCCATAAGCGGTCAGCGGATCGGCGCCTGCGATTATGAAGACCAGTCCTCCCAAAATGATGGCCACGACCAGGGCGCCGAGTCTGATGAGCCAGACCTTGGACTTAGACATGTTCTCGCGTTTAGTAAGACGGATGAGAGGTTCTTTTTCAGTCATTTAGTTAGCCTCCTTTCCGCCGATCTTGGTCATGAGAAGTCCGACTTCTTCTTTGGTAGTGGTCCTTGCGTCTACTACGCCGGAGACCTTGCCTCCGCAAAGGACCAGGATCTTGTCACAGAGCTCCAGAAGCACGTCCAGGTCTTCTCCTACGAAGATGACCGCTACGCCCTTCATCTTTTGCTCTGTCATCATGTTATAAATGGTAAAAGAGGTGTTGATGTCCAGGCCTCTTACCGCGTAGGCGCTCATGAGCACCGTAGGCGCCAGGGCGATCTCACGCCCAACCAGGACCTTCTGGACATTTCCTCCTGAAAGTTTTCTTACGGGGTAGTTGATGCCGGGTGTCTTGACTTCCAGATCTTCCAGGACCTTCTCAGCAAGTTTCTCCGGGCCCTTGGTGTCCACGAAGACGCTCTTTCCTTTGTTCCAGGAACGGAGCATCATGTTTCCTGTCATTCCCATGCCGCCTACCAGGCCCATGCCCAGTCGGTCTTCGGGAACGAAGGCCAGGGAAACGCCGGCGTCCTTGATCTCCATGGGAGTCTTGCCCACCAGCTCCTGAGGGTTCTTGCCCTCGGGGGTGTAGATGATGGAACCCTTGGATATGTGGCGGAGTCCCGCTATGGATTCCAGGAGTTCCTTCTGTCCGGAACCTGCGATACCTGCGACGCCCAGGATCTCACCGCCGTAAGCGATGAATCCCACATCCTCCAGTTTCACCATGCCTTCGCTGTCTCTTACGGTGAGGCCTGCAACTGTAAGTCTTGGTTTAGGGTTCACGGGATCCGGTCTGTCGATATTGAGTTCCACCTTGCGGCCCACCATCATCTCCGTAAGTTCCTTCTCATTGGTCTTGGAGGTCTCCACGGCGCCGATGTATTTGCCTTTTCTGAGTACGGCGACCACGTCGGAAATGGCCATTACCTCGTTGAGTTTGTGAGTGATGAGGATGATGGACTTGCCGTCGGCTTTCATGGCTCTCAGTATCTCAAAGAGCTTGCTGGTCTCCTGGGGAGTCAGCACTGCTGTCGGTTCGTCGAGAATGAGGATATCCGCTCCTCTGTAAAGGACCTTGATGATCTCTACGGTCTGTTTCTCGGATACGGACATTTCATAGATCTTCTTGTCGGGATCGATGTCGAAACCGTATTTCTCACCGATCTCCTTTACTTTGGCGGATACGGCCTTGCGATCGAGTTTACCCTCTTCCTTAAGACCCAGAATGATGTTTTCTGCCGCCGTAAAAACGTCCACCAGTTTGAAGTGCTGATGGATCATGCCGATGCCGTTGTCAAAGGCATCCTTAGGCGATTTGATGGTCACGGGCTTGCCGTCTATGAGGATCTCGCCCTCATCGGGGAAGTAGATTCCCGCCAGCATGTTCATGAGGGTGGTCTTGCCGGAGCCGTTCTCACCTAAAAGGGACATGATAACGCCTCGGTCCAGGTACAGATCAACGCTGTCGTTGGCTCTGTTGGAACCGAAGCATTTGGTTATCCCTCTGAATTCCACTGCGTGGGTGGCTTGTGACATATTGCTTTCCTTTCCATTGCCATGCAAAACACTTTCGTCCGGCCTCGGATCGATGCCGGGGGAAAATTTTTTGCATGAAAGCTAAAAACCCAAAAGAGGACTGTGGAAGTCCTCTTTTGGTCCTATGTGCTTAAGAGATGGTATTAGTATGCTTCGTTAAGCAGTTCAATACCGTCTATTCTGAGAGCGAAGTAAGGAGCGGACTGGAAGTATGACTCATGGAATGCTCCGTCAAATACTGCTTCTTCACTGTCTGCAACGAAGTCTCCATCTGTGTCGATAGCGAAGGCGTTGGTGACTTCCTTACCATCTACTGTGAATGTGGAAGTGTCGAATACCTGGATCTCACCTTTCTCGATCTGAGCTCCGACGTCTGCGATCTTGCTGGCTGTGCCGGCTGCTGCAACGTTCTCATTGATCTCTGTCAGAACTACGTCTCCGTCAAGAAGGCCGTGCTGGCAGTAATCCTGATCAACAGTTCCGCCGTTAACGATGGTCTCGATAACATATACGAAGTAGTTTGTCCAGTCGATCCTGGATGAAACGATGGATGCATCAGGAGCAACGTCAGACATGGAGATGTTGTATCCTACGTGAGGAACTCCATTGGACTGTGCTGTGGTAGCAGGTGTGGTGGAGTCAGAGTGCTGTGAGATGAGCTTGGCTCCCTTGTCGATAAGGTCCTGAGCTGCGTTTGCTTCCATGGTGGGATCTCCCCAGGAACCGATGAATTCTACCTTCATTGTAGCGGAAGGGCAAACAGATCTGGCGCCGAGGAAGAAGGAAGTATATCCTGAGATAACCTCTGCGAATGTGTAAGCTCCTACATAACCGATAACTGCTTCATCTTCCTTGATGTCGCCATTGTCGATCATTTCCTGAAGTTTCATTCCTGCAGCAACGCCAGCCAGATATCTGCCTTCATAGATTGAAGGGAATGCGTTTACTGTGTTGGGAAGGTCATCCTTCCAGGATCCTTCGTTGGTCATTCCTACGAAGACTGTGTCAGGATAATCAGGAGCTACCTTGAGCATAGCGGGCTCCATACCATAGGAGTTGCAGAATACAGCGATGCAGCCGGAGCTTGCGAGCTCGTCACAATCCTCAGCTACAGGGTCTCCTTCAGGGTGGTTATATGTCTTTACCCACTCGATGTTGATGCCCTTGTCTGCCAGCTGTTTCTGTGCTTCGTCAGCTGCCATGTAGAAGTTTCTGTCATAGGCTGCGTTGTCATCTCCTATGCAGACCATACCTACCTTATAGGTGGTATCTCCTGCCGGTTCATCTTCTCCGCTGTTGGTGTCGCCGCCGCCACATGCTGCGAAGCAGAAAACCATAGCGAAAATCAAAAGAACTGCTAAAAATTTCTTCATCTTTCTCTCCTTAAATACTCGAATAAAACAATAGATTTCGCGGGCTGTCCCACGGTAAAATTATACTATTTTTGATAAAATTAAGCAATTGCAAATTCGGGTTTTCGCCCATATTTTGAGGGTTTTTCGACAATAAAAAACAAGCATCCGCGAAAACACGAACGCTTGTTGTAAATATAACAAATAATATTCAATATATATGTTTTCAGGCGAAAACAATTCTCCCATTATCCATTTCAAGAACAGAAGCCAGGGTCTCCACGCGGTAGCCCAGATCCTCCAAAGCAGCCTTGCCGCCCTGGAAATCCTTGGAGATGACGATGCCGATGCCGGCCACATGTCCCCCTGCCATTTCCACGATGGACGCCAGCGCCTTGGATGCTTCTCCATGGGCAAGGAAGTCATCGATTATGAGAACGTTCTCGCCCTCTGACAGGTGCTTCCTGGCAACGGTGATCTCGTTCATGGTCTGCTTGGTAAAGGACATGCAGGGCGCTGTATAAACTCCCTCTGTCATGGTATTGGGTCTTGCCTTCTTGGCGAATACCACCGGACAGAAGCCGAAATATCTGGCTGCGGACACAGCTATGGCGATGCCGCTTGCTTCAACGGTCAGTATCTTGTCTACCTTGACTCCCGAGAAGCGTCTGGCGAATTCCTCTCCTATCTCATCCATGAAGGACGTATCTATCCTGTGGTTTATGAAACCGTCAACGTTTATTCTGTCAGAACCTACGGCCAAGCCTTCTGACATTATTCTCTGTTTTAATTTCTCCATTTCCCGTTCCTTCCTTCGATCATTCGGCTGGATTGCAATAATATTTTACAACTAATAGATTCCTCTATCAAGAGGAAAGCATGGGGCTTAGGATTTTTTGTGCGAAACGCGAAAGGCCGTGTAAATTTTTTGTTGCACAAAACAATTTATTTCACAATTCCTCATGTACCCCAAAAAATACATGAAAATCAAGGGGTTTTGGGCCCTTCCCCGTATTGAAATTATGTTATTTTTGTGGCAATATACTTGTGTCGTTAAATACCCTATTTAATGAGGAAAATATATTTTAGAAAGGTGTAATTATCATGTTCAAAAAATTTACTGACGGATGCGTGTCCCTGGTAAACAGGTTCCTGCCTGATCCGTACATTTTTTGTGTAGTACTGACTATCATCGTATTCATCGGCGCCATTCCTGCAACAGGAGCTTCTCCGCTTGATATCATCATCAAGGGTTGGGCCGGCGGCGTTTGGGCTCTTCTGGGCTTCTCAATGCAGATGGTACTCGTACTTGTTCTGGGAGATGCTTTTGCTAACGCTCCCGCTATCAAGAGGGTCATCAGAACCATCGCTAAAGCGGCATCATCTTCCCCTAAGAAAGCTATTTTCATGACAGCTTTCATCTCCACCATCGCTTGCTGGGTAAACTGGGGCTTCGGTCTCGTTGTAGGCGCTATCCTTGCTAAGGAGATCGCACGTCAGTGCGAAGGCGTTGACTACAGACTGCTTATCGCTTCCGCTTACTCCGGATTCGTTGTATGGCACGCCGGTTTCTCCGGTTCCATTCCTCTGGCAGTAGCAACAGCTACCACAGATGCCGGACAGTGGGCTGTAGGCGACTATGTTGCAGACATTATTCCTATCACACAGACCATCTTCTCATGGTGGAACATCCTTATGTGCGTGCTGGTTCTCATCATCATGCCCGCTGTACTTGCTAAGATCCATCCGGGTCCCGATGAAGTACATCTCGTAGATCCCGGCCTCCTTGAGGAAAAAGAGATCAAAGTTGCAAGACCTGAAACTCCTGCAGAAAAGATGGAGCAGAGCGCTATCCTCTCCTACATCATCGTACTTGCAGGTATCATCTACATGGTATGGTTCTTCATCAACAAGGGCATCAATGTAGA
>JAEEGL011872140.1_pt1 | contig 16768 bp, 16 predicted proteins | sample 9134231 | NCBI WGS metagenome assembly JAEEGL01 (sample SAMN16246548, study PRJNA631951) | gut metagenome | biome: gut microbiome; feature: rumen; material: fiber-attached | host: Bos | place: Iran: Karaj | collected 2018-10
GTGATAACAAAAAGTATGATTGTACACCTGGAACATATCAACCATTAAAAGGTAAATCTTCTTGTGATGCATGTCCTGTTGGAGCTTACTCCTCTGGTTATAGGGCAACAAGCTGTAGCACTTGTGCAGCAACAGTATATGGAAGTTGGTCCGGAGAATGTGGTTCTGTCTCTCGATCTTATACAGCTTATTGTACATCTACTGGTTCAACTTCATCAACTGATAAATCATATAAAGGAACAGAAAATAAAGATATAGGTGGATGTTCAGGAGGAAGAGAATGTAAAAGTGGAAAATGTGTTTGCCCATCTATTACGAATGGATCATCATCTTGGAATGGATCATCGTGTGAAAGTAGATGTGATAATGGGTACGAATGGTGTCCATACTCCAGTAGCACATGTATAGCTTCATGCACTACAAGTATGACAGATACGAGCTGCAGACCATGGAAAAATAAAACCAGATCCTGCCATTATGAATCAGATGGTAGTGCGCTATGTAGTTTAAAATGTAAATGTGATCCTTGGCCAGAAGGATGTTAATAATAACAGTAAAACAAAAACCCCCTTCTTGGGGGTTATTTTTTATTCAATTTTTGACTTTGCAATTTTATCAAGGACTGCATTCACGAGAGCAGTCTTTTTTTCTGGATAAAACTTGTTCGCAATCTTTGTATATTCGGAAACAATAATTGGTGATGGAGTATTTTCACGGAACAAAAGTTCAAATGTGCCGGCACGAATTATTGATATAATTAACTTATCATTTTTTGAAAGCTCTATTTTAAGATGTTTTGAAATTTCCGCATCCAGGGTTTCTTGATTTTTAATAATACCCTTTACAAGATAGGCAAACAATTTTGCATTGACCTCAATTTCCTTATTATCAACGGTGTCCTGTTCCGATAAAAAAGATTTTGTTCTGAAATATTTCATCGTTTTTGCAGTCAACTTCTCACCCATAAACAATGCAGAATATGAACACTGAACCGCAGCAATTCGTGTGTTAAGGGTAATGGCTTCTATTTTTAAATCTTTCATAATAACTTCCTTTATTTAACATGTTCCATAATATATAATATTTTTTACAAAAAGGAAAGTATAAAGTTTTATTGCAAATATTTTTCCTTTGTTCTATATTTATCTATTGATGAACAAGGGGATTTAAAAATGAGAAATAATGATTATCTAAATTATAACGCTATGCTTGATAATGCACTTCTTTCTGTTGTGAAAAATGCATTGGAGCAAACATCAGTAAACGGACTTTTGGATGGACATTATTTTTACATCAGTTTTAAAACTAATATGTGTGGGGTTATTGTTCCTGAATTTTTAAGAAAGCAATATCCGGATACACTTACCATTGTTATACAGCATGAATATTCAAATCTTTCCGTTTCAGAAAAAGAATTTGGTGTGACACTTTCTTTCAATAATCATAATTATCATATAATTGTTCCATTTAATTCTTTGGTTGCATTTTCTGATCCTGAGGTTAATTTTTCACTTTCATTTAATCCTGTAGAGGAAAATGCTGTTTGTGAAAATGAAGAACCTGAACTTTCATACACTGATGATGATAGCAATATTATTTCTATGTCTGATTTTATGAAGAAAAATTCGCCAAATGACGATGATGTTGCATAAGCTCATCGGATTTCAAATGGAAATTATCTATTTCAAGACCTACATAAGCCAAAAATACTATATATATAATAAGCAGGATAAAACCCTTGGCTATCCATTTTAATTTTTCTATAATGAAAACTACTACTGTTAGTATCACCAAAAATATGCTTATATTTTTCAAATGGTTTATACTTTCTATTGAAGAATAACTTAAAACCAAATCTGAATTATACAATATGTTATAAATCAAAATTGGGAAACCTATACAAAAACTGATATTAAAAATATTTGATCCAAATGCATTTGTTATTGCATCATTAAATTCTCCTATCTTTGCATCCTTTATAGAAAGAATTGTATCAGGCACAGATGTCGCAAAAGCTGTTATTGTCATTGCGATAAAATAGCTTGGAATATTTAAAATATTACTTATTGCATAACTGCTTGATACAAGTATATCACACATAAAATAAAAAACTAAGATACTTAAAGATAAAATTACAAAAGAATTGATTGTATTTTGTTTTTCTGATTTTTTAAAAAATATTCTATATAAATCGACATCCTTTAATGCCTTAATAATATGTTTTGAATTTTCAAGGAAAAAATCATGATGCTGTTCCTTTACTATTGTTTTATTTTTCTTTGGATAATTGAATATAACAACTAAATACAAAATATAAAACATTATAAGTATTAATGAATCCGATATTGTAATAGTTCCAGAAGAAAGAACAAGAATAAGATAAACCTGTGTCATAATCAAAAACATTCCATCACGAATAAGAATAATTTTATCGAACTTCATTTTTGAAATTGTTTTAAAAAGAAAACAGAAAAAAATAACAAAAAACGGTATCATTGTTATATTATAAACGACACTTCCCGTTGTATTACTTATCCCAAACATTGCACCATCATTTTTCGAATATTCAAAAATTGCTATAAACGAAGTCATAAATTCAGGAAAAGAACTTCCTATTGCATTAATAGTTGCGCCTCTGGTTCCAATAGGCATATGGCGACCAAGAAATCGTGATGCTTGCTGAAACGAATCACAAACTTTCCATATAACATAAGAACTAAAAAATAGTAAAAAAATATGTCTTAGTATTTCCATTTTCATCTCCTGAAAATATCGTATACTAAGCCACTAATCATTGCAATATGAAGTTATACCTTAATTATTTCTTTACACCATAGGTAAGAGTTAAATCCGTATTGAATTTATCTATATATTCTAAGACTCCAACACTTTCTAAATCTTCCGCATTTCCATAATATTTTATATCTCTAATATAACCTTTCTTTTCACCATCAAGATTGCTTGATCTTATAAAAGGTAAATTCTCATCCATAGTAGCATTCTTTAAAAATGTCCAATCTGAATAACCATTACCTGTTGAAACAATATCTATATGATACCAATCAGGAATTTCAACATTAAATTCTTTCATTCCATTTTCTTCTGTTTTAGTTTTATCTATTGTATAAGAAATATTACCTTTTAAGGTAACATTATCCTTGTTTACTTCTTTCACATTTGCAACGACCTTACCTTCAAATGTTGTTTTTGTATTCAAATCATCTTCAAATTTTTCAAGACTTGAAATACCTCCTATTAAAGGAATTGCTATACTTTCTCTTTCTGAAATTGTTCCATCAATTACAGATTCATAATAACCTTTTTCTTTCCAATATCCATAATCTGCATAACTTAAATTTACACCATTTCCTAAGAAATTTAATGTTAATTCGTTTTTAATTAATTTTTCTTTTTTGATTTCTGGATCATCAGATGTTGTATATGATTCTAATAGTTGAGGATCATTAAACATTTTGTTTTCTTCCTCTTTTGTATAAGAAAATTCTTTACCATTATTATTTAAACTTAAATTTTTAAATTCTCCATCATTAATTTGCTGTAATTCATTCAATGTTAATTCCTCATCATTATCTTTGTAATAAAATTTAGCTTGGAGAGTTTTATCACATTTTATACAAGTAATATCCTTTAATTCATTAGGAAGTTTTTCTTTTAACTTATTAAAATTGATAGCTTTAACTGTTTTATTAGGATTGTTAACTAAACTATATACAAATGGTTGTTCTGTTGTTACAGAATCATATTTATATTCAACTCCATCAGATGTTTTATTTATTTCTTTTAATTCATAACTATTTGGAGTATATTCCTCAAAATTTTCTAAAAAATACAAAGCATCATCCTTTGATGAGAAATGGAAATTATATCTTAACGAAAAATCAGCCATATCATCATCGGATAAAAGTTCAACTTCCTCTCTTAATCTGTTAATCAAATCTTTCAAAGGAGTTATTGTCACTTTGAAATCATTGCCGTTTTCTTCTATTCTTATTTCTTTTTGAAAAATATTTTCTTCACCATAAGAACCAAACATTCCATTATAAGCATTTAATTTTATTCCTTTATAGTTTTTAATAAAGTTTGTATTCAAATTGTTTTTTGAATCTAATTTTCTTGATAATAAAAATTTTATTGCAGAAGGATCATCCGGTAAAATTATTCCATTCTCATTATTTGTTTCATTGATATTTTCATTATCTGTGTTTAAATTTTCTAAATTCAAATTTATCTCTGTATTATTCTCAACCATACAAGAGCATAAAAATAAATTACAAACCAACAATATAATAACTTTAATATTTTTCATTTTTGTTCCTTAAATAATTTTGTAGGAAAAATTTCCTATAAAAATTTAGCTATTTAATTTATATTGTCAATAAAATCTTTAACAACAATAAAATTACATAATTGAATAAATTTTAATTATTCTGGATTTTTTTGTTTAAGACTATAAATGCAACCACAATAATTTTGTTCGTATATATTATTATCCTTTACAACCTTTCTTGCACGTTCTTGAATACCACACTTTCTCCAATTGATATCAAGATATGGTATATTTGTTATATGTTCAACATCTAATCCTGCAGCATTTACTTGATCTAAATCTTTCCAGCGGGAAAATGCAAGTGTAGATGAAAAATAATTAAAACCATATTTTTTTGCATAAACAGCAGTTTTTAAAAGTCGTAAAGAAAAACAAACCGAACATCTTTCACCTCGTTCTGGACACATTCCTAAACCTTTTGTAGCTTTTTCGTAATCCTTTGGAGTATAGTTCGTATCTATAAATGGTATATTATAAAGTTTCGCAAGACGAATAACTTCGTTTTTTCTGTGAATATATTCATTTTCTGGATAAATATTAGGATTATAGAAAAACAAAGTAAAATCTAGTTTATGTTCGGCAATAAAATCTACTACACCTGCACAACAAGGGGCACAACATACCAAAAGTAATACTTTTTCATTCATACCAATTAAATCTTTACTTAACATTTGACTTTTACCTTTTATGATTTATGCTATAAATATATTACGGAAAGGAAAAAATTTCTATGAAAAAAAGTTTTTTATTATTTTTAGGTTGTATTCTGTCAACTTCTGCATATTCTTCGACAATATATGATAAAGATAATTTAACTATTGATTTGGACGGGAAATTGGCTGGATATGCCGTATATAACAGTATCAAGTCAGATAATGCAAACAAGTTTGATATTGCTGGTTATGGCGAAATAAATCTTAATCCCGAATTCCAAATAAACAACGATAATAAGGTTGGTGCATATATAACCCTTGAAACCCACCCTGATGATAAAAATGATAGTTTTTATGAAGAAACTTATGTATATTCAGAAGGTAATTATGGTAGATTTGAAATAGGTCGTGCTAAAAATATTTCAAGAAAAATACATATTACCACCCCTGATGTTGGTATTTTGGATATAGATGACTCCGAGGGATTGGATTATATTATTGCTCCGGATGATTTTATTTATATAAACTCTACTGCTATAAATACTGATGAAAAATCTAATAAAATAAACTATATTTCACCTTCGTTTTATGGTTTTCAATTCGCAGGTAGCTATATTCCTGGAGCTGATGAAGAAAATGGTGATAATACCTTAAAATATTCAAAATACAAAAGAGGATTTACAACTTCTATAAAATATTCATATGTAGATAATATAAATTTTGCTTTGACATTAGGATATGGCCGATTTGATGAAACAAATCTTGAAATATCAAAGGCAAAAAAAAGAGACGAATATTCTGTTGGAGCAAAGTATTATGTAAGGGGCTTGCAATTTACTGCATCATATAAAAATATAAAGGAAACAGATATTGCGACAACATTACTTACACAAACTTCACAGAATGGATATGCATTTAATTATGGAATCGCATATGAAATAGGTCCTTTTGCTATAAGTCTTTCAAATCATCAATCAAATGTTGATGGTTTGGTAGCTGTTAATGGAAAGGATAGACTTTATTTGTCTTTACTTTCAACGAAATATTCTTTAACAGATGGGGTAGATTTCTCTGTATCTATGGGAAGAATTGCCTATAATCCAGAAAATAATCCATATTCTGTTGGAATATTAATGGCTACTGGCTTTGTGATGAATTTTTAAAAATATTTAAGTTTTTATTATTTTTGTTGCAAAAACAAATTTTTAAATATAGTCTTATAGCTAGGAAAGAAAAAAAATATATAGAAAAGGTGGAGAGTTATGAGAAAAATATCTAGATTATCCCTTATTGCTTTTACATTAGCAGTAATGACTTTACCTAAATCATCTTTTGCTGATTGGGCTGGTGAACCTGAAGAAACTTACTATGAGGAGAAGGAAGTCATATGGCCTATGCCTTACTCTGATACGTATACAAATATAGATGCATTAGCTAATGTGAATCCGGAAACAGAAAGGGTAACTTCTACAAAAGAGCCAGATACAGGGTGGACTGGTGGTCCAAGTTATACCCCTCCTAAGGGAAATCCACCTGTAACAGAAGGTATTATTCCCCCTGCTGACTCCAATATGCCACTTGCTAATAAGGATTTGGTTGTTGATGATGGTGTAAGAGTTTTGTCGGCTTCTATGCCTCCTGGATATCCAACAATAGTTGAATATGTAGAATCGAAAGAAATTGTTCAGGAAACAGAAGAAAATAAAGTTGTTCAAGATTCTGTTCGTGATTGGATTGCAAAGGAAGGTATGACTCTTCGTGAAATATTGCAACAATGGTGTGATATTGAAGGTTGGGAGCTTGTTTGGAATACAAAACGTGAGTATCCTTTAAAGGCTTCAGCTATATTCCGTGGAAGATTTAAAGATGTTTCTGCTGCTATTGTAAGAAATTTCTCTAGGGCGACACCACAGCCTTTGGCTAAGTTCTTCTTAGGAAACAGAGTATTAGTTATTAAAACATTGGAGGAAAATGATGCAAATTAGTAGAAAAGTTCTTTTAACAGTTCTTGCATTAAGTAATGTACTGTCTGGTTGTTTATATAATAAGGAGATGGCCCAAAATGTGTCTTCCTCTGTTTCGACCGATTTTGACGCAACTCAAGATGCTTTAGATAGAGCAAAGGTTCCTGGTAGACCTATAAACAAGGATATTGTTTCTGTAAGTGATGATATTTGGCTTGGAGATTCAAGTTTCGTTGCTGAACATAATGATCCTCTTCCTAAGCAATTTGAAACAGACGAAGGTATTACTTTGATGACCGAATCCGATGTTTCTTTTGCTGAGATAACAAATCAAATTTTCTATTTGACAGGAATTTCTGTTCAGATAGAAGATTCTATAAAAAAAGATGATTTAAAAAATACAAGTGTTTCATACACAGGTTCTCTTTCGGGACTTTTAAATATGTTAGCTTTAAGAGAAAATATAAATTGGTCTTATGAAAATGGAAAAATTGTATTCTACAAGTTTAAGACAAGAACTTTTGTTGTTTATACATTAGCAACAGAATCTTCTTTTTCAGCAAGCATATCTTCAGGAAGTCAGGGTTCCGCAACTCTTTCAACTACTGCTGCTATAAAGGAATGGGCTGAAATGGCAGATGTCCTTAAAACTATTGTAAAGGAAGGTGAGGTAAAAATGTCTCCGTCAACAAATTCTGTGACTGTGACTGCTTCTCCTAAGACTTTAAAGAAAGTTGAGTCTTATATAAAAGAACAAAATAGAAGATTTGTTAAACAGGTTGCTATTACCGTTAAAGTTCTTCAAGTTTCTATTTCAAGAGATAATAATTTCGGTTTGAACTTAAGTGCTTTGTTTGATAAGAGTTATACATTAAGAACCTCTACTTCAAACACTGCTGCTGATGGTTTATCTTTTGCAATACTTGAAGGTGCTACTAATTCAAAGTGGGCTGGAACAGCAGAGAATCCAACATCTGCTGCTATTAAAGCATTGTCAAGTCAAGGTAAAACTTCTCTTGTAACATCTGCTGTTGTTACTGCTAGAAATAATCGTGTTGTTCCTATTAACAATATTCAGACATTTAAATATATAAGCAGTATTTCCACTTTGACTGAGAATACAAATTCTACTACAGAAGTAACACCAGAAGAAGAATCTGTTGGTTTCAGTATGCAACTTATGCCAAATATTCTTGAAAATGGAAAATTGATGCTTTTGTTCAATATGTCTTTGAAAGAACTTATTGAAATAGAAAATAAAGTTATTGGTAGCACAGCTGTTCAACTTCCAAAGATTGCTCAAAGAAACTTTATGCAAGAAATTGTTATGGAATCTGGACAAACTGCTGTTCTTACTGGATTTGAAAAGATTTCCAATTCAAATTCAAGTAATGGTTTAGGAACAAATGACTTTACTTACGTTGGTGGATCTCAAAAAACTGATACATCTCGTGAAGTTTTGGTTGTTATGTTAACACCACAGGTTATAACATCTCCACTTGATACGGAAGACAACTTTAATGATGAGTGGGGTATGCCTGATTATTAAAAATTAATTGAGGGGTAAAGATTTTGGCTAAAGAAAAAGAAATAAAAACCATAGAGGTTGCTGGAAAGGTCTATGCTGTAGGTTTGTTTTGGCAACCTGTACAGGAAGAAAAAAATTACCTTAAAGAGATTAAGGCTACTGTACAAACTGTGGTCACAAATGCGAATCTTTATTGTTTAAAAAAAGGTGCTGCTACTCAATATGGTTTAGGTTCTACAAATTCTGGTCATAAATCAGGTATGCTTTCCGGAGCTTCCGGTATTGCAAATGCTCTTCGTGATAAATCATCAGCTATTTGTGTTTTTAAAATAAAAGAAGGATGGTGGTTTATAACTATAAGAAATAACCTTATTCTTTCTGAAGAGGATACTGTATACACAGAAGAAAATGATGCAAAAGAAGCATTTGAATCTATGCTTTCAATCCCTGATTGGGGATACAAAATTGCTCCTGCAGAATGGGGAATTGATGAAACGACTGAAGTTTCTGCCGAAGATTTACTTGGTCGTGGTCAGGCAATAGAATTAAGAAAGATTGATAACAACATTAAAAAGAATATTTTAATATGTCTTCTTGTCGGTTTTGTTGCTTGGCAATTTTATAAAAGTCATCAAAGAGAAAAAGAAAGATTAAAACAATTAATAGAAAAAAGAAGACAAGAGGCTATAAGAAAATCTATGCCTCCACCTCCTCCACCCCCACCTCCTCCTGCGCCATGGGAAACATTGGTTGATCCGGTTGATTTTGTAAAAAAATGTACAGTTCTTATAGTTAATTCGACAGGAACTGTTCCTGGTTGGGAGTTGCAGGATTCTTCTTGTAAGGAAAAGCAGTTATCATCTGTATGGAAAAGATCTTATGGAACTGCGGGTTGGATTTTTGAAGCTCAAAAATTTGGAACTTTACCAAAGGATATGACTCTTTCTGCTAGTGATAGCGCCTATAATACTATTCTTGGAGTTTTGGCAATTCCATCAATGAATCATGTTTCATCGAAACCAAACTTGAAGAAAGATGAAATACAAAAAAAATTAAATGGAATATTTCATTCGTTAAAACTTACAGGATTGAAGTTGGAAAATAAAAATACTGTTGTAAAGGATCCAAAAAATCCTTCTTACTCAGAAAATTATCCATACACCAGTTTTAAATTTACTGATGTCGCCTATAGACTTCCTTTAAATTGGATGAATCTTCTTAAAGATATTAATGGAGTAGAAATGGATTCTGTTTCTTGGGATGCAAAAAAGAAAACATGGTCTTATATGGGAAAAATTTATGAATTAACACCTACTCAAATAAAGAAAGATGAAGAAGCTTTAAAGAAAGCAGAGGAAGAAAAAAATAAAAAAAATGAAGTAAAACCTGTTTCTGAAAATTCAAATAATAATAATGTAACAGAAACAAATAAAACTGCATCCGGAGATGAAAAACAAAAAACTGATACCGTAGATAAGGCAAATTCTGCTACTGTTTCACCGGTTAATACTGAAAAAACAAATAATACTAATACTGATAAATCAAAGCAAAATTAAGTAAGGAGAAATAAAAATGAAAAAAAGTATAAATAAAAATAAAATAATGTTATTGCTTATTATATTTTCTTTTGTGTTTGCTTTTAATACAAACAGTGTTTTTGCTCAAAATGCTGATGATAAAGAGGAATATATTGAGGAAGAAGAAAATATTGCTGATGAATCAACAGAAGAAAATGATGATATAGAAACCGATATTGAAGAAGAATCTGATTCTGAAGAAAATACTAGCGATGATGATGAAATATCTGATGAAGAATTTGAAGAAGGATATGGTTCAGAAGAACTTTATGCTAATGAAGAAGGTTTAGATGATCCAAATAATATGTATAAGCTTGACGATATAGCGGCAAGCACCTTTCAACAAATTTCAAATATTGAAAGAGAAAATGCTCTTATGAAATTAAAAATTGAACAAGGAAAACTTAAGCTTGATTTAGAAAAACAAAAGGCAGAAAAGAAGAAAATTACTGCTAGTGTTGAAGAAGATGCAAGACAAAGAAAAATTAAACAACAAGAACAGAAAAGAAAATTAACTGAAGAAATAAGAAAACAAAAGCAACAAGAAGAAAAGGATGAAGAAGAAAGAAAAAAGAAAAATAGAGATGCTGAAATAAATCAAAAGTTACTTGATAAGTTAGATTCTGCTGACTTTTCCAATCCTGAAGATGTAAAAGCTTTGACAACTCTTATGAGTTTATCAACAGGAAAACCTGTGGATAAAGTGTTAGGCTCTGGAAATATGCAAAAAGATGAAGTATCTTTTGATGATAAATATGCAGTAAAATCTATTATGGGTGCTGCTGGAAATATGATTGCAAATATTGAAAATATAGCTAAAAAGACAACATTCAAAGTAAAGGTTGGTTCTATCATTGATCAATGGGTTGTTGCTGATATAAGGGGAACAAGTGTTCTTTTAAAAAGAGGCGATGAAATAAAGGTTATGAATCTTAACTAGAAAGTAAAAAAATGAGCGAGGAAGCATTAGATAATTTAGGTGAAAACCCTTATGAGAATATGAATCCTAAGGATGCTGCAGCGAAGCTTTTTGCTAATAACAATAAGCTTGAGTCTGGTCCAAGTGGCAAATTTCCTGTTGGAACGGACACTCAAAGTTTACTTGCTTTATTTTCTGATGGAACTTTTCTTGTTTCCAATACGCATAAATTTGATGGACGAGTTTTAAGTTTTCAATCTTTGGTGAGAAAAAAAGGTGGTGTAATAAACAGACCTGTTTATGTTGCAATGAGTTTGTTGAATGCAATTTATTCAACAGATATTAAAGCTGCGACTTCAACAGTTTCGGCCGAAGATGCAATGTCAAACAATCAAATGCAAAAAGATTTTGTTGATATTGTTTATCGCGCATCTGAACAGAAAGTTTCTGATATTCATGTTGTAGTTGCCGATCATACAACTGTTATGTTTAGAATTGCTGGTAGTATGCAGACTATACTTGAATATGATAAAAATTGGGGTGAAGCATTTGTGCGTTCCGTTTTTGCATCTGCAGATATTTCTGATTCTAACTATGCTCAAAATGAATTCCAGGCGGGTCAAAAATTAGGAAGCACTCCTCTTCGTGGTGAAAAGGATTTATATTTACCTGAAAATGTACTTTCTATTCGACTTCAATTTAATCCTATTGCTTTTGGTACAAGATATCTTGTTATGCGACTTTTGTACGCAAACTCATCTTCTTCATCAGCTGATAATCTTAAAGAGTTAGGTTTTTCTGATTATGAAGATGAAAAACTTGAAAGAATGCGTTCTTTTCCAACAGGACTTTGTATAATTGCTGGACCTACTGGTTCTGGTAAATCTACAACTTTACAACGTGTTATGATAAAAATGCTTAAAGAAAAGAATTATGAACTTAACCTTATAACTGTGGAAGACCCTCCTGAATATCCAATTCCAGGTGCAAGACAAATGCCTGTGACGAATGCAACAACGGAGGAAGAAAAGGAAGAAGCATTTAACTTAGCATTGGCGGCTTCTCTTCGTTCTGACCCTGATGCGATTATGGTCGGAGAAATCAGAACATTATCATCGGCAGAATTGACTTTTAAAGCAGCATTGTCAGGACACAATGTTTGGTCCACACTTCATGCAAATTCGGCACCTGCTATTGTTAACCGACTTTTAGATATGGGTATTGATTCGTTTAAGTTGAAAGATCCAGAACTTATTCGTGGACTTTTATCTCAAAGACTTTTTAAAAAGCTTTGCCCTAAGTGCCGTGTTTCAATAAAGGATCATCCTGAACATCCTGCGTATACAAGATTAGAAAAAGCCTTGGGTAAATATGGTATTGAACAGTCATATATAAAAGGACCTGGTTGTCCGTTTTGCAATGGTAAAGGTATTGTTGGTCGTATTGTTGCTGCTGAAATTATAATTCCAGATTCAAAGTTTTTGGAAAAGCTTGTTGATGGAAGTAAAGGTGAGGCTGTCCATTATTGGACCAATGAACTTAGTGGAAGAACACTTAAAGAAGATGCTATTGGAAAAATGCTTCGTGGTATAATTGCTGTTGATGAAGTTGAAAGATGGTGCGGTATGCTTGATACCGATGCTGTTTATTAAGGAGAAATTTTATGGCAGAAAAAAAGATTCCATCCAATGATTTTGTTTTAAAAGCTACTCAGTTTATGGTTTTGATGAACAATGAAAAACGTCTTCAAATTTACTATAAATTAGCTGCTCTTTTAAGAAATAGGTTTACCCTTATGGATGCATTAGATCGTATATGGATGATTGAAGCAAAGGATGGAAAAAATCCAGAAGAACCTATGGCGGTTGCTGTTGCTTGGTGGTTGAAGGAATTGGAAAAAGGTCTTCCTTTTTCATCCGCTATTGAAGGTTGGGCCCCTATGCGTGAAAAGTTGATGCTTTCCGTTGGTGATGTTTCCAAATTGGAAAAAGCTTTGGTCAACGTTATAAAAGTTTCAGAAGGTTCAAACAGAATTATTCAACCTTTGGTTTCTGCTGTCACCTATCCTATTATGATGATGATACTTAGTATGGTTATTGTTGTTGGTGTCGGTGTATATATGGTTCCTCCTCTTTTGGAATTTGCAAAAAATGCTCAATGGACAGGAAGTGCAAAAAGCCTTGTTGCTCTTTCCGGTTTTGTTAGAGTTTATTGGTGGACATTTCCTTTGATATTACTACTTATTATAGCAGTGATTTATATTTCATTTTCCAAATTTACGGGTCCTCTTAGAGTTGTGTTTGATAAGATGCCTCCTTGGTCACTTTACAGAATGTTCAGTGGTGTTTCTTGGCTTATGAGTTTGGCTGCATTGGTAGAGTCAGGAACTCCTATTGCACGATCATTACAGTCCCTTCGTCAAAATGCAAATCCTTACCTAAGAGAAAGGATTGATATGGCATTGATGTTTATAAAAAATGGTGATAATTTGGGAACAGCTTTAAAAAAGAGTAATATGCATTTTCCTGAAGACGAACTTATTGGTGATTTGGAAATTTATTCGGAACTTGATAACTTTGAAGAAGCTTTAAATGGTGTTGCAAACGAATATTTGGAATCAAGTATCGCAAATATAAAGAAAGAGGCAGGAATATTGAATTCTTTTGCTCTTTTATTAGTTTCGGGTATTATTGCATGGGTGCTTTTGGGTGTATTTGATATGCAGAATCAGGTTCAAAATGCGATGTAAAATAAAATACTTGAAAAAACTTAAAATAATTGCTTTAATAGTGTTTACAACAAACCTTAAATAGGGAAAAAAATGACAAGAAGTGATATTATAAAACTTATATATCAAAAAAAGGGCAATCTTTTAATTCGTGACATTGAAAGAATTGTCGATATATTAACAAATAAAATTTCTTCATCTTTGGCTGATGGTCACAGAATTGAACTTAGGGGATTTGGTGTATTTGCACCTAAGAGACTTGCTCCTAAAATGGCAAGTAACCCTAAAGGCGGTGCTAAGATAAATCTTCCTGAAAGAGTTTCTGTAAAATTTAAAGCAGGAAAACTTCTTTCACAAAAAATAAACGGTAAGATATAAAAATACAAAATGATAAAGTATATTATAAACTGGATTTTCCTTGGAGGTCTTTTTTTCTTAATATTTTTATTTTCAACTGAAAATAAAAGTCTTATGATTCTTAATATTTTCCCTTTGAAAATGGGAATAGAAATGCCAGTATATCTTTATACAATAGTTCTTGCTTTTATTTCTTTTATTGCCGGAATATTAACAAATAAAGTCTATAATAAAACAAAATCTTTTAGAAAGAAAAAGGAGCTTTAAATTGAATTGGCTTAACAGTGTTTTACGACCAAAAATAAAAACTATATTTTCAAAAATAAAGGATGTTCCTGAAAATATGTGGCTTCCTTGTCCAAAGTGTGGAACATTAATGTATAAAAAAGATTTGCATAATCATCTTAATGTTTGTACAAAATGTGATTATCACTTATTCTTGCAAATTAATGATAGATTTGAAAATCTTTTTGATAATGGAAAATTTACAAAAGTTGAACTTGATGATGTAAAGGAAGATCCTCTTAACTTTAAAGATTTGAAGAAATATAAGGAAAGACTTGCTCAATATAGAAATACAACAAAATCAGATGATGCAATAGAAGTTGCATATGGTAAAGTTGGTGGTCAAGATACTGTGATTTTTGCATTTAATTTTGAATTTATGGGTGGCAGTATGGGAACATTTGTTGGTGAAGCAATTGTTAAGGCTGCTGAACTTGCTGTTAAGAAAAATGCTGCATTGGTTGCAATTCCAGCTTCTGGTGGTGCAAGAATGCAAGAAAGTATGCTATCGTTGATGCAAATGGCAAGAACTACTATGGCAATAAATAAGGTTCGTGATGCTGGACTTCCTTATATTGTAATATTTGCAAATCCAACCATGGGCGGTGTTTCTGCATCATTTGCAATGCTTGGTGATATTCATATTGCTGAAAAGGGGGCATTAATTGGTTTTGCTGGAAAACGTGTTATTGAACAAACAATAAAACAAAAACTTCCACCAGAATTTCAAACTGCTGAATATTTAAAGGATCAAGGAATGGTTGATATTGTTGTTCACAGAAAAAATTTAAAAGAAACTTTGGCAAACATACTTACCATGCTTATGCACAATAAATAGGAATTGAAAAATGATTTATTTGGATTTTGAAAAAGATATTAAAGAGTTAGATACAAAAATAAAGGAACTTCAAAGTAATAAAAACTCTGATGCAAAGAAAGTTAAAAAACTTATTGAAAAAAGAGATGAAGAACTTGAAAAACTTTATTCGAATCTTTCTGCTTGGAATCGTGTTCAAGTTGCAAGACATCCAGATCGTCCACATGCAATAGATTATATAAATAATATGATTGATGGGTTTATTGAACTTTCTGGTGACAGAATGTTTGCTGATGACAATGCTATTGTCGGTGGTATGGGTTATCTTAATTCTATACCTGTTATGGTTATTGGTCAGGAAAAAGGTCACGATACAGAAACGAGATTAAAACATAACTTTGGTATGTCAAAACCTGAAGGATATAGAAAAGCAATACGTTTGATGGAGTTGGCAAACAAATTCAAACTTCCTGTTATTTTCTTGGTTGATACTGCTGGGGCATTTCCTGGTGCCGATGCAGAAGCAAGAGGACAGGCACAGGCTATTGCATCATCAATTCAAAAATGTTTTGATTTGGATGTACCAAGTATTTGTGTTGTAATTGGTGAAGGTGGTTCCGGTGGCGCAATCGCAATTGCAGTTGCAAATTCTGTTATGATGCTTGAAAACTCTGTTTACTCAGTTATTTCACCTGAGGGTTGTGCATCAATTCTTTGGAGAAGTCAAGATTATAAAGAAGAGGCAACCAAGGCATTGAAAATGACATCTCATGATTTGCTTGAACTTGGGGTTATTGATACAATTATTGATGAACCAGTTGGCGGTGCACAAAGGGATAAGGAACAAACAATTGCAAATGTTAAAAATGCAGTTGTAAGCGAGCTTAAGAAACTTTTAAAATCATCAAAGCAAGTAAAAGAAAAGCGAATCGAAAAATTCACAAAAATGACAAGAATGTAAATTAAAAAGCCCTTTTGACAAGGGCTTTATTTTTTTTACATTAAACAATCCCAACAATTATTTACAATTACAGGGGGGATAGTAAGGGATGCCATCTTTGTTTTTCACACCGAATGCCCCATCAATATATTCACCTGTTGTTGGATTATCTAAGGTATAAGTAGCAGTTGCTTCGGTTGCTATATCATTTTCACCATAAAAACCGACATTTCCATTAAATTGTGTACCACCACGCATTTCTCCGTATAAATTAGATCCGTTAAATGTTAAATTTTCACCCTTAAATCTTTTATAATCCTTATAATCAAGTTCCAAATCAGCCCTGTAACCATTATTTCCATTTTTTATGGTAATGTTGACATCACCCTTTAAATCCTGGTATCCATTTGGTCCATCCAAAACAGCAACTGTTTTTCCAGTAAATTTTGCGGATGTACCATAATCCATATCAGGAGTACCTCTGTTGAATGTATACATAACAACAGGACTGTAACTGACATCACCATTTGCAGTTGTTTTGAACATACCAAAGTCAGTATAAGATAAATTTGTTGCATTACCGCCAAGTATCAAAGTATTTTTTTCACTATTGGAACTTGAATTTGAGCCACCTGTTGCAAATCTATTTTGA
>JAEEGL012824856.1_pt1 | contig 16768 bp, 12 predicted proteins | sample 9134231 | NCBI WGS metagenome assembly JAEEGL01 (sample SAMN16246548, study PRJNA631951) | gut metagenome | biome: gut microbiome; feature: rumen; material: fiber-attached | host: Bos | place: Iran: Karaj | collected 2018-10
AAGAAAAATTAGAAAAATTAAAAAAAGAACAATTAGAAAAAGAAAAATTAGAAAAATTAAAAAAAGAACAATTAGAAAAAGAAAAATTAGAAAAATTAAAAAAAGAACAATTAGAAAAAGAAAGATTAGAAAAATTAAAAAAAGAACAATTAGAAAAAGAAAGATTAGAAAAATTAAAACAAGAACAATTAGAAAAAGAACGAGTGTTAGGGAAAAAAAATGAAAATAATTTAAATTTAAATAAAGATGAGGATACTATTGAAAAAATAATAGATAACAATAAAACTAAATACTCTAGTAATCCTATTGAAGAAAACTTTAATGAAAAAGAAATAAAAGAAAATGGAAAAGAAAATATAAATTCAGATAAATTATTAAATGAAATTGAAAAAATATTAGAAAAAAAAATAAAAGTAATTAATGATAAAATAGAAGAAGAAAAAAAGGATAGAAAGACTCAGTTGAAAGAAATAAATGAAAAAATAGACACTTTTACAAATTCATTTAATCAATCAATAAAACAAATTGAAACAAAATTTATTTATTTAGAAAAAAAAATGACTGAAAATAAATCAGTTAATCAAAATAATAATAAATCAAATAATGAATTATTTAGTACATTATTAAATCAAATATCTAAAGATTTAAATGAAAAAATAAAAGATATTAAAAATAATTTGATTCCTCAACAATTTAATAATATATCTAAAACAATAGAACAAAAGAATGAAATTCTTCAAAATCAAATAAATAATTTTATAAATAGCATAAATTCAAATATTTCAAATAAAAAAAATCAAAATCAAAATATTGGCTCAAATTATGTAAATAACAATTATTTTAAAGATTTTAAATCAAAGAATAATAATTTTGATAATTATGATAATGATACTAATAAAAATTATAATCCAGGGTTAAATCAACATAATATTAATAGAAAATTTATTAACATAGATACTGATAAAGGTGATATAAGTGTTCCTTATAAAGATGATTTATCTGGTAGAAAGAGAGGTTATAATGTAAAATTAATGTTGTCAAAAAATAAAATTAAAACAAAATTTGAAGATTTAAAATCAAATAGAACAAGAATTTCAATTGAAATTAAAAATCTAGGAAATGCTCCTTTACCTAATACATCATATCTAATAGGAGAAGGGGATAATTTAACTATTCTAAAAACTCCATTAAATAATACAATCAATGACACAGATAGTATTAATTTAGATGTAATATTAAAAAATAATAATCCTCAAAAAATAGAAAAAATGACAATATCATTATTTGATCCAAATGATAATAAACTTGATGAATGTATTATAGAAATAGAAATTATTGGGAAAATTAATTCAGATTTTATATATAATCAATTGAATTATAGAGAGGATGATGATAATAATTTTAATGCTATGAATAATGATTTAATGAGAAGTATGAATAGAAGAAGTGAATTTAGAGAAAAATTAGAGGAATTAAAAGGATTTTTTACAGATAAAGATGAAGAAGAATTAATTAATGCTTTAAATAAGTTTAATAATGATGTTAATTTAGCAATAACTTATCTTATGGAAAATTAATTAAATATTCATTAAATTAAATTTATTAATTTTAACATTTTTTTAAGGAACATTTTCTAAATTTTTAATAACAATACTAATCATTATTAAAAGAGCTATTTTTATTATTGTTATTATTACAAATATAAAAGCATAAAATTTTTCGAATTCATCATATGAAAAAAATGAAATATTTTTTATTATTAAAGATAATAAAAAATCAATAATATATATAATTGAACATATATCAAAACCTAATTTATATTTTTTTAATGTTGTATCATTTGAATTTGCCTCAATACTTATTTGTAAAGATAAAGTTGCAATATAAATTATAAAAGCTAAAAATAAAATTGTAAGAATATCTATTATCATTGTTATTGATTCAATATTTATTCTTGATATAATTGCAAATATATTTATTACAATAATATAAATTGAATACCATTTAATTTTCAAAAATGATGTATTTAAATTTTTTGTAAAATAAGTTCCCGAATTTTGATTAGTAAATGAAATACTATCAAAACCTTTCATTTTTAAAATATAAAAAAATCATTCAAAAAATAAAAAAAATTAAAAAAATAAACAAAATTAAATAAACACATAAAATAAAAAAAATAAAAAATTTTAAAAAAAAAAAATAAAAAATAAAAATTTAAATATAAAAAATGTCACAAGAAACTCCATTTTTATTTAAATCAAATGGAATCTCAATATCAACATCATATAATAGTACAGAATTTCCAAATGACAATTTATTAAATCCATCAAGAAGTGTAAATAAAAAATTAATATATATAACATAAATAAAATAATATATATAATAAAAATAGAGTGTTTGGTTTAGTGGAGAATCATTTCCTCAAGAAATAATATTTGATTTATCAAATATGATAAAGAGACCTTTATTAATAAGAGGATTAGGAATTTATTGTTCAAATAAATTAGAAATAAATCCTAAATTAATAGAAGTTTTAATACGTAAAAAAGATGAAGAATATATTTCTTTAGGTAATTTTGAATTAAGTTTATCAAGTGGAACACAAGTTTTAACGACAGAAGAATTTTTATTTAATGATATTATGTTTATTAAAATTTTAATTAAAGCTTCTTTTGGAGGAAGTAGAACTTATTTAAGTAATATTTATTTATATGAACATTTACCTTGGAATGAATCTGCTCTTCCTTTTAATGAATATAATAAAGATAAAGAAAAAGATAAAAATTTAAATTTAAATTTTTATAATTCATTACCTTCTAGAAATAGTGATATTTTACTTAGTGATAGTGATTTGACTGAGAAAAAAAATCATAATAAAAAAAATTATATTCAGAATTTAAATTCTTATGAAAAAAGTAATATTTTTAAAATTAAAAGAAAAAATGAAGAAAAAGATGAATCAAAAAGAATTATTTTAACTTCTCAAAGTTTATCTAATCATAAAGGATTTAATCAAAATTATTATAATAAAGATAGTTTTGATAAAGAAAATAATAATAATAAAATAAATGGAGAAAAAAATCCTTTATTTTGTTCTACTAATGATAATTTTTATAATAGTAATGATAATAATAGAATTATAATTGACCAATTATCTAATTTTGAATCAAATACAAATAATATAATGAATAAATTTGATGATAGGATTTCAAATTTAGAAAATGATTTAAATGATATTAAATTAAATATAAACAAAATTTTAGATAATTTAAATATAATCAAACCAAATAGTCAAAGAGATATTTTAGATGAATGTAATAAATTAATTGAATCTAAAATACAAAGTTCTAAAAATATTTATAATTTAAATACTATTAATACAATTAATACTAATAATTTTTCACATGAAGAATTCATTCCTTCAAATCAATCACATTCATCAAAAAATTTTAATAAAGAATATGTTCAAAATAATAAAATAATGAAAATGGAAGATTTATTAGATAATAAACTTGATGAAAAATTAAATATTTTTTCAAAGAAGCTTGAAACAAAAATATATCAAACTATATTACAACCATCTTTAAAAAATTTAGAAGAAATTTTACAATCTAGTTTAAATGATGTTAAAGAACAATTAAAAAATTCACAAAGGAAAAAAAAAGAAAAAAAACAATTAAAAAGTCACAAAAAATATATGAAAACTGAGATAAATAAAAATGAAGTTTTAAGTTTTAGAGAAAAAGAATTAAAATTAAATGATTTAATTAATAAATTACAAAATAAATTAAATATGCAATATTATAATACTGTAGAAAATTCTAAAATTTTTGAAAGTGAGGACAATTTGAATATTAAAAATACTACAAATAACTAAATAAAATATTTATAATATTTTTTTAATAAATTTTAAAGATAAATTAAAAAGAATAAAATATGGAAGAATCAATTGAAGTTATTTTTTCTAATAAAAAAAAAGAAATACCTATTATGAATAATTTTGATAATTTCAAAAATAAATGTTTTGAGAGTTTTAATATAAATAAAGATGAATTAAATAATTATAAATTTATAATTAGTTATGAAAAAATTCCAATTGAAATAGAAAATGAATCAATTTATAATGAATATCTTTTTAATGAAAAAATTGAACAAATTAAAATTTATATTGTATATAATTTTCAAAATAAATTAAATAAGATTAATAATTTGTTAAATAATATTAATGAAAGATTAAATAATATTGAAGTTCAAACTAAAAATTATGAAAAAAAGTGTGAAGATTCAAAAAATGAATATCAAGATTTTATTGGAGATTTTGAATCCAAAATGATAAAATTAGAACAAAAAAAAATTAATTTTGAAAAAAATTTACAAATGTCAATAAATAAAAATATAAATAACGAAATTAATGAAAATATCAATGAAGATGCTAATTTAATGAAGAATGATGATTTAATTTAAGAAAAATATTCAAAAAATAATTTATTAGTATTTATATTTAATTAAAATAAAAAAATAAATTATGAAAAATAAAAATATTCAACTTGAATTAGAAAAACAAAATAAAAAATTAAAAGTTCTAAATAAAAGATATGAATATTATTATCAATTAAAAGAAACATTAAAAAACAAATTAGATAATTTACTAAATGAATTTAATGAATTAAATGATGAATATAAAATAAAAGAAAATGAAGAAAAAAATGTATTAAAATATAAAGAAGAATATAAAAAATATAAAATTTTAGAAAAAACAAAAAATGAGCTTTTAATAAAACTTTCACAAATTCAACAAGAACATATAGTGATAAAACAAACTTATGATAACTATGTTAATGAAAAAAAAAATTTAGAAATAAAAGATATAAATTTAAAAAATGAAAATGAACAATTAAAAAATAAATTAAATGAAATTAAAGAAAATATAAAAGATAGATTAATTGAAAAAAAAAATTTAGAAAATTATTTGAATAATAAAATAAAAGAAGAAATTAAATTAAGACAATATTTTGAAGATGAATTTAAAAAAATAAATAATAGTAATAATCAACATAATAATAAAACAGGAAATATTTCATCTTTTAAAAATTTATCTTTTGAAAAAATAATAAATAATGAAGAATTAAGTTCAATAACAAGTTTTTTATCAAATGAAACAAATAAAAACATAAATGAAATTTAATATATTTTTATTTTATATTTTTGTCTTTAGTACAAACTAAAACTTAAATATTATAATTAATAAACTAATCAAAATCATTTTGATTATTATTCAACATTTTTTCATCTTCTTCTTCTTTTATTTTAATTTCTTCAATTTGTTTTTTTAAAATTTCCAAAGTTTTTTTACTATCATCACTTAATTTTTCACAAAATTCTTTTTTATCTTTAATTTTCTCAAAAACATCTCTAACAACTTTAAATAATTCTTCATATTTAACTTGTTGGTTAATAAAATTAACAACATCTCTTTTTTTAACATGTTCATAAAACATTAAATAATTATTAAAAGAAATTCCAGAATCTAAATCAGAAATATAATATTTTTCCTTATCAATATAAATATTATTTTCCATAAAAAATTCAGTCCATAATTTAATTTTGTAAAGAGAATAATTAGGATTTAAAATTTTAATAGAATTAGGATCATAAAAAACATTTTTATATTTATAAATATTCATATAAACATCAGTCCAAACAGAAACAGTTTTATTTTTAGCATCTTTTTCAAATCTTTCTTTCTCAGAATCAAACATAAAAGTTCCATATAAATTACAATTATAATTTTTAGCTAAAAATAAAATAAAATCATTATTAAATTCAAAAGAATTAGGAAATTGATAAATTAATTGATGAACACAATCTAAAAATTGTAAAAAAATAGGAGAAATTTGACTTTCTTCTTCATCTTTAATATTAATTCCTCCTCTTTTTGCAAATTGATGACCAAAACTTAACCAATCTTTTTCAATTAAAACTGCAAAACCTTCAAAAGTTCTAAAATAAGGATCAATTAAAATTTGACTTAAAGTAATTAATTGACTTGATCTATCCCAACCATCACTACAATGAATAAGTACACAATAATTTTTTTGTAAAGTTTTACATATTTCATTAGAAAAATATAATAATTTATAAATAAATTCAAACCAACCTGTATTTTCAACTTGAGACCAAAATTTAATATTTGACATTATTTTACTATTTAAACAAACTTGATATAAATTTTTAATAGAATTTCTTGCTTTATGTATATTTTCAATTTCACAAAAATTTAATGAAACATTACTATAATGTTTAGTATTTTCAAATCCTCCTCCATTAACTCTATTTGCTAATGCATTATAATATGGTCTTGCATCAAATATATATAATTGAGATGTTAATGATATCATACTTTCTAATAATTTTATATCTTCATCATTTTTACCTAAACCAATTAAACCTACTTTTGTTTGTGATGATCTCCAAATTGATGGTGTTACTTTTATTTTTTGATTTGATTTTATTTGATTTTGTTTTTTATTTGAATTACCATTGTAATAATAACTTAATACTGGAAGACGATTTTTTGTACGAAATTGTGATGCTCTTTCTAAATCTTCATCACTCATTGATGATGGTTCTACTAAAATTTTTGGGTATGTTGAACATAATTGAAAATATTCATTTTTTCTTGTTATTGTTAAATTTAAATCATTTTTTTCTGTTATTCCTTGTCTTAAATATTCTTTTTCAGGAGAATAAATGTCCCATCCATTAAAATAATTTGGTTTTTCTTTTAAATAATTATTATATTCTTCTGAAAATTTATATAAATCTTCTTTTGTTTTAAATGTACTATAATTACTTAAATTATAATAAAATGAAATGTTATTTCCTTTTGTCCATATGTGAAAACGAATTATTCTTGTATCTCTTAATGTAATTTCTATTGGATATGCTTCATATGATAATTTTTTATCTTCTACTTTTTCAACTTTTGTTATATTTATTAAAGGAAATTTAAAATAATTTTCTGGAAAATTTTTTTCGTTTAATTCATTTTCAAATTTAAATACTGCTCTGAAATTTGTTATTATAAATATTCCTATTAAATCTTTACTTGGTTCTTTATATGATGCTTCAGTTTTGTCTATTATTTTTTCCATTGGGAATAAATTTAAATTTTTTTTTATTAAGTTTGGGTCTTCGTAAAAGTTTCCTACTATTACTTTTGAAAAGAGTCTTGATTCTAATAAGGATGGATCATACATTTTTTTCTTTTTTTTTGAATAAAAATATTTTTTTTTTTTTGTTCAAAAATTATTTTTTTTTAATTTTTTTTTTATAATTTATTATTTATTTTATATATTTTTTTAATTTAAAAAATGTCATTAAAGGAAAAAGTTGAAAGGTTTATTATTGGTAATTTTAATTATTTTGAAAATGAAATTTTTGAAATTAATATGTCTTTTATAAATAAAATTCCTATTATTTATGATGATTCTTGTTCTATTTATGCTATATTAAATAAAAAAATAGATTTGTCAAATAAAAAAGAAAGTGATTTAAAAGTAAATGTAATAAGTTCACATTTTGATATTTTTATATATAAAAACAACTCAATTTCAAATATTAAATTTATTATAATTTGTATTATTGATGATTTAAAAATAAATGAAGAAAAAGAAAAAATAAATGATATTAAAAAAAATATTTATATTAATGATTCAATAACAATAAATTTTCAAAAATTTATCTTTTCATATATTAAAGAAAAAATAGAGGATAAACAATATAAAAATCAATTTCCACATTGGTTACTAACTCCAGATATGATACAAAATAAAGAAATACCAAATTGTAATTTTACAATTGAAAATATATTACTAGGAAATGATAGTATAAATCGAAAAATAAAATTAGTAAATTCATCAAATGAAAATATATATTTATATAATTTAAATGATTACTTTGATAATATTAATTCAATTTTTTCTCCTATTGAAATAGATCCTTTAAAAATTAATAATGAAATATTTAATGATGATAATAAATATAAAGAAATATTTATTAATACTTTTGAAATTGAAATAGTGAAAAATAATAAAAAAAACTTATATGATTTAAGAGAAAAATTAATTGAAGAAATGCCTGAAAGTATTAAAGAATTAATTGAAAGATATGAAGGGATTAAATTTACTAAAAAAATGTTTGATGATTATAAAACAAAAAAAATAAATAATAATAATGAAGAAAAAATTGAAGATGCTAAAGTTAACAATAACAAAAGTCAAAATTCTAATCATAAAAATGAAATAAATAATAATATTGATAAAGATAAAACTAGTACAAAAAAGAAAAAGATATTTTTCTCTACATTTGTAACTAAATAATTAAAATATTTAATAAAAAATAATTATTTATATATTCACTTTATATTTTTTTTAATTAAAATATATAAGAATATTTTAATGTATTAAAAAAGAAATACAAAAAAATTAGATTTTTATCTTTGTATTATTATTATTATTAATATCTACTGAAGAATATCTTTTATTTTTAATTTTTTTCTTACTAAATTTATATTCAAATATTTTAGGAATAAATTTATCAGAGTTTAATATATCATAATATTTACTATAAAATCTAATATGATTAGATTTTCTTAAAAATAATTTTTCATTTTTATTTTCTTCAATATATTTATCAAAAGTTAACATATCAAAACTTTTTAAAGTATTATTATAAATATTATTTTCATTTTTACAAAAATTTTTATGTTCTTTAATTAATTTATCTATAACATTATTATACAATTTTTTTCTAGGAGTTAAATATTTATTAATAGGAAAATTACCAAATTTAACTTTATAATTTGTTTTTTTAATATTATTATTATTATTATTATAATCAGTTAAAATATTATTACTATTTAAAATTGAATTTTGAAAAATAGATTTTCTATTTTTTTTTTTTTCACTTTGATAATCAGAAGACACTAAAGTATGTGTTTCAGAAAGAGTTCTTTTTTCAAAATTTTTTTTATCTTTTTCATCATTATAAATATTAAAATTATTATTTTTATTTTTATCATTTTTAAATTTATGAAATTTATTTTTAAAAAAAAGAGATTCTTTATTTTTAATATTAGGAAAACTAGTAATAGTATTTCTAAATAATTTATTAGGAACAATTTCAATAGTATTATTTCTACTATTAAAATTTTTCCAATTATCATAACTTTTATCTTTAACAAAAGAATAATAATGTAAAAGTGTATTTTTCTTTAATTCTAATAAACGATCAACCATAACTTTTTTTCTATCTTCAACCCATTGAATATAATTATTAAAAATTTTTCTTTCTTTTAACATTTTATTAAAAAATTCAATATTAATTGAAAATAACTCAACAGATGCAGAAGAACATTTTATATTAGCAAAAAAATTCATATCTAAAGTTATATAATCATCTAATCCAATTACATCACCACTTCTAATAAAAAAAAGAGAAAAATTTTTAACTTCTTTATTAAATTCAATCATTTTATAATTTTGTTGAATTAAATCAATTAAGAATTTATTATAAGAATCACCTCCTAAATTTTCAATTATACCATCTAAATAATCATTATTACAATTTATTTCTGCTTTTAATTCACCTGATTTAATAAAATAAATTTCTTTTCTTTCTTCTCCTTTTTTAACTAAAAAAGAACCTTTACTCAAATTCATTTTTTTAAAATAATTAAAATAATTAAACTCAAAATTATCAGAATTATAATTATCAAATAATTTAGTAGAAATAATACATTCAATATTATTTCTTCTAATTTTATCTAAAGCATCTTTAATACAATTTTTATAAATATCCTTTCTTAAAGTACCTAAATAACTTTCTTTTAATGTTATAATTGTTGCAGTTCTTCTTTTTGTATCATCTTTTAATGCAATATCACCAAAACTTTTTCCACTTTCTAAATCACAAACATTATGATATTTCCATAAAGTAAATTCTATACTATCACTATTTTTATTTACATTTCTTGGAATTAATCTTTCTATATAATTTTCCCAATCTATTATTTCTTTTTTAAAATTTGTTAAATTTGATGTTAATGTTGTTTTTTTTTCAAAATCTGAAATAATATTTTTATATTTTTCATTTATTATTTTTTTATTTGATAAAATTGAACGATTTAATAAATCATATTCATTATTTTTTTCTAAATTTTTTAAATAATAAATAAATTCTTCTTGTTTTAAAAACATTTTATATTCAATTGGTACTAAAACAATAACAAGTCCTTTAAAAATTAAATAAAAATTATCTCCAATTTGACCATTTAAACAAACAATTGAATCTTTTGGATGATATTCACATTGAATAAATAAACATAATTTAATTAAAAGTTCTTGAGGATCTGAAAAGTTTTTTTTTAAATTTAAAGTTGATATTAATCCTGGAAAATTACTTAAATAATGTCTAATTATTAAATTATCATTTTGAGTTCTTATTGGCTTTTTAAATATATATATTAACATATCAAATATTTCTCTTGTTTCTATAAAAGGTATGTTTATTAAATTAATCCCTAATTCTATTTTTCTATTTAATCGTTCTGCTGTTGCTGTTATTAATTCATCTTTTGATTTTCTTTTTACTTTTATATTTATTAATGTTTTTTTTTTCACAAAGGTTTTCATTTTTTTTCTTTTTTTGAATATTTGAATATTTTCATTTTATTTTAAATAAATATTATAATTATTAAAAATATTATTTTATAATATTTTATAAAATAAATCAAATAATCTAATTTTTTTCTTTTAAATAGTAATAATAATTTATAGAAAAAAAATGAAATATAAATATACATTAGATAAAAAAGTTGGAGGAGGAAATTTTGGAGAAGTATTTTTTGGAAAATTAGATGTGGCAATAAAAAGAATACCAAAAAAATTAATAATAGAGCAAGAAATTTCCCAAGATATAGAAAGAGAAAAAGACTTATTAAAAAAATGTCAATCAGAAAACGTAGTAAAATTAATAGAATGTATAGAAACAGAAGACTACTTAGATTTTATTTTTGAACAATGTGACACAGATTTAAAAACATTATTAAATAAAAAATCAAAAGGATTTCAAATATTAGAAATAAGAAATATAATAAATCAATTAAACAATGCATTTAAAATATTAGATTCAAATAAAATAATACACAGAGATATAAAATTAGAAAATATTTTAGTTTCATATTTAAATGAAGATAAAAGTGAATTTATAGTAAAATTAGCAGATTTTGGTTTTAGTAGAGAAACATTTGTTGATATATATGATTCATTTTGTGGAACTCCTGATACAATGGCACCAGAAATTGTAAATGAAGAACCTTATAATTATAAAGTTGATTTATGGTCTATTGGAGTTATTATCTATGAATTATATTATAAGAAATTACCTAAATTTGATGATAATTATAATATTATTAGTGATTTACCTAAAGATGAATATTTAAAAGATTTAATTTTGAAATTGTTAAAAAAAAATCCTGAACAAAGACTTACTTGGAAAGATTATTTTAATCATCCTTTTTTTTTAGATATTAAAAATATTAATATTGTTGTTCTTGGACAAAAACAAATTGGGAAAAGTACTTTAATTGAAAGTGCTTTAAAAGATAATTTTAAAATTCAAGAAAAGGAAAATTATAAAATTTATCAATCTAAAAAAAGTAGATTTAAATTTATTGAAATGAATGGTTTTGATGATGAAAATTATAGTTTTGAAAATTGTTTTAATGATTTAAATAAATTAGTTGATTCTAAATTAGAAACTAAAGATCCTGATAATTTTATTCATATAATTTGGTATTGTTTGAATGAAGATAGATTCACAAATCAAGAACAAAAATATTTTAATCAATTAAAAGATTATTATTTAAATGATAAAATTCCAATTTGTGTTATTCATACATATACTTTAAATAAAAAAATTGTTTTTAAATTTTTTAATAGAATTATAGGAAAAAATGATGGAAATATTATTACTTGTAAATTATTGGCTAAAGATATTGAATTTAAAAATGAAGATGATGAAGTTGAAGATTCAATTGATTCATTTGGAGTTGATTATTTAATTACAATAACTTTAGAGAAATTAAAAAAATTATGTCAAGATGATACTATAAATCAAAATTATTTATTATTTCAAGAAGACAAAAAGAAAAAACAAGGTTCTTTAATTTCTATTATTGATCAAATTCAACATTTAATTCAAAAATAATTAATTATATTTAGGGAGATAAAAAATTAATTAATTTATTATATATTAAATAATATATATTATTAACTTAAATATTAAAAAATCTCTTTAATTTTATGAAGAAATTTTATATTTTTCATTCCATTAATATTAAATAATTTATAATAAAAAAAATAGATTAATAAAAATATGAAGGGTTAAAATTACTTCTATTATTCCTTCATTATAATTATTTATAATAGTATGACATTTTTTATATATTATTTAAGATTTTTATAAAAGTTATTAAACTAAAAATTTGTTTTATAATTCGTCTAAAATATTTAAAATTTTAAGTATTATATTATTTATTGTATAAAAAAATTAAAATTAAAATTTTTTTTTATTATATAATATATTTTAAAATAGCATTAAAAAATATTTTAATTATTAATTATAATTACAAAAATATATTTATAAATGTTTTTTCTTAAATCTTAATGAACGAAAATCCTTCATTCTTAATTCTGCTCTAATTCTATCATTAATAAAGAAATTATTTTTATTACTGCCTCTATTTGAAGAATTAGATTTTAATTTTTTATTAAAATTATCATTAGAAAAATGATCAATTGTTTTAGAATATAAAGTTTTATTTCTATTAGAATTATCAGGAGATAAATTATTTGATTGAATTGTTAATAAATTATCACTATTTTTCTTTATATTTTTTTTATAAAAAACTTTAGTTATTCCTGCTAATCTTATTACTTCAGCTTCTAAAAATTTTTCTTTTCCAATATTTTTTTTATAATTTTCTGTATTAAATAATATTGATCCTTTACTTGTTTGATTTAAAAAACTATTATTTTGATTTCTTGAATTTTTATTTTTGTCTGAAATTAATTTTGTAATACTATTATAATTATTAAATATTGATTTTTGTTCACCAAAATTTTGTCTTTCTCTAAATGATTTTAAATTATTTCTTGATGATGATTTATTTAAAGTATCAAAAATTCTTAAATTTATTGGTAAACTAATTTTTTTATTTAAAACAATATTTCTATCACTATTTTTATTAAAATTATTATTTTCAGAAATAATATTTATATCTGATTGAATTTTATTTTCAATTTTATTATTAAAATTAGAATAAGTTAAATTAGGTAAATTTGTTCTATTTAAATTTATAGATTTTATCTTTAGGTAATTTCTTTGAGAATTATTTGGTCTTATTTTTACATATGGCTTTGATAATCTTTTATTATTTTTTAAATTATATATTTTTTTATAACTAACTTGTTTAACTAAATTTTTACTTTTTTCTTTTTCATCAATTTTATCATATGAAAATTTTCCTTTTCCTTTTAAAAAGTCATTAAAATTCATTTCAAATTCATTATTTATTTTATTTAATTTCATTTTTACTTCTTTTTTTATAATTTTAAGAATATTATCTTTTCTTGAATTAATCATTTCCATAAAAAAATTTTTATTATTTTCATTATCAAGTGTACTAATTAGCTTATGAAAATCTATAATATTAATTTTTTTAACTTCAGCTTTTTTAGAAACACATTTTGCAAAATAAAATCTATTTTTCAATTCTAATGAATCTTCAAAACCTAAAATATCAGGATTTTTAATAGTTTTGATTCTAACTTTAAAAATATTATTATTATCAAAATTTTTAATTTGTTCATTTTCAAATTCAACAAAATTTAATTTTTTTTGATTTGAAATAGTAAGATTTTCATTATTATTAGGATTAAAAATCATAGGAGATTCAATTTTTTTATTTTTAGCTTTTAAAAACAAATTGTTAATTTGTTCATCATCAACTGGTAATTTTCCAATTAAATAATTAATTAAATTACTTTTAGAATATTCAATATAATTATAATATTGTTCAATCCAACCTAAACTTAAATAACAATATAGATTAAATTTTCCATTTTCAATAATATAAATAAAATCACTTTCTTCATTTTGTTTATATAAATATTCTGTATTATATAAAATTTCCTTTTTAAAAAGATTTAACAACTTAATTAAATGATTAAAATTCCAATATAAAAAAAAAGGATATTTAACTTTAAAAGACTTTAAATCTATTTCTATTCTTTTTAATTCTAATTCTTTAATAATATTATTATAATCTTTTTTATTAATAGAAACTAATATACAATCATTAACTGCAATAATAGTTGCATTACGTTTAGTTTTTTTAATTAAAGCCATTTCTCCAAATGAGAATCCTTTTTCAAATTCTCCTATTTTTTCATATTCTTCAATATAAACTTTGAAATAACCATAATGAACAATGTTAGAAAATGGAATTGACATATAGAAATTTAAATCTATATTTAAATATTTATTTTTTTCTATTATTCTATCAAATTTTAATCCTGTTTTATCATCATTTTTAATAGAATTTAAATATATAATATATTCTTTAAGAGTTAATTTTTTTTGAGTATAAATTGGTCTAAATAAATTTACTTTTCCATTTAATAAAATATAAAATTTATCTCCTTCTTCTCCATATGAAATTATTGTTTCATCTTTATGAAATAATTCATATTTAAGTACTGAACAAATTTTTTCTAATTTTTCATTTTCTGAGTTTTGTTTTATTTTTTTGAAATAATCATAGTTTTCACTTAAATATTCTGAAAGTATTCTTGTTTCATTTTTTGTTCTTGTTTTTCCTGGTTTTTGTAATAGAGATATTATATAATCTTCTTGAATTTGTTTTTTTTGAAAAAATGATTTTCTTGTTAATCCTTTTTCTTTTTTCTTTTCTATATTTTCATCTTTTATTATTTCATTAATTTCTTTTTTCATAATATTTTTTTATTTTAATAAAATCATAAATTTCCATTTTTCTATTTTTATTTTTATAAATTTTATAAATTTTAATAATATGGTTGAATCAATTAAAGGAAAAATAATAGGACATAAACAAGATAATGATTTAATTTCTCAATATATGTTATCATTGATAAATTCAATAAAAGAAGGTAAAAAATTAAAAAAAATATTATTTAATATAATAGAAATTGTGATAAAATTTCCAGAAGAATTAAAACAATATTATATATATACTCGTTTTAATGAAAAAGTTAATGAATTTAAGATTTTTATAAAATTATTACCAAAAACAAAAATAAATCCAAGAGAATATGAAATTTATTTTTTAATAACAATAAATAAAGAATATCCTCAAAAACCTCCAATTTTACAATGTTTATCAAATGTAATACTTTTATTATTATATATATAAAAAAATTAGTTTTCTTTTCCAAGTTTAAATAATGGAATTAATTTTCAAAGTACTTTAATTCCAATATGGAAATCTAATAATTCATTTTGTGAATTAATTGAAAAAATTCCTAATTTAATTAATAATATTGAAGAAGAATCAAAAAATAATTTATTTTCAAATTATGGAACTTATTCTAAAACACTTAAATATAATGTTAATGATTTTTTAGAAAATGATCAAAATAAATTATTTAAAATTCAAAAAGTAATTGGGAAAAAAAAAAAAAAAAATAATATTCATTTAGAAGATAAATATTTAATTATTACTGATGTTCATATTTTAATTTTATGTATTGAAAATGAAAAATATAAAAATGAATGTAGAATTGAATCTTATAATGAAATAATTAATATAAAATTAATAAATGAATTTCAAATTGAAAGAAAAGAAAATGAATTTTTAGAAGCTTTAAGTTTTGATTGGATAAATGAAACTGAAGAAAATTTTGTTGATGACATTATTATTAAATTAAGTGATAAAGCAGATTTAATTGAAATAATTATGCTAAAAAAAGCACAATTAATAAGTAAATTTAATTTTTTTTTAAATAATCAAGAAAATGATGTTAAAGTATTAAGTGATATTATTAATATTAAAGAAAAAATTTTAGAAAATAATCCTGATGATTTCACTTTTAGAACAATTACTGAATTATATCAAAAAATTATTGAAATTTATTCTAAAAATAATAATAATGGATTTGAGGCTTATATTAAAAAATTACATGAAACTATTGAAAAATATGATAAAATTAAATCAGAGAAAAATAATGTTAAAAAATAGAAAAAAGAAAAAAATATTTTTAATTGAATATTTAATATTCAAATTATTAAAAGTGAAAAAACTTATTATATTTTAAATTATTTATTCAAAATTTGAACTTATAGAAATAATAAATATTTAATAATATATTTTAATAAAATAAAAAAAATTTGTTTTAAATTAAATATTTTTTAATAATTAAAAATTAATTTATTTAAATTATATATTTTATTATCAAGATATTAAATTTTATTTTTAAGTAATGGGAAAGAAAATAGCAAATTCATCAAATGTAAGAAAAGAAGGTAAAAAAGATATTCAAGAAACAACAAAAAAAATGAAAATTAATCTTCATAAACAATTACATGGAGTTCAATTTAAAAAAAAAGCACCAAGAGCAATAAAAATAATTAAAAAATTAGTTCAAAGAAATATGAGAACAAAAGA
>JAEEGL016333665.1_pt1 | contig 16768 bp, 14 predicted proteins | sample 9134231 | NCBI WGS metagenome assembly JAEEGL01 (sample SAMN16246548, study PRJNA631951) | gut metagenome | biome: gut microbiome; feature: rumen; material: fiber-attached | host: Bos | place: Iran: Karaj | collected 2018-10
ATTGGTACTCCAATTCCTTCTGTAACAATTGCAGCTATGTATCCATTTATATTCGATAGTTTAAAAGATCCTGGATTATCTACTTTACTTGGTGTAGATTTCTCAGGAGGAGTTATTCTATTTAATCAATTCTTATATAAGATTCGTAAAGAGAATAACAGAAATAATGCTAACATGATTATGTTAGGTACTTCTGGATCTGGTAAATCAACTGCTGCTAAGTTATTACTTAGAACACATATCCGTAATGGATGTCAAATTGTTATTATCGATCCTGAAGATGAATTTAGAGATCTTACAAAATTATATGGTGGAGATACGATTGATATTGCGAAAGGTGGAGACTTTGGTATGATCAATCCGCTTGATATTGTTATTGATGCGGATGAAGAGGAAATTAAACAAGGTCTTGGATATACGGTTTTAACTCGTACTTTACAATTCTTAAAAGCATTTATGAGATATTATGATCCATCTATTGAAGAAGATGTTTTAACAATGTTTTCTGAAGTGGTTCAAGATACTTATAGACGTTTTGGAATTGATTTTAATACAGACTTTTCAAGATATACTACGAATGATTATCCAACGTTTAGTGATGTTTATGCTACGATTCGTGGAAGACTTATGTCTATGACGGAGCAAACACAAGAGCGTGATGTTATGGAACGTTTGGAATTAAAAGTAAGACCTATTGTTAAAGAATTAAAGTTCTATTTTGATGGACATACAACGTTATCAAAAAATAGTGACTTTATGGTATTTAATATTAAAGAATTAATGAATAGTGAATCTACAGTTAAAAATGCATTATTCTTCAACGTATTAAAATATGCTTGGGGATTATGCTTAGACTTTAATGTAGATACAGTATTAATGGTAGATGAAGCACATGTCTTACTAGGAGATAATAATGCTCTTGGAGCAGATTTCTTAGCACAAGTACAAAGACGTGCTCGTAAGTATAATACTGGTACGGTTATCATTACACAACAACCTTCTGATTTCTCAGATCCTGCTGTTATTACTCAAGGAAAAGCTATCTTTGATAACTCTTCTTACTATTTGGTAATGGGATTAAAGAAACAGGCTGTTGATGATTTATCATTATTAATTGATTTAAATGAAAGTGAGAAAGAAAGTATTAAACATTATTCTCAAGGAGAAGCCTTATTCGTATGTGGAAGTAGGCGTATGAGAATTAATGTTGCTGTAACGCAAGAAGAATTAGATTCCTTCGGAATAGGTGGAGGATTCTAGAATAGATAGGTGGTGATGTCTGTGGCATATGAAGCGCGTAGAGATGATGATCCAGAAAAAATTCGTAATGATCAGAATAATGCAAATAATATTCGTAATGCTGCGGAAGTCGCTCAAGCCTCTGGAAACGCGTATGCTATGGCAGCCGGAACAGCTGTTAAAGCAGCAGATAAAATAACGGGTGGAAAGAGTACAGAAGCGTTAGGTCGAGGATTATCAAAAGCAAATGAAATAACTCCCGGCGGAAATATGATTCAGAACGCTTCTAATAAATTAAGCGAAAGTGGTGCCAGTGACGCTATGGGAAAAGCAGCTGCTGCAAAGAATGCTGTTGCTGCAAAAGGCGGCGGTGGAGAAACACCAAATCAAGTTGCGCATAAGGGAGGAGGAGAACAGGCTAGTTCTCTTCCTTCTTCTGGTGATAAAAACAATCTTCCTCCTGGCTCAGGAAGTAATACTCCTGGTGAAGGAGGACAGGTAGCTGGAGAAGGAGAACAAAAAAAGGAAAGTTCTACTCCTAAAGAATCTTCCTCTGAACCATCTGGAGGATCTAATGCAGATTCTTCCTCAGAAGAAGACAAACAAGAAGGAAAAGGAAAAGGAGCTTTTTCTTTCTTAGGAAAGCAAGCGGTTACTGCTCTTATTATTATGCTTCTTCCAGGATTAATATTGTTCTTATCATTCTTTATTGTTCTTTCAGCAGCATCTGGTGTCTTTGGAGAATTTGAAGATCCTCTAGGAATGAGTAGTATCGCTGGAGAAGATTCTGGTGGAATCGAATATGATCCATCTAGTGCTGAACAAAAAGATTTTTTCGAAAGAGTAAATAATATAAAATATGAATATCAAGCAGAAGGAAAAAATGTAGATACGATTAAAGTAGTTGCAGTATTCCATATTCTAGATAATCATGATGCTGATGTAAATTATAATAAAATATCAGATAGCGCGATTCGAGAAGTTATGGATTCTATGCTTTTTGAAGGTACTTATGATAAGACTCTTTTTGAAGAGAATCTAGTAAATATGATTTTACCTAAATATTTGCCAAATTTATCTCAAAACGAGTATAAATCTATGGCAAATGAAATTTTAACTTATATTAAAGACTATTATGATTTAATTGGAAAACAAGATGTAGATGGGCAAGGAGAAGATATTGGGGGATACGGAAGTACTTGTAGTACGGAAAGTGGAACTTGCTCCTACGAAGTAAAAGGATATGCTATTCCTGGAAAAGGAAATGTTACAGAAAATGTAAAAATGTCTGATTTATATGTTCGTCTTATGCAATGTGGATCAGCTGGAGGAAAAAATTATGGAGGAACTTTTGGAGAAAGTCTAAATGGCGAAGCTTTAGTTCCATTTGAAAAATATATTCTTGGAGTAGCTTATGCTGCTATGGGTAGTGATGCTCCAGCAGAAGCTTTTAAAGCACAAACGGTTGTTGCTAGAAGTTATATTTTAGCTCGACACGTTGATAAAGGTGGATGGAGAACTCTAAAAGAAGAAAATGGTAAATGGATTTTACAAGTTGCTTCTTGTGAGTTGGATCAAATCTATTGTGATCCGGATAAAGGATGCTCTTCAGATAGTGGTGGACAAGTTCATAGTGGTACTGCTTATAATGGAAGTTTTAAGAAAGAAGCTTTATCTCAAAATTCTTCTTTAAGAGGTTATGCTGCTGCTACAGAAGGAGAAGTTTTAACAAATTCGCAAGGATATATCATTTATACTGGTTATTCTGCTGCTGATAAGAATCAATTTGATTCTTTAGCAAGAAAAGGAACAAATTATAAGCAAATATTATTACAAGTTTATAATCAAGGTTCTCATCGTTATGGAGCAAGTAATGTTACAAAAAATACTTGTACCAATCCTAATGGTGATAATAAAGAATGTCTTTCTTCTGGAGAATTTGCTCAATGGAAACAATATAGTGGTCCTTGGGTAAATGTTCCTATGGGAAATAGTGGAAAAACCATTCGTCAAATTGGATGTTTAGCTACTTCCGTTGCCATTCAAATTGCTAGAAGTGGAGTATCTACCAAGATTAATAATTTTAATCCTGGAACTTTTGTACAGTTTTTAAATCAAAATGGGGGATTTGCTGCAGGTGGAAACTTTGTATGGAATTCTGCACAAAAAGCAGCACCTTCTTTCCGATATCAAGGAAAAGTAAGTGTTTCTGGTATGTCACAATCTCAAAAATTAGCAAAGATTAGAGAATTAGTAAATACAAATGGTGTATATGTTGTTGCTGAAGTAAAAGGAAACACAGGTCAACACTGGGTTGCTATTGATTCTGTTAATGGTAATACGGTTAATATGATGGATCCAGGAAGTAGTTCTACTAATATGTGGCAAAGATATAATTGGGCCAATACATCAACGTTAGCTTATTTTAAAGTTTCATAGGAGGATATATGAGATCAAAGAAATTATATATTGTACTTATTGTAATTCTTGCATTATTCTTTTTGATAATATTTCTTTCTTTTGGTGTAAAAAATATCGCTCAAGAAAATTATCAAGCAACGATTCTTGTTGGAAATACTTCTGTATGGAATTATCAGAATAAGAAATGGGTTAATATTACTCGTTCTGATTCGTTACAAGATTTGAATTGGAAAAAATATACGGTTTATCAAAATAATCAAAGATTAGGAGAATATTTCTTGTGGAAAGATGAGGAATGGTATTTATTTGATCAAGATAATAATGCAATTCCTTTTGAAGGAGATTTACTTGCTTATGATGCTAATTATGATTTAAATATTACTCCTTTTGAAGAAAATCAAAATATGGATCAGAAGTCTATTAATGAAGTTTTGGTAGAGAGAAATATTAATTTAGATAATCAATTTACTGGAACTTCTCACGTGTCTTTTGATTTTGATTCAGATGGTGTTGCAGAAGACTTTTATATCATAACAAATGCTTTTGCAATGGACTTTGAACCAGAAGTTAGTTTTTCTCTTGTTTTTATGGTAAAAGATGAGAAAATAACAATGCTTTATGATTCTGTTTTAACAGGAAATAACTATAATATTTGCAAACCATATTTTTATAGTTTTTTAGATGTAAATCATGATCATACTTATGAGATACTTTTAAGTTGTGGAAGATATAGTATGGATGGTCAAATTGATATGTTATATCAATATAAAGATGGCGCTTTTAAAATTGTAATTTCGAATGAATAATTAATGACAGTTTTCAAAAGTTACGCTATAATATAGAAAAGAAGAGGAAGTGTGTAACATGAAGTTTAAATTTCGTGCAGATGCTGAAGATTTAATGATCTTTATCATGTTCGCAGTATTTTTATTGTATATAGTTGCAATTAGTGTGGTAAATGTTCATACCTTTGCAACAGAAGGTCATTTATCTGGATTGAATCCATTTCCAGCATTTGGACCAAAATATTTGTTTTCAACTATCTTTTTATATCTATTATGTTTATTAGGTTTATTTGCAAGTGTAGGTTCTATGTTTTTTGAAAGAGAAAAAGGATTTGGACTTACTACTGATAAAAAAGATAAAGGATATTCTAGATGGGCAAAAGATAAAGAAATTCAAGAAGAATTAGTTTGTGTTCCTTTAACTGTTAAAAATTCAAAAGCTGCTGGAATTCCATTAATTATTAATGACAAAGAGATGTGGGTAGATAATGGAGAATACCACTCTTTGGTTATCGGAGCTACTGGTTCTGGTAAAACTCAAGGTGTTATTCATCCAATGGTTCATAGTTTATGTAAAGCTCGTGAATCTATGATTATTACTGACCCAAAAGGTGAGATTTATGAAGGTAATGCGGAAATGCTTCGTAGAAGAGGATATCAAATTCTTATCTTGAACTTCCGTGATCCACAAAATGGTAATGCTTGGAATCCAATGTCAATGCCTTATAAATTATATAAGGCTGGTAACCATGATAAAGCAATTGAGTTGCTAGATGACTTAGCTTTAAATATTCTTTATGATGAATCTAACAAGAATGCTGATCCATTCTGGGAGAAAACATCTGCAGATTACTTTTCAGGAGTTGCTTTAGGATTATTTGAAGATGCTAAAGAAGATGAAATTAATATTAATAGTATTTCTCTTGCTACTACAGTAGGAGAAGAAAAATTTGGTGGATCTACTTATATCAAAGAATACTTTGCTGGAAAAGATCCAGGAAGTGCTGCTTCTATTAATGCATCAAGTACTATTATGGCTCCTAGTGAAACAAAAGGAAGTATTTTATCTGTATTTAAGCAAAAAGTAAAACTATTTGCTTCACGTGATAATTTATCAGAAATGTTATCTTATAGTGATATTGATTTAGAGAGTATTGGTGAAAAACCAACTGCTGTATTTATCATTATTCAAGATGAAAAGAAAACATACCATTCTTTAGTTACCATTTTATTAAAACAAATATATGAAACATTAATTGGTGTTGCTCAACGTCATGGAGGTAAATTACCAATTCGTACTAACTTCTTGTTAGATGAGTTTCCTAATATGCCACCATTAAAAGATGTTACGACAATGATTACAGCTGCTCGTTCTAGAAATATTCGTTTTACAATGATTATTCAGAACTTTGCTCAATTAGATTCTGTTTATGGTAAAGAAGATGCTGAAACAATTCGTGGTAACTGTGGAAATATTGTTTATTTGATTACTACAGAATTAAAAGCTTTAGAGGAAATCTCTAAGATGTGTGGAGATGTAAAATCAAAGAAAGATGATAAGACAGATTCTACACCTCTTGTTACAGTTTCAGACTTACAAAGAATGAAACAATATGAAGTTATTATTCTTCGTATGAGAAAGCAACCATTTAAGACAAAAGTGGTTCCTAATTATAAATTAGATTGGGGAGAAAAATACCCAATAGCTAAATATCCAACGAGAAAGAAAAGAGAAGTTCATACATTCGATATTAAAGAATTCGTTCGTAATGAAAAGAAGAAAAAATTAATTGAAATGATGAATGCAGCGGATGAAAAAGATCGTGAAAATGCATCTGTTCCAATTCCATTCCGTCAAGAAAATGATTTTGCGGCATCTCTTCCACCAGAGTTACAACAAGCTCGTGCTAGAAGAAACCAAGATGTTGCTATTCCAGATTTCTTAACAAGAATGGCAAATCCTCCAAAGAGTGAAGAAGAAGGACCAAAAACTCCTGGATTTGATATCTTCAGTAAGAAAGATGATTTTGATGATGATGATGATCCATTTGGAGGAGCTCCAAAAAAACCAATTGTAGTTCCAGAAAATCCTTTGGATGATGAACTTCCTGTATCAAAACCACCTGTTAGACCTCAACCTGTAAAGGTAGAAGAGGACGAAGAGGATGAAGATTTAGGATTTGATGTAGATGAATTAGTTCGTAAGATTGATGCAAAAATTGCTGAATTAGAAAAAGAGGAAAAAGAAGCACAAGAAGAAGAAAACAAGAAGAAAGAAGCATTGGATAAATTATCAGAAGAGAATGTTCCTTCTGTTGATCGTAATAGTATTGAAAGCATTTATGAAGAAAAGACACCTAGTCCTGTTGCACCAGTTCCTTCTCCAACAAAACCTAATTTAAATTTAGAGGATGATGGAGAAGATGATGATTTCTTCGATGATTTCTTTGATAATTAGAAAGGATGATAAAATATGGCATTAAAATTTAATTTGGTAAAAAAACCAAAAGATAATGATGATGATGATATTAAAGATGAAGATGAAATAGAAGAAGAAAGCAGTCATTCTTCTGGTGATGATTTTGCTAGAAAAAAGATGCTTCGCTTTATGCTTATTATTGTAGGAATTACAGTATTATTGTTATTAATTTTATATGTTGCTTCTTTAATGGGTAGTAGATCTTATACTTATGCTGATATTGAACAAGTAATGAAGAGTGCTGCTCAATCTTATTTCAAAGATCATCCAGAAAGTCTACCTTCAGAAGATGGTAGTATTGTTGAGATTGATTCTCGTAATTTAGTATATGGAGAGTATATGAAAGATTTATCTGAATATACTGGTGAGGTATTATGTAGTGGTACTGTTCAAGTAGAAAGAGCTGGTACAGAATACTTATATACTCCATATTTAAATTGCGGAGATACTTATGTAACAGTTGAGTTATATCGTAAGATTGTCACACAAGAAAATTTAGTTACTTCTGGATATGGATTATATGCTGTAAACGGTAATTATATTTATCGTGGGGAAGAAGTAGACAATTATGTTAAACTTGGAAAAGGTTTATGGAGAATTGTTAAAGTTACTTCTAATAACAATATTGTATTAATTAGTAATGAAGGTGTTCCTTATGGACAAGCTTGGGATGACCGTTACAATGAAGAAAGAAAATATGAAGCTGGTATCAATCAATATAGTGCTAGTCGTATAAGAGAATTTTTAGATAAGATTTATAATAATCCATCAAAAGATGATGGAGAAGATTTATTATCAAAATCTGATAAAGCAAAACTTGTTTCTTTCAGTGTATGTACTGGAAAACGTAGTGCTACTAGTGAAAGTAAAAATAATACAGAAGAATGTACTCAAGTTTTACAAAATCAAAAATTAGGATTATTAACATTATCTGATTATATGTATGCAAGTGTTGATCCTAACTGTCGTTCTGCATCTTCTAAATCTTGTAAGAATTATAATTACTTAACTATGAAAGAAGATTGGTGGTTAGCAACCGCAAATAAGGATGATACATCTACAGTATTTTCTGTCACAAGAAGTGGAAATGTTAATGCTGAGACAGCTGCTAATTATGCAATTGTAAGACCTGTTATTTATTTAAATAGTAGGGTATTGTATAAGAGCGGTGATGGTTCTTTAGAAAAACCATTTAAAGTAAGATAAGAATCTATTTAATAGATTCTTTTTTTTTGATATAATAAAAGAGAAGGTGATTATATGGATATAGCAATATTAGTATTATTAATAATCTTAATTATATTAACGATTATTTCTCTTATGAAAAACATTAATGAATCTCATATTACAGAGCGTTTAGGAAAACTAGAAGTTAGTATGATGAAAGAAATGGGAGATTTTAAAAATGATTTAAATCGTAATTTAGGAGATGATTTTACAAAATTAAATGAACAACTAGAAAAGCGTCTTTTAATGATTAATGAAAAAGTAAATGAAAGATTAGATCAGAATTTTGAAAAGACAAATAAAACATTTATGAATGTTATGGAAAGACTTTCTAAGATAGATGAAGCTCAAAAGAAGATTGAAACTTTATCAACAGATATTGTTAGTCTCCAAAGTGTATTAACGGATAAAAAGACAAGAGGTATTTTCGGAGAAGTTAATCTTAAAAACATTTTAGTAAATGTATTTGGTGAAAAGAATGATTCTATTTACAGACTTCAATATACACTAAGTAATGGTACGATAGCTGACTCTGTTTTATTTGCACCAGATCCTTTAGGAACAATTTGTATTGACTCTAAATTTCCTTTGGAACATTATCAAATGATGGTTGATAAAAAACTATCTCCTGAGATGAGAGAGAGTTATGAAAAACTATTTAAACAAGATATGAAGAAGCATATTGATGCGATTAGTAGTAAATATATTATTCCAGGAGAAACAACAGACCAAGCTATTTTATTCTTACCAGCAGAAGCTATTTTTGCAGAAGTAAATGCTTATCATGCAGATATTATTCAATATGCTTATAAGAAAAAAGTTTGGATTACTAGTCCTACAACTTTAATATCTACTTTAACTGTGATACAAATGATTATTAAGAACATGGAAAGAGATAAATATACTTCTGTTATTCATGATGAGTTAAATAAACTAGGATTAGAATTTGCTCGCTATAAAGAAAGATGGGATAAATTATCTCGTAGTATTCAAGCAGTTAATAAAGATGTAGAAAGTGTTAGTATTACAACAGATAAAATATCTAAAAAGTTTGAAACAATTAATCGTGTTGATATGAAAACTTTAGGTGCAGAAGAAGAAAGAAAAGAACTAGAATAGTTCTTTTTTTTTATTAGACAAACAAAACTATTTGTTGTACACTAAAATTAGTGAGAGAATAGGTGAAAAAACACATGATAGATATTATTATTCCTTTGTATAATGCAAAAGATACAATCTCAAAAACACTATATAGTATTCTTCTTCAGAAGAATTTAAAAGATCTTCATGTTTATTTGGTTGATGATTGCTCTTCTTGTTCTTATGATGAGGTAATTTCCTTTTTTTCTAACAAAATGGATTTACATTATGTTCGTTTAGAAAAAAATAGTGGTCCTGGAGTTGCTAGACAATATGGAATTGATCATTCCAATTCTCCTTATATTGTGTTTTGTGATTCTGATGATGTTTTTTATGATTGTTTTTCTTTAACTAATTTAGTTCGTTTTATGAAAGATGGAAATTATGATGTTTCTCTTGGAATGGTTGTTGAAAAATATCCTAATGCTATTAATTGGTATCCTGTTCGCTTTGATGTATTACATTCTAAAATCTATAAACGTTCTTATTTAAAGAAGCATCATATTCATTTTCCTGAGTTATATAATGCAGAGGATTTAGGATTTAATAATTTAGTTTTGATGAGTGGAGCAAAATTCGGTTATTGTAATTATGATACGGTTTATGCTTATGTTAGAAGAGAGGGGTCTCTTACTCAAACAAAAGACTATTATCCAGAAAAGCATATTCGTAGTTATATAGAAAGCTTAAAATGGTCTGTTTCTGTTGCAGAAGAAAGAAAATGGAAAAAAGATACTATTGCATCTGTAGTACTTGATTCGTTTTGCTATTTATTCTTTTATTTCTTTGATCATTTTCATGCTAAGGATATGAAATATGTTATTTCAGCTATTTCTATTTATGATAAGTATTCTCCTTATATGAGTGAAAAGACAAGAGAAAAAACTCTTGATTTTTGGTTACAACGTTTTGGTGCTCGTAGGAATACTATCTCCTTCAAAGATTTTATTTCTTATTGTCATAAAGAAGAAGGTGAAAAGCATGATTAATGTAGTGATTTTTGCAAAAGGAAAGCCTTCTTTATTAACAACTATTTGTTCTGTATTATATCAAGTTCAATCCATATCTTTTCATGTTATGGTTTTAAAAGAAGAACAATTTGATGAAGAGGATTATTCTACTTATCCAATATCTTTTTATAATAATTGGAAAGATATTAGAACAAAATTAGAAAATAAAAAAAATGATGAATACATTTGTTTCTTAAAAGAAGGAGATACTTTATCTAGTCCTTTTGTATTTAATCTTTTTTTAGAAAAATTTTGGAAGAAATCTTGTGATGCAGTTTTTGGAAGTTATATTATTGATAAAGGAAATTTTGATTTTTCTGATATAGGAGATGATTATCATCATTTTTATGGAAAAATGTATCGTCTTAAATTTTTCTTAAAGAATTTTAAAAAGACTTTTTCTTATTCTCAGTTTTTCTATATCAATCAATTATTAGCTTTTAAAAAAATAGTAGTTGTGGATCATCAATTAAGAGGGTATATGATCGGAAATGAAAATTATTTCAACAAAAATCATTGGGAAACTAATTATTGTTTGGATGAGATTATTCAAGAAGTATATCGACTATCTCGTAAATGTCCAAAAGAATCATATGATCTTGTTATTAGTGTTTTATTGCATGTATATATTCGTTATATTAAAACAGGTATGATTCCTGAAAGAAAAGGATTACTCTCTATCATTCCAAAAGAAATATCTTTTTCTGAAAACAATTTAAAAGTTGTTAAGGATAATGATACTCAAATATACTTATTATGTTGTAATATATCCTTTGTTGAATTTTTAAAACGATTAAGGGAGGAGTCTATATGATAGATATCATTATTCCTTTGTATAATTCTAAAACGATTTGGTATACTTTAGCATCTATTGCTTATCAATATGATACAGATGTTACGGTTACTATTGTGGATGATTGTTCTTCTAAAGAATATGATTATTCAAAAATGTTAGATTTTTATAGAAAGTATTTAGATATACAGTATATTCGTTTGGAAAAAAATAGTGGTCCAGGAGTAGCAAGACAAAAAGGAATAGAAGCAACTCATGCTCCTTATATTATGTTTATTGATAGTGATGATTCTCTAGGAGGAGTCGATGTTATTTCTAAAATTAGAAAACATATTATTGTAGAAGATAAAGACTTTTTCATAGGACGTTTTGTAGAAGAGACTTATAACCATCAATTTTATTTTCGTGATAATGATCAAACATGGTTACATGGAAAAATATATAGACGTAAGTTCCTTGAAAGAAACCATATTCATTTTAATGATACGTATAAAAATGAAGATAATTTCTTTAATCAATTATTGTTATTGCATGCTCCTAGAGTAGGGAAAATACAAGATACTTTATATGTGTATCGTAATAATATGGATTCTCTTACTCGTTCTAATAATTATGCTTATAATTATGAAGGTACTATTTGGTATGCTTATAATATTAGTGAGGCAATGAGAGAGGCATTAGAAGATGGATGTGATCCTAAATTAGTTTCTATTTTAGGGACTCGTTGTTTAGTACCACTTTATTACTATTATATTGAATATTATCAAAGAAAAGATGTTTCTAAATTAGTAGAATATGGTAGTAGAATTTATCATATGATTGATTATCAATTAGTAGAAGAAAATATTATTAGAGACGCTTTTTGTTCTTATATTCAATATATGTTAACTACAAATTATCAGTATTTACTTAGTGGTGTTTCTTTTGAAGATTTTAAAAAGATGTTAGGTGATTATCATGATTGATGTTATTGTTGTTGGAGAAGATAAAAAAATAGAAAAGACATTATTTAGTATTTCGATACAAACGATTTTAGATCAGATTCATGTTATTGTGGTTTTAGAGGAGAAACATGATTTTTCTGGTTTTCAAGAAATTCTTTCAATTGATGAGATTGTTACTAAAGAAAAAACAATTGGTGGAAAAAGACAAATTGGATTTGAAAAAGCTAACGGGGAATTTGTATTTTTTATGAATGCTGGAGATGTGTTCTTTGATGTGTTTGCATTATTTAATTCCCATAAAATTATTCAGGATAATGATGTAGTAATTGGTGGAATTTCTAATGCAGAAAAGAAGTATTCAAATTATTATTTAGTTGGTAATTTATATCGCCGTTCTTTTATAAAACGTCATAGAATTAGTTTTCATCATAGTGATGGATTGGAGAATGGATTTCATCAATTATTCTTTATGGCTCACGGTAAAATCATTTATTCAGGAGATATTATTTATTACCAAAAAAAAGAAATGGAAAAGAATTATTCCTTTTACCATAATTTAATTGAAGATACTAAATATGCTTTTGATATTGCGAGAACTAGAAATTATGATTCTTGTGAAATAGCAAAAAAGCTTTATGATGATTTATTGTTTTTTGCGACTTTCTTTTATGAAAAACAAGTAGATTATCAAGATACATTAATAGAAGAATTAAAACCAGTTATGAAAGGCTTTTATGACTATAAAAAAAGTATGAAAGGAAAGGATTATAAGTATATTAGTGATATTAATTTAACAAATCAAAAAGTCGATCAAATTTACTTTAATGAACTAGAAAAAAGAATTGTTTTTTAAAAAGAGAAAATGCTTTACTTTCTCTTTTTTTATGGTTTATAATGATATTAAGAAAACATATGGAGGTGTATTGTAATATGATGGATGATAGATTAGATTTCTCTATCGAAGGAGTTAGACATTCAGTAGAAAATTTACGTGCTGGAAATGAATTAAATCAAAAAAATAAAGCAGCATTTATTGATTATATTGATAGTAAGTTAGCTCCAGAATGGAATACTGTGGAAGGAAGAGTTGCGGTTCAAGAATTAAAGAACTTTGTTAATACTCAATTCCAAGAGTATATTGATTATTTAAATAAGAGAATTGATGCAGTTGAATATGATGTTGTACCTGCATTAGAGAATATTAATCATGCGTAAGGGAGGAATTAAGAATGAGTGAATTTAATGTATCAGTAACCAGCATTCAAGGTGGAATTGATTATCTTGAAGCTGAATTTATGAATCCACTTGTAAAAGTTGGAGAACAATTAATTGATGAATATCAACAATTAAATAAAGTTTTACAAAGTCAACAAATTAATGCGTTGATTCGTGAACAACAATCTAAACTTGATAATATAAAAAATGACTTAAAGGCTATCTGCGATAAAGCTAGAACTTCTATGGATGATAGTAGTAAAGTTATTTCACAAAATCAAAATAATATTGATAGTACATTAGGAAATCTTTAATAAGTACTGAAAAAGACAATACTTATTATTAGTATTGTTTTTTCTTAGTGGAAAGGGGATTTTATGACAAAGAGTGAAGCATATGATTTGGGTGAAGAGTTTAATACAGCTACCCAAGCTGCTTATTATACAACAGAACCTGTAGCTGATATGAATATGCATTTAACGAATCTTGGCACTGAATGGACTACTGAGCATGGAGAAGAAGTTGTTGCGGAAATGAGTAAGATTTTTTCTTCCATGGAAGATGCTATGAACCAAATGGAAGCTGCTATGGCTGCAGCGAAAAATTGCTATGTTACAATCGGTTTTCATTCAGAAACCACTTCTACATTTGTACCAAATGAAAGTTCAAGTGATGGAGGAGGTGGAGCTTCTCGATGAGTAATAGAACAGTTAGTACTAGTTATTTAAGAAAGCAAGCTGAGAAGTTATTAAAATCATTTAATGATGAACTTAGTAGAGTTAATCAAGCAAAAGAACAAATTACATCACTTAAAGAATCATTGGACGAGTTGAAAGCTTTAGATGGTACTGTAGTAGAAACATCTACAACTACCAGTACTAGTGCAAGTGGAACAACAACTACTACTGTAACAACTTATTTAGATGTTTTTGTTACAGATGGTGGAATGGATGCAGCATTTGCTAGATTTAATGAAAATTATGATATTTTTATCGCTGCAAGAGAGAAATTGGTTAACTGTTGTCAGATTATCTATGACTGTGCAGATGAAATTGATGAAAATTATGAAAAAATGCTTGATGCCTTGTTAGGATTAGGATCTAATGTTCCAATAGGAAACAATGGTCCAATAATTCCAGGAAACAATGGTCCAGTTATTCCAGGAAACAATGGTTCAGTACCACCAGGAAACAATGGTTCAGTACCACCAGGAAACAATGGTTCAGTACCACCAGGAAACAATGGTTCAGTACCACCAGGAAATAATGGTTCAGTGCCACCAGGAAATAATGGCTCAGTGCCACCAGGAAATAATGGCTCAGTGCCACCAGGAAACAACGGTTCAGTACCACCAAGCAATAATGATCCTGTGGTACCACCAAGCAACAATGTTCCAACACCACCAACTGGAGGAGACCCACAACCAAGAGTAGATCCACCAACACCAACAAGAACACCAACCCCAACGCCAACACCAAGCCCAACTCCAACTCCAACGCCTACACCAACGCCGACACCAACACCAACTCCAACTCCGAGTCCAACGCCTACACCTAGTCCAACACCAACACCAACGGCAACAGGATATGAGCCAATTCCTTATACAGGAATTAATAAGGAGAAGAAAGATAACTTGATAGCAAGTATGGCATTCCCTCTTGGAGCAGCAGTTGCTGCAGCAGGAGTAGGGGCAGCTATCCATGAAGGCTTAAGTCGTTATAATGAAGCGAAGGAGAAAAAAGAGGAAGAAGAGTTTGATGAACTTGTAGATAGAGAAAATGCGGTATCTCGTATTAAAGAGAGAAATGAACCATTTACAGTAGAAGCTGCAAGAGTAGCTGCTGAAGCTGGTCAATCTATTCGAAATAGTTTAAGACGTAAGAGTGAAGATGAAGACAAATAAAAAAGTATGCTAAGCATACTTTTTTTATTATCTAATAATCAATTTTCATAGCAGTTTTCACTTTTTTCATTGTTTCTACTGCTTTTTCTTTTGCTTCTTGTGTTCCTTTATCTAGAATTCTTTGTACTTCTTCAGGATGTTCCTCGTAGAATTTTCTTTTCTCTTGAATAGGTTTTAAGAAAGCATTCATTGATTCAATTAATTCTCTCTTACATTGAACACATCCACGAGCTCCTTTTTTACATTCTTCACAAATTGTATTACAATTTTCTTCTTTATTAACTAGTTTATGATAATAATAAACCATACATACATCAGGATTTGCTGGATCATCTTTTTTAATTTTATTTGTATCTGTTACAGCATTCATAATTTTCTTTTGAATGGTTTCTTCATCATCTACTAAATAGATGGCATTTCCTAAACTTTTACCCATTTTATCATTTCCATCTAATCCTTTTACTCTAGGAGTTGTACTTAGTAATTGTTCAGGCTCTACTAGCGTTTCTCCATAAATGGAATTAAACTTTCTTACAATTTCTCTACATTGTTCTAGAAGAGGTAATTGGTCATCTCCAACTGGAACAACTTCTCCTCCAAAACAAGTAATATCTGCTGCTTGAGATACTGGATATCCTAAAAATCCATAGGTAATAGATTCTCCATCATTTCCAAATAATTCTTTCTTTTGAGATATTTCTGTTTTAACAGTAGGGTTTCTTTGTAATCTAGAAACGGTTACTAAATTTCCATAGAACACTGTTAATTCTGCAATCTCTGGTATTTTAGATTGAATAAAGAAATGTACTTTTTCTGGATCTAATCCAATTGCTAATAAATCTTTTGTAATTTCATAGACATTTCTTTTTACTTTTTCTGGATTGTTGAAATTATCTGTTAATGCTTGCACATCTGCAATTTCTAAATAGAAGTCATAATTATCTTGAATATCACGCCATGTCTTACCAGCACCAAAATAATGGCCTAAATGTAAATTTCCGGTTGGCCTTAAACCAGTAAGAATTGTTTTCTTCATAATAATCACTCCTTGTTCCTATTTTATCATATTATTATAATTTAGAGGTATTGATTTTGTATTTTTCGTAAAAAAAGAGAAAAATAAGAAACTAATTTTCTTTTTTATACTATTTTAGCACTCTTTATTGACAACTGCTAAAAGAAGTGATATAAATGATTTGTACAATGATTTTAGGAGATGATTTTATGGCAAAAAAACAATTTCAATCTGAATCTAAAAGATTATTAGATTTAATGATTAATTCTATTTATACGAATAAAGATATCTTCTTAAGAGAGTTAATTAGTAATGCTAGTGATGCTCTTGATAAGTTATCTTATCGATCTTTAACAGATAAAAATGTAAAGGTAAAAAAAGATGATTTAGAGATTAATCTTTCTTTTGATAAAGAAAAACGATTATTAGTTGTTGAAGATAATGGTTGTGGAATGACCAAGGAAGAATTAGAAGATAATTTAGGAACAATTGCGAAGAGTGGTTCTTTATCTTTTAAAGAGAATATGACGAAAGAAGAAAAAACTTCTATTATTGGTCAATTTGGAGTAGGTTTTTATTCTGCTTTTATGGTTAGTG
>JAEEGL016628447.1_pt1 | contig 16768 bp, 8 predicted proteins | sample 9134231 | NCBI WGS metagenome assembly JAEEGL01 (sample SAMN16246548, study PRJNA631951) | gut metagenome | biome: gut microbiome; feature: rumen; material: fiber-attached | host: Bos | place: Iran: Karaj | collected 2018-10
AAGGAATTAAATGATTTCATTCAACAAATAAATAGTAAATAGTAAATTGTCAAATAGTAAAATCATAAAGGTTTGTGGCATGCGCGACGCGGAGAACATCCGTGCGGTTGAGAAGTTGGCGGAAGATTTGTCAATTGTCACCTCTCATCTCTCATCTCTCACCTCTCACCTCTCACCTCTCTTATTGGGCTTTATCTTTTGGCCAAAGTCCAGTCGCTACGTCAGCGAGCGTCCCGCCTATCTGCCAACGAAATGCAAGCGCGTGGGTGTCTTCGTCAATGAGAACGCTGAAACAATCAAGAAAATTGCCGAAGAGTTTGCCCTCGACTATATCCAGCTTCACGGCTCCGAAAGTCCCGAGCAAATCTCTCACCTCTTACCTCTCACCTCTCACCTCTCCATCATCAAAGCCTTCAACATCGCCACCGCCGCCGACCTTGAAGCCACAAAGCCCTACGAAGGCATCGTGGATTATTTCCTCTTCGATACAAAGGGCAAGTCGGTAGGAGGTAATGGTGAGAAGTTCGACTGGAATGTGCTCGCCGATTATGTCGGCGAGACCCCTTTCCTCCTCAGTGGCGGCATAGGCCCTGATGATGCTGAGCGGGTAAAAGCTTTTCTCACCTCTCACCTCTCACCTCTCACCTCTAAGTGCATCGGCATCGACCTCAACTCTCGCTTCGAAATTGCTCCTGGACTCAAGGATGTCGCGGCCCTCCGCCATTTTCTCAGAGCACTAAAATTGAACCAATGAATAAATTGAAAAAACAATTGTAAATTGTAAATCGTCAAATTGTAAATAGCATTATGAATAAGGTAAACCAAGTATTCGCCAACCGTGGCGACAAGAAATTCCTTTCGCTCTACTTCTGTGCCGGTTGTCCCACACTCGAAGGAACGGGTGATGTCATCATGACAATGCAACGCCGAGGTATCGACTTTATCGAGGTAGGTATTCCCTTCAGCGACCCCTTGGCCGACGGCCCCGTCATACAGAGTGCTGCTACCCAGGCCCTGAAGAACGGCATGACTGTTCAACTGCTTTTTAACCAGTTGAAAGCCATCAAGGATCAGGTAGAGATTCCCCTTATCATGATGGGCTATCTGAACCCCATCCTGCATTACGGTATCGAGGCGTTCTGCCAGAGTTGTGTCGACAGTGGTGTCAGTGGCATGATTATCCCCGACCTGCCCTTCGACGACTATCTGAACATCGTGAAGCCCGTAGCAGACAAGTACGACCTGCGCATCATCATGCTCATCACCCCAGAAACCAGCGAGGAGCGCATCCGTTTCATCGACGACCATACCGATGGTTTCATCTATATGGTCAGCTCGGCATCTATCACGGGTACGCAGAAGAGCTTCGGCGAGCAGAAGCAGGAGTATTTCCGTCGTATCAACGCCATGAACCTGCGCAATCCGCGTATGATTGGCTTCGGCATCAGCAACCAACAGACCCTCAAGGCTGCACAGGACAATGCCGCCGGTGCCATCATCGGTTCGAAGTTTGTTACGCTGCTTAACGAGGCCGATGGCAATGCAGATGTGGCTTTAGACCGTCTCTTTGACGCATTGGCTCAGTAGTTTTTTGGGTGCAAAGCGGTGCGTCATTCGTCTTTATGATAGTATGAAGAAGAATGTATTGATCATCGCTTTGTTGTCTGCCTGCCTGTTGGCATGGACCCAGCCCAAGGACTACGTGTGGAACACGCCGAGCAAGAACTCGTCGGAGTCGATGCCTTGTGGTGGAGGCGACATAGGCATGAACGTGTGGGTGGAGGACGGCGACGTACTATTCTACTTGTCGCGTAGTGGCTCTTTCGACGAGAATAACACCTTGCTCAAGGCTGGTCGTTTCCGTATCAGCCTGTCGCCAGGTATCGACAGCGTCCGTTTCCGTCAGATTTTGCATCTGAACGAGGGGTATGTCGAAGTGACGGACGGCATCATTAGCATTCAGCTATGGGCTGATGTCGATAAGCCTGTCGTGCATGTCGATATGAAGAGTAAGCGCGAGAAGCTGAATGTGGCGGTGACCTACGAGAACTGGCGTACCGACGACATCACGATGACCAAGCGCGAAGCCTTTCAAAGCAGCTATAAGTTTGCGGCTCCCAAAGGACTGAAGACCCGCCACGACAGTATTGTGGCTACTGACCATATGCTGACTTTCATGCACTGCAATGGCGAACAGACCATTTTCGACGCTACTGTCAGCCAACAGAAAATGGATGTCGTGAAGGACAAACTCTATAATCCGCTGAAGAACCTCGTCTTTGGCGGACGTATGCAGGGCGAGGGCTTTGTGATGATAGATACCCTGACGGGTCGTTATGCCAGCAGTGATTATCAGGGATGGATTTACGTGACGGAATACCCTCGCAGGAAGGCACATTTCCAGATAGCTTTGGCCAACCGTCAAGGCACTATCGATGAATGGACGGAAGAGCTGACCGCGCTGGAGCGTAACGTACGTCATGACATAGACCGTCGTAACACGCGCCGTTGGTGGCGGCAGTTCTGGCAACGCAGCAATATTTCTCTCACCTCCTCACCCTCTCATCCTCTCACCTCTATCATCCGTAACTACACGTTGTTCCGTTATATGCTGGGATGTAACGCCCGCGGACAATGGCCCACCAAGTTTAATGGCGGACTCTTTACCTTTGACCCTGAATACGTGAATACCGCTGAGGAGTATCGGCTGAGCCCCGACTTCCGCAACTGGGGTGGGGGTGTGCATACGGCACAAAACCAGCGTCTGGTGTATTGGCCTATGTTGAAGAGTGGTGACTTCGACCTGTTGAAACCCCAGCTCGACTTCTACCTTCGTATTTATAAGAATGCTGAAGAGCGTTCCCGCCTGTATTGGGGCCATGAGGGAGCCTGCCTGACAGAACAGATAGAAAATTACGGACTGCCCTGCTATCCAGAATACGGTACCAAGCGTCCCGAGGGCTTCGATCCAGGTATGGAGCGGAATGACTGGTTAGAGTACGAGTGGGATACCTGCTTAGAGTTCTGTATGATGGCCTTGGAGGCACATCGCTATAATGGGATGGATATTGAGCCGTATATACCAATGATTCGCTCTTGCCTCCGTTTCTTCGACGAGCATTATCAGTATCTGGCCAATCAGCGCGGCGCCAAGCGTCTTGACGGCAACGGCAAGCTGGTGCTCTACCCCGGCAGTGGCGGCGAGACCTACAAGATGGCCTATAACGCCACTTCCACCATTGCAGCCCTTTGCACTGTGACCGAGGCTTTATTGGCGTATGCCAAAGAACATGCAGACACTTCTCTTACCACTTACCTCATACCTTTCACCTCTCGTATTCCCGATTTCACCGTTCGCGACGGTATGCTACAGCCAGCCGTGCATTATGAACGGGTTCAGAATGTAGAGACCACTCAACTCTATCCCGTATTCCCTTGGCGTATGTATGGTATCGGACGCCCTGATATTGATGTGGCACGCAACACCTACCAGAACGATACCCTTGCCCTGAAGTTCCGTTCTCATGTGGGATGGAAGCAGGATGTCATTTGGGCAGCCTGTCTCGGACTGAGTGATGAGTCTGAACGGCTCATCACTCAGAAACTGGCCGATGGTCCCTATCGCTTCCCTGCCTTCTGGGGACCGGGTTACGACTGGTCGCCTGACCATAACTGGGGCGGTTCGGGCATGATTGGTATGCAGGAAATGCTGATGCAGGAGGTGGGCGACAGGATATATCTCTTCCCTGCGTGGCCTAAGGCGTGGAATGTCAGGTTTAAACTGTGTGCCTCACGCGGCACCACTGTCGAGGCTGAAATGAAGGACGGACAGGTCGTCAATGTTAAGGTTACACCCAAGGAACGCGAAAAGGATGTTGTATTCTTGTGGTAAGATGATGACAAGGAGTAATGCCGACCGTCTTTAATAAAACTACTAATAAATAATTTGTTGAATAAAAAACTAAAAAAACATGGGAAAAACGATGAAGACCTATTTGGCTTATGGTTTGGCAGCATGCCTGTTATGCCCTGCTGTGGCAGTAGCACGTGTTGCTCCTTCCAGCGAGCCTGCGACATTACAGCAGGCTAAGGCCGTGAAGGGAACGGTAGTCGATGAAAACGGTGAACCGCTGATTGGTGTAACCGTGAAAGTCGTTGGAAGTAAAGGCGGTACCATTACTGACATTGATGGTAACTTTACACTTAGTGGTGCTGACGGAAAGCAACTGCAGTTCAGCTACACGGGTTACAAGACGCTGACTGTTCAGGCAGGACGCAGTGCGATGAATATCAAGATGGAGCCTGACATGCAGGGCTTGGACGAAATTGTCGTCATTGGTTTCGGTAGCGTGAAGAAACGCGATGTAACAGGTGCCGTCGCACAGGTAAAGAGTGAAACCATTTTACAGACACCTACCAGTGATGTCGCCACCTCTCTGCAAGGTCGCATCACGGGTTTGGACGTGAACGGTTCAGAACTGCGCATCCGTGGTAACCGCTCTATTAACGGTAACAATGCCCCGTTGGTCATCATCGATGGTGTGCAGGGCGGTAGCATGAGCGATCTGAACCCTGACGATATCGAGACTATCGACGTCCTCAAGGATGCATCTTCAACGGCCATCTACGGTTCTCAGGGTGCCAATGGTGTTATCATCATCACTACCAAGAAAGCCGAAAAGGGCAAGATGCAGGTATCATATAACGGTTATGTAACGGCTGCTTTCCGTCAGGAGCATCCCGACTATCGCTCAGGTCAGGACTACTATGAGACTAACCGTATAGCCGCTGCCAATGCTGGACAGTGGAGTTCAACGGCTGACGACTTGAACCTTTTCAGCAGTAATGCCGCATACGCAGCCTACAAGGCTGGCGTATGGACGGACTATGACGAATTGCTCCAGAAATCGACCACTTGGAGTACCCGTCATACCATCACCCTTAGCGGTGGTAACGATAAGACCAGTGCCCGCTTCAGTGTAGGTTATGCCAACGACGGCAATAAGTGGAAAGAGAGTGGCGGTACTGACCGTTATACGTTGCGTGCCAATATTGACCACAAGATTCACAAGTGGATTGATGCTGGAGTCAACTTCCAGCTGACACACCGCCGTACCGAGAACTCGCCTTATCAGAGTACACCGACTACGGGTATGCAGCTTGGCTCCCCTTACGGTGTTTATGACGATGTGAATAATCAATATACCATTGGTACTGAGTTGGTGGAGCGTCCGCTGACTGCTACCGATTATGTGAATCCGCTCATTAACACGCAGGGTGACTATCTGTATGCCCGTGAGAGCTACGGTACAAACGTGGTGGCCAACGGTTATATGGACATTCATCCCATTGAGGGACTGAACTTCCGTACACAGGTTAACGCTCACCTTGTGAATAATTCTGCCGGTGACTATGCTGATGCTAACTCAGCCAGCGTCATCAGTGCCGGTACTAATCAGTCGACAGCTACAATGACCAAGTCGTCGAGTACATACGTTGAATGGAACAATATCTTGACCTACCAGTTCACGATGCTGCCAGAGGATCATCACCTCTCACTGACCCTGCTTACTACTTGGAACAAGAGGATGGGTGACAACCTGAGTGCTACATCTATTGGACAGACGTTGGCCTCGAACCTTTGGTGGAATATGGCCAGCAACGACGGTGGTGACGGCCACTCCACGCACAGCAGTGCCTACGAACAGCAGCAGAACTTCTCGTATGCAGGCCGAATCAGCTACGACTGGAAGAGCCGTTACCTCTTCACCGCCTCGTTGCGCCGCGATGGTGCCTCTGTACTGGCTGAAGGCCATAAGTGGGACACGTTCCCCTCAGCAGCCTTTGCATGGCGTATGAGCGACGAACCGTTCATGAAGTCGACGAAGACATGGCTCGACGACCTGAAACTGCGTCTTACATACGGTGTTACCGGTAACTCGGGTATTCCTGTCTACGGCACTGAGTCGGGTGTCACATTTGCTAACTGGAGCTTTGGTTTCCAGGACACCGCTGCCAACCGCTATATCCTTGGTAAGAACAACCTGATTGGTAACAAGGATACCAAGTGGGAGAAATCTACTACTGTCGACCTCGGTTTCGACCTGATGCTCTTCAACAACCGTCTGAGCATTACCTTCGACTACTATAACACGAAGACCACCGACCTCATCCTGTTGCGTACCCTGCCTACGACGGCTGGCAACGACGGTAACTTTGCCACATACACCAACATCGGTTCTACCCGCAACCGTGGTGTCGAGTTGACCATCAACTCGCGTAATATCGTCACCAAGGACTTCCAGTGGAACTCTACGCTATCGTTCTCGGCCAACAACGAGAAGATTATCGACCTCGTTGATGGTACTGATATTCAGATAGGCACCAACAAGGAAACCTCAACCTTGATGCTTGGACGACCAATCCATTCGTACAAGACCTTTAAGTACCTTGGTATTTGGACTACTGCTGAGGCAGAAGAGGCAGCAACATACTTTAAGGATGCAGAAAAGACGCAGTCCTTCAAGCCAGGCGACGTCAAGGTGGCCGATCTTGACGGTGACCATATCATCGACCAGAACAAGGATATTGATTACATCGGTTCGCAGTCGCCTAAATGGTTCATGGGATTCAACAATGACTTCCGTTATAAGAACTTTGATTTGAACATCTATATCTATGCCCGTTGGGGACACTGGGGCGAGAGCCCATTGGCCAACTTCGATCCGTCGAACGGTGGTAAGTACACCAATATGGACTACTGGGGAGAAGGCTCTAACGAGGGCGCAAGTCTGCCAGGCTTGATGCGTAACCGCAAACTGTTTGACTATGTAGGCTATCAGTCATTGGGCTACTGCGAGCAGTCGTTCATCAAACTGAAGCGCATTGCTTTAGGCTATACGCTTCCTAAGAGTGTGCTGAAGACGCTGACCCTGCAGAAGGTACGCGTATATGCCACAATCAACAATCCGATTTACATTGTCAAGGAAGACTGGATGAAGCACTGGGATCCAGAGGGTCAGCAGCGCAGTGTGACCGTAGGACTGAATGTTACATTTTAATTAAGGAGGACGAACATTATGAAACGTATCAATCAATATTTCATAGGAGCATTGCTCCTGGGTGCCACATCGTTGGGTTTCACATCGTGTGACCTCGATGAATACAATCCCTCCAGTGAGGGCGCCACAGCTACCTTTGCCACCGAACAGGGCATGGAGAATCTGGTGAACCAGCTGTATTACAACTATAAGTGGAAATACTATGGACGTGAAGACCCCGTGCTCTACTTCGAGGGCGCAGGCGACATCTGGGCCAATACGCCAGAGAAGCATGAGTATGGCATGCAGCTCACGCGCTTTGTAAATCTGCAAGGCGATCGTGGTCAGGTGAAGGGCGCATGGGAACGTAACTACGACAATATCAACGTAGCCAATAACGTGCTTCAGTATCTGCCCGACTGCAAGAATCTGAAAGAGTCGACCCGTAACGATTTCGAGGGCGAAGCACGCTTTACTCGTGCGTTCAGCTACTGGTGGCTGGTAGAATGGTTTGGTGACATTGAGATGCGCACCAAGGGTACCGACGAACCTGTCTTTACCTCACAGCGCACCGACCGTAAAGTTATCTACGACGAGGTGATTATACCTGACTGTGAGGCTGCAGCCGAGAAACTGCCCGTCCAGCCCTATAACGGTAATATTGGTCGTGCCACCAAGAAGGCTGCCTATGGTCTGTTAGCGCGTGTCTGTTTGGCTCGTGCACAATATGAGACTGAAGGTAGTGCCGAGCAGAGAGCCTTCTATCAGAAAGCTTTCGATGCCGCCAAATATGTCATGGACAACAAGTCGTCGTTGGGTATTAAACTCTATGATACTTACGATGAAATCTGGCAAGCTAAGAACAATAAGACTAATACTGAGTTCCTTTGGGTGGTATCACACAGCAGTAACTCGTCGCTGAACCCCAACCCGAATAACCCGAATCGACTGCACCTCTACTGGGCACCCCGCTTGCTTGATAAGGCGGGTATCACCAGCACGGGTACGACTTGGGAGTATCCTAAAGAGAGCGTACTGCTCATGCCGACCTATTACTTCCTGAAACTGTGGCAGGACTGGGACATCCGCTATGATGTCCTGTTCCAGGAGGAATTTCCAGAAAGCAACCGTCGTGGTTCTTACACATGGGAGGAAGCTATGGCCAGGAACTATCAGACTGATGATGACGTCGTTGCGAAACTGACAGGCACTGCGGTTGCAAATGATGATATCGTCTTGCAATTTACCAAACGTGAAGTTACCAAGCAACAGAAGTTAGAAGCAGCTGAGGAAGGTATCTGTCTGGTGGGCATCAATGATACCTACGAAACGGAAAAGGTCAATGCTCAGGGCGGTTGTCGTATTCGGAGCGACATTAAGACGAAGTTCGAGGCATTCCCCCGTTTCATGAAGTACCGCATTTGGGACCGCGATCCCAATGGCACCATTTTGTTGCAGGCTGCCAATGGTAATGTGGGCTTTGCCGATGTTCCCGTCATGCGCTATGCTGAGATGCCACTCATCGCTGCAGAGGCACAGATCGCTTTAGGCAATGCTTCTCAGGCCGCCCAAATCATCAACAGCGAGATTCGTAACGCCCGTGTGGTGAAGCCCGGCCATAGCCTCAGTGAGGCTCAGGTCAATGCCAGCGACATGACGGTAGAGTGGATTCTTGAAGAGCGTGCACGCGAGCTTTGCGGCGAGTGGTTGCGCTGGTTCGACCTGAAACGTACCCACAAGTTGGTTGATTATATGCTTCAGCACAATCCTACTTGGAAGGGGGAGAATGGTGACGTGGTGGATGAGCATAACTACCTGTGGCCCATCCCCAACACGTTCCTCGACAAATTGCAGAATGCTGAGGAGTTTGGCCAGAATCCTGGTTACGATCCATACGTCCGTTCTAACTAAATTTGAAGAGGTGAAGGGGAACATGCGGCACCCCTTCACCTATTTTGAAAAAAACTCAGAAAAAACTTTCTACATTTCTTTTTTTTCCTATCTTTGCACCCAATAAACAAACATTATTAATATTAACTTAATTCAATTTCATGCTTATGAACAAAATTCTACGTTATTTGTTTGTAGCCTTAATGGCTATGGTAATTGGAAATGTCTATGCTGATGACGTTACAGACGTGTTGACATGGGACAAGTTGCTGGAGTCAGGCAAATCTGCTGCCTATCAGGATTTTTCAGGTAAGTCTATTACCTCTTCTGCTGTTTATGCAGGTCAGGCTTCCTCTGGTTCTGATTCTTATATCCAGCTTCGTACTAATAACAGCAATTCAGGAATTGTGACAACAACTTCTGGTGGTAAGCTGAAGAGCGTGAAGGTTGCTTTCAATTCAAAGACCACTGACCGTTCTATTGAAATTTACGGAAGCAACACAGCTTATACAGCTGCTACAGACCTTTATGACGAAGCAAAGGCTGGTACCAAACTGGGAAGCATTGCCGCTAACGAAAACAAAAACGTGATAGTGGTAGAAGGAGACTATACTTTTGTAGGTCTGCGATCTGCAAATGGAGCTATCTATGTAGACAAAATAGAGATTACGTGGGAGGCTACTGGTGGCTCTCAGGGTGGTCAAGAGCAAGGTCAAGGACAAGTATGGGACTTCACCATCCTACCTACGCAAAAGATTGATGCTACAGGCAACATGGAGACAAATGCTCCTGACGGTGTGTTTACAGAGGATGAGGGTGCCGGATGGCAGCAGGCCTACAATCAGGCAGGCATTGCAGATGGTTCAGAGTTTATGGCTACAGCCACAGAGGTGTTTGCACCGTTTAAGGGCCTGAAGTGGAGTGCTATGGAAAGTAACAAGATGGTGTTCTACCGTAACTATCCTTCAAACTATGGTGGCAAGCATCTGGCTTTCAATAAGGCTGCAGAAGTGATGATTCCAGCTAAGGCCGGTCAAGTCATTGAAATGATTGTTGCTTCTTCTAAGTCTGGTGGAACTACCAAGAAGATTACGAGTCAGGATGTTGTTGAGACTTTCGACGACGGTGGTGGCATCAAAATTGAATTTACGACAGCTTATGAGTATCAGACCATTACCTTGACTGCAAAGGTCGATAACCCCTATCTCGCTTTCGAAAGCACATTCTGTGTCCAAAAGATTACCGTAAAGGATGCAGCACCTGTAACTCCTACTTTGTGGGACTTCACCATCCTTCCTACGCAGAAGATTGACGCTACAGGCAACATGGAAACAAATGCTCCTGACGGTGTGTTCACAGAGGACGAGGGTGCCGGATGGCAGCAGGCCTACAATCAGGCAGGCATTGCAGATGGTTCAGAGTTTATGGCTACGGCTACAGAGGTGTTTGAACCATTCAAGGGTCTGAAGTGGAGTGCTATGGAAAGTAACAAGATGGTGTTCTACCGTAACTATCCTTCAAACTATGGTGGCAAGCATCTGGCTTTCAATAAGGCTGCAGAAGTGATGATTCCAGCCAAGGCCGGTCAAGTCATTGAAATGGTTGTTGCTTCTTCTAAGTCTGGCGGAACTACCAAGAAGATTACGAGTCAGGATGTTGTTGAGACCTTCGATGAAAGTAATGGTATCAAGATTGAATTTACAACAGCTTATGAGTATCAGACCATTACCTTGACAGCCAAGAACGATAACCCCTATCTGGCATTCGAAAGCACATTCTGTGTACAGAAGATTGAGGTGAAGGACGCTGGTTCTACGCCTGCTGAGCAAGGTAAGAAGTGGGACTTCACTAAGTGGAGTGATGCAACCATTGAAAACTTGAAGGCTGACGCTGCTGCCAGCAAGCTTGAAGGTTGGAGCGATGTAGAGAAGAAGACTGACGCTGAGGCTGGTGCCGATCCTACAGAGGCTTCTAAAGACAACTGTTTCTGGTGCGTAGCTGAGCCTAATGCTGATGGCGAAATGTCTGCAAATGGCGTCGTGATTGCTGAGCTGAAGGGGCTGAAGTTCTACAGCGTTTACTCAACTGCTCGCTCGCTGGCTATTGCTGTCAACTATCCTTCTACCACACTTGGTGACTATGCAGGTGGTGCTTACCTCTGGCTTGGTGGCGGCAAGAAGAAGGTTCCTTGCTTCGCAATTCCTTCTGTAGTTGCTGGTTCTACTATTACGATGGAGGTTGAGTCTCACAAGCCTGCTGAGGGTCGTGGTGTAGAGCTCTATACTGGTTTGTCAGAGGATGGTAAGACAGTAGACGATGCGACAAAGATTGGTGACACCTTCACTCCGACAGCTAAGGAATCCCACTCTTGGGAAATTGCTAACGACTGCGACGTAATTGTCTACAATACCAATGGCTGCCACATCTACACCATCAAGGTTGAGACAGGCACTACAGCTATCAACACAGTTAAGGCTACAACGAAGAAGAGCGATGCTATCTTCAACCTCGCTGGTCAGAAGGTCGGCAAGGACTACAAGGGTATCGTCATCATGAACGGCAAGAAGTATATGCAAAAGTAATTTTGACACAATAATCTACCAAAATGGAACGGAATTACTCTTCCGTTCCATTTTTTTTGCCTACCTTTGCAGCCGGATTACTGAAACAAACAAAAAAACAATGAAAAAGAAACTACTTATGATGCTTTGCCTTGCTGCAATCACGATGACAGCATGGGGTATTACGAATAATGGCGTACCTGAGAAGAAGGGTGAGCACTGTACCTTCACTGACGGTATACGCTATTCGGAGCTGGTGATTAGCTCCCGACTGAACGACTTTAAAGCTAACACAACGGCTGCTGGTTTTGGAGTTTTCGATGCCACAGGACACCTGATGACTACACCTGCAAGCACCAAGAGCAACTTGGACTATGTGCCGGGATTGGTAGCAAAAGCCATTATCGAAGCAGTGGACTACTATCGCGGTACTGATGCAGTAGATGTCAAACCCTGGTTCTATGCCATCCAGCACTATGGCAATAGTCTGGACATCTCTTCCAACGGAAAGAATGGTAAGAGTTTCGATGACTTGAACGCCGTTAAACTATACTTTAAGCTTCGCGAACTATCAGATGCCAAGTGTTTTGCTGATGGCGAACAGTATACCAATGCCCAAACTGTAGAAACGGCAGATGCCCGTTTCAAGGATGCGTTGAAAGGCATCAGCAAGGCTAACAGCACCTACGTCATCAAAGCCTCGACCCTGGAAGGGGCAGCAGGTGGTTGGTGGCATAAGTCGGGCTACGTGAACCAGATGTGGTGCGACGGTCAGTATATGGGACCGGCACTATTGGCTCAGATGCTGAACGAATACGGCAGTTTTACGCCCATCAGCGATGACGACTGGGCGCTGGTCGTCCGCCAGTTCACCATTGCCTGGCACTATTTGTGGGACGAAGACGTAAGGCTGCTCTATCATGCTTTCACTGCCGATCCTGCCAATACCAGTGGTTGGGCAGGCATCTCAGCCGCAAAGGGTGCCGAGGTCTATCATTCGGCAGAGTTCTGGGGACGTGCTGAGGCTTGGTATTTCTTAGCCTTAGTGGATGTGCTGGAACAAATGCAGCAGGCGGGACGCACGGTCACTGCCGACTATGCCACACTGCGCGGCATGTTGCAGCAGTTGGGCGCCGGTATAGCCGCTAAGCAGGATGCCGCTTCCGGGTGCTGGTATCAGTTGCTGAACCATGACGGCAGCTTCACTGCCAGCGATTACGATAGCAGCTACCGCTACACCGCAGGTCCGGTGAGCAACTATCTGGAGTCGTCGTGTACAGCCATCTTTACGGCAGCCTATCTGAAAGGTATGCGTTTAGGACTGTTTGATGCTGACTATACTGATATGGCGAAGAGGGCTTACAAGGGATTTGTAGAACACTTCATGGTGTCTGACGGTAATGGCGGCGTTCATCTGGTGAACTGTTGTAAGTCTGCAGGTTTGGGTGGCAGCAGTTATCGTGACGGTTCTGCGGCCTATTATCTGATGGGACGCGATACAGAGCCTACCGTTGACAATCCTTCGTCTTCGAGTTTCTATACCGAAGGCAAAGTGTTGGGCGGTTTCATTCTTGCCGCCACTGAGTATGAACGAAGATTCATGGCACTGGCTGATGCTAATGGCTATGCTGGAGGCGACGGCACGCGCGAGAATCCCTACCTGATCAGCAATGCCGAACAACTGGCACGGCTGGCCAACGATGTGAACACTATTCCAAATTTCAGTCGAGGACGCTATTTTAAGTTGACGCACGACATCGTCATCAACAGCGATGTGATGGCACAAAGTACAACCAAGCTGACTGCCGGTACGGCATTCCCAAAGACACCGATGATAGGCAGTGTTACCAGTGAAACCAGTTACCTTGCCTTCCAAGGCACACTGGACGGCGACGGTCATACCATCCGTGGCTTCTATCAGGAGGAAGCAGCCCTGTATATTTCAATTTTCCGTATAACCGACGGTGCCACCATCAGGAATCTTCATATTGAAGACAGTTTCATCTACGGCAATGCCAATAGTGGTGCTATTGTGGGACGTGCCATAGATACCCGTCTCGTCAACTGCTCTGTTTCCAACTCATTAGTAGGTGGCTATGGCTCATACATCGGTTCGTTGGTGGGGCAGGCTTTGGGTTCGACGAAGATACAGAACTGCTATGCCACCAACTCTATCATGTGCAAGAACAATGCAGGTGGTATCGTGGGGCGTATTGGCAATGGAGACCAGAACAAGGTTCTCATAGAGAATTGCTATGCCGCCTGTAACATCAGTACTTCGAAGTCAAACCGTGCAGGCATCACCTCCGAAAACTCGGCAGGCAGCACGATACGCAATTGCTGGTTCCTGATTACCAGGACTGTAACCAAAGGTGTTTGGCTTGATAACGGTACGTCCGAGAATGTGGAAGGCAAGACTGCCGACGAATTGGCGTCTGCCGACTTCCTTGCCGTGCTCAATGCCAATGCCATGCTGATTGCTGGTGCTTGTCAGTGGGTTGCAGGAGAAACATCACCAACACATGACTATAGTGAGGTGACACCTGAGGCGTCTGAACGTCTTCAGGAAACGCTGGCCACAGACCCCATACCCGCCAACAAGGATATGCATGCCAATGCCGATGGCGGAACGGTCAACCTGATGTGGACATTGCCTGTCGATGGCAAGACAGTCAAGCAGTATCTCTATTTCGGTACCGATTCTGCTAAGGTGGCTACTGCAGAGCTGGCAGATGCCCAGGCAGTACTCGCTTTGGATACCAGCTACTCTCTCACCTCTCACCTCTCACCCCTAACCACTTGCTATTGGCGCATTGACCGCGAAGACGCTGAAGGTGTAGTGACACAGGGTGACGTGTGGTCGTTCCAGCCCCGCCATCTGGCTTTTCCCGGTGCCGAAGGCTACGGACGTTTTGCCCGTGGCGGACGCGGTGGCAAGGTGGTCTATGTCACCAACCTCAACAACCAGGGTGAAGGCTCTCTGCGCTGGGCGCTGACCAATGGCAGCGGTCCCCGTACCGTGTTGTTCCGTGTCAGCGGTGTCATCGATATGGGCTTTCAAACCTGTTGGACTGACCCTCAGGTGACCATTGCAGGACAGACTGCGCCGGGAAAGGGCATCTGTCTGAAACATTGTGACATGGGCATTGGCAGCGACAACATCGTACGCCACCTGCGTGCCCGTCGCGGACTGGGTACACCAGAAGAGACTGGCAACGCCATCGGCACCGTATATTCCGACCACACCATTTTGGATCACGTGACGGCTTCGTGGGGTACCGACGAGACCTTCTCAAGTCGCAGTTCGCGCAACATTACTTTTCAGCGGTCAATTATCAGCGAGGCACTTGGTATTGCAGGTCACCGCAACTATGACCCAGGAACCAACCACGGCTACGCAGCCACCATTGGCGGTGACATCGGCTCGTTCCACCATAACCTGTTAGCCGACTGCAACGGACGCAACTGGAGCATGGGTGGCGGTACGGATGTTAATGGCGAGTATGCCGGACGGCTGGATATATTCAATAATGTGGTGTATAACTGGAACGGACGAACCACTGATGGCGGTGCCCATGAAACGCAGTTTGTAGGCAACTACTACAAGATGGGACCTGACACCCGCGAGACGTTCCTCTTTACCGGTGACATAGAGGGTAACCTGAAAGGTACACAGCGGGCATACGTCACAGGTAACATACGCGACAACAAGAATGGGACGCTGACGCAAGACCGCGAAGGCGACACCTATCGGATGCGTATTCGTGACGGACGCCCTAAACTCGATTGGGACTATTTCGTCAATGAACCTTTCTGGCCCTCATACGCAGAGATTGAGACGGCACCTGCTGCCTATAAGAGCGTACTCTCCGACGTAGGTGCCAACCAACCTATGAGCGACCTTACCGACCAACGCATCTTCCGTGAGACGTTGGAGCGCACCTACACCTATGTGGGGTCGAAATCGGGCATCAAGGGCGAAATCGACAACGAAGCGGATGCCGGAGGCTTTGAAGACTATCCTGAAGAACTGCGCCCCGTCAGTTATGATACCGACTACGACGGCTTGCCTGACTGGTGGGAAGAAATCAGGGGCACCAATCCGAATACGGGTGCAGGCGACTTTACGGATACCAATGCTGACTTGGAAGGCGACGGCTATACGGAATTGGAGCGCTATCTCGACTTTATGGCACAGCCCCATGTATTCCTAATCCCTGGCGCATCGGAAACCGTCAATATGGCATCCCTGTTTGCAGGCTATACCAACCAGCCTGCCTATGCCGTTGAAGTCGTGGGAACAGGCGTCACTGTTGTGCGCAATGGTGCGTTGCTGAGTATAACAAGTAATGGCGAAAGCGTGATAGCCACGGTGAATATGGTGGTTAGCGATGCTGAAGGCTCCGTATTCTCACGCCGATTATGTGTTGCCGTCAGCAGCAACGAAACGCTGTCTTCCACAGTTAGACCCATTCAACAGTCAGCGTTCAACGTTCAACGTTATTACAACCTCATGGGCCAAAAGATTGGCAACGGCTACAAAGGTATCGTCATTGTAAACGGAAAGAAATATAATATCAAGTAAGTTTTTAGGTAGAGTAGCAAATAAGCCGCCGACACCCTGCATTTCGCAGAGCCTCGGCGGCCATTTCATTTAGAGATAAGACCTTTTTAATCAGACCTCAGAAGTACATCGGGCCGTGACCCATACACGATGTGGTGGTGAGTGCCGTCAGGAAGGCGGTGAGCGCGGCTACTACAACCTTCACCGCAATCTCAATCAGTCGCTGCTTAGTCATTTTAGTTTTGTGTTTAGAGTTTAGAGAATCGGGGTATGCTGCTCCCATCTCAATCTCCTCCCCTCGGGGAGGTTGGGAGGGGGTTACCCTTCGCTCAGCCCGCCATCGTCACCGCCGCCGCCGTTGTCGCCACCGCCGTTGTTCTCCCCCCCTTGGTTGGGTTCGGTGGAGATCGTACCACCATTCTCAGTGTTCTCAGGATCCTCCACGTCGCCGCTGTCGCCTGAGGTCACGCGCTTCAGAACGTTGCCGTCCTCGTCGAGACAGGTAATCTGAATAGAGGTGTTCTTCAGCTCGTCCTTCACATCCACGTTGGGAGTGAAGATGATGCGGCGCACGCTAATCAGGTTGGCCTTCACGTCCTCCAGATTCTCCACCGCCTTCGAACGGACGCCGAAGCGCATCGTTCCCAGACCGGGCAGGGGCACGCTGTGACCCTCGGTTGCCCACGTGCGAATCACCTCGCCTGCAGCATCCC
>JAEEGL014598610.1_pt1 | contig 16767 bp, 16 predicted proteins | sample 9134231 | NCBI WGS metagenome assembly JAEEGL01 (sample SAMN16246548, study PRJNA631951) | gut metagenome | biome: gut microbiome; feature: rumen; material: fiber-attached | host: Bos | place: Iran: Karaj | collected 2018-10
CACCATCAAGCACAACAGTGCCACCATCATTAGTTTCTTTTTCATACCATCATATATTGATTTTTGCCACAAAGATAGAACTAATAACCATACGCTCCAAGCAAAAATCGATAACAAGCCTTGTGAAAAATAGATTTTCTGTTATAAATAGCTCATGTTTCGATTATTTGTTGTATCTTTGCACAGTCCTAAACGTATAGATTATGCCTACTAAGAATATCTTTGCTGGATTTGGAGTAAGATCAGAGTTTGTGAATCTGATATACAATGAGCTGATGAAGGGTGATTTCGTCAGTTATGCTGATGTACTAGCCTTATATTGTGGCAGGCCCAAAGGATATTACGATAAGATGGCTTGCAATAGCGAACCTGGTTATGGTGAATTGAAGAAAGCTTTTCCTGAGGTCTTGAAAGCATTGGAAAGGACTAGGCCTGGATGCATCAAAGACAATGGACTCAGTAAGGGTAAGGCATACAGATACATTGGAGATAATGATGATCCTTTGTCTGAAGAACGAAAAGCTGTTGTTCAGAAGTCTGTGGAGGATTATGTGGCATTCTGCAAGGCTTCTGCTGGTATATTGCCAGCAAGCTGGTTTTCTTCATTCTTTGAGAATACGCAAATATTACTCGACACAAACAGAGAGTCTAAGGATGGTGAGGTGCGAATATGCTCTGGTGCAGAGCAAAACCTTACGAATATAGATTTACTGCCAGTGTTTTATAAGGCAATCGCTAATAAACAAGTCCTTCAATTCGATTACCAGCCTTTTGGTCAGGAACCATTCACTTTAGTCTTCCATCCTCAGTTCCTAAAAGAGTATAATGGCCGTTGGTTTGTATTTGGTGATGCAGATCGCGAACCATATCAGGCATACAATGTTCCATTGGACAGAATCATTGGTGATATCAGTTATATTAAAGGTATCGAATACATCCCAGCCGAAAAAGGATTCTATCAGCAGTATTTTAAGAATATCATCGGTGTTACCCACGAGGAAGATACCAAGGTAGAGCAAGTGGTGATTCGTACAAAATCCGAATACCAGCATGGGCTGTTACTGACGAAGCCTTTACATCATTCCCAGAAAGAAACACTGCCATTCAGTGAACATGATGGTCAGTGGTATGGTGAGGTGACGCTGACAATAGAGCCCAATCGTGAACTACGCGGTAAGATTTTAATGTATGGGGAGGGCTTGGAAGTGATGGAGCCTTTGTTACTCAGAGAGCAGATAATGACTACCATCAGGATGCTGTTGGATCAATATAAGTTATGATGGCTACAAATACTAAAAAACGGTTCCATAGAGAATAGAACCATTCGCATGGCAAAAATATTTGGAGCATTCAGAACTTGATTATACCTTTGCACAAAAATCAAACACAATACTCGTCAATACAATCAAACTAATGGATATAAACTCGCAGGAACACATCAGGGCAATTGCTCCTTATATCGCAAAGGCATACAAACTGGGCAAGGAGCAGAAATACGATGAAGCGTATCGAGTCCTTGTGTCACATTTTGAAGCCAAGGAGATACCTTCGTATTTTGAGGAACCCTGCGGATGGACTATCTATCGCTATTTGAAGAATAACGAGGACAGGTTATCTTCAAGAGAAGTCAGGAAGGCATTAGCCTTCTATCTGACTTTTGCATCCTGTAAGCCAAGTTTGCTGCACTCCTGTATCATGATACAGGCTGCAAATCTTGAAAAGAAACATGAGAATAATTTCAGGTTTATCGAATTCTGCCGGATGTGGAAACTGGAGAGTCTGCGGGATGAAGATTTTCTTTCGGAGAAGGGGGCTACTGAAAATGGCAAGTCGATTGAGTTTCAGTCTTTGGCAGAAAAAGTTGCTACCCGTCTCTATAAAGAACTAAAGCAGCGTCATACAGTAGAATTCGTTAATGAACTCTTCCCCTTTTTTGAGACCATAAAGAAGAAATGTCCAAACAACAGATTCATAAGGATGTATATCGCTCAGCTATACTACTGGCAGGGCAATACAGAAAGGGCCATTGCTGAATATAAGCATATTCTCCGCACAACACCAGAGTGGTTTATTTGGAAACATCTTGGTGATATTTGTGAGGATGAAGAAGTACGTATTTCTTTATATTGTAAGGCAATGACCATGATGGGTAAAGAGGAATACATTGGCGAGTTGCGATTAGCCTTGGCCAACCTGTTGTTGGATACCAATAAGGAACAGGCAGCTTACGAGGTGGAGCAGTATATGAGAACCTACAAAGGCAATGGATGGAATATTGTCGGTGATGTCTATTTGCTTCAGAACAAACTATTGGGAGTCACTCCTTCCACTCAAGCAAAACAGTTTTACCGGAGTAATGTTGATAAGGCAGAAGAATTTGCCTATTCTGATATTCCCGTTGAGGAGCTCACGTATAATGGAATAGTAACAAATCATGCAGGGAAAGAAAAGGCCAGCCTTGTAAATAGACAAAAGAAGTTGTTTATTCGTACGACACTAACACCTCTATTGAGGAAAGCATCTGTTGGTGATATCTTCTTAGTAAGAGTGTATGAGAGTCAAAACCGAAAAATCGCTTTGACAATACATCCTACAGGAAAAAGGAATAAGGCTAATCAAAAAATTGGCAGGAAATAACGAGTTGTATCTATTATAAGAAAGGTAAGTAATATGACTTTGACAAGACAGCAGCAACAAGTATTCGACGCTATTAAAGAGTTTATGGATAGTGACGCCTCCGTCTTTATCCTTAAAGGATATGCCGGTACAGGAAAAACCACGATGGTTAAGGTGATTGCTGAGTATCTGGCTCAGAGTAGGGACGTTCATTTGATGGCACCTACGGGAAGGGCCGCACGAGTACTTGCTACAAAAACAAATCGCCCTGCCGTGACTATTCATAAGGCAATTTATGAAAAGGCTTGTGTGGTTTCCAAGAATGTCAAGGATGTGGCTGAATCTGAATTCAAGTTCGTATTCCCTGTGCGTAAAAATGAACACGGTGGAAAAATCGTTGCTATCGTGGACGAAGCATCCATGGTCTGTTCTCGAAAAATTGAGCATGAACTTTTCGAGTTTGGTACAGATAACTTGATGGAGGACCTGTTGGATTTTGTTCGTCCAGATTTTGGTGGAAAAGTGATTTTTGTCGGAGATCCTGCTCAGCTTCCTCCTGTAGGTGAGAATGTATCCAATGCACTACGGGCTATATATTTTGAGGAACGTGGACTAAAGGTTGTCGAAGCAGAACTGACAGAGGTACTGCGCCAAAAAGGCGACAGCATCATCCTGAAGAATGCTATGATGATTCGTGATTTGCTGAAGAATAAAAAACGCAATTGTCTGGTATTTGAGGAAAAAGAAAATGATGTAGAAACGGTTTCGCCTGATAATTTCCTTAGCAAGTATCTTGACTATAGGAAACAATCGGGCAAACATGATAGTGTGGTGATATGTTATTCAAATAGAGCGGCAAGTAAATATAACAGTGACATACGGGCTTCTCTCTATGGCAGCGATATGCCACTTCAGGTGAACGATATTTTGCTCATTACTCAAAACAACTACAGGTTAGGGCGCATGAATGGTGAGTTTGTTCCAGTTCTGGAAGTCGGAGGAAGAACGCAACAGTCTGCTCCTGTATATGCTCAGGTTGGCAGTGAGAGGAAGCGTATCAGTATAACAATTAACTTTGTTCAAGTAGTTGTGCCAGACGGAAACGGCAACCCAATGCAATGTATGCTTATAGAAGACCTCCTGACAAGTGATAAGGCTTCCATTTCCATCGACGAAAACCGCGCTTTGTATATTAATTTCTGCATGCGCAATCCACATTTGAAGCAAGGAACGCAGGCATTTGCTGATGCTTTGATGTCCGACGTGTATTATAATGCCATCAGGGCAAAATATGGATATGCAGTCACAGGACACAAATGTCAAGGTGGAGAATGGGGTAAGGTGTTTGTTGATTATACTGATAGGACAGGCTTGAATGATGACAGCTTGAGATGGGCATATACCGCAACAACCCGTGCTCAGAAAACCCTTTACGTTACCAATTTGCCGCATGTGACTCCATTTGATAAGTTCCGTATAGAGCCTATTCAAAAGTGCAGTAACATGTCATCAGAATGTCGTATTATAGGCGATGTCGAATCTACACCCTTCCATGCAGATAATATTGAAAGTTTCCTGAAGGCAAAGTGTCACTGCATTATGTACAACATGGATGGTACGCCCTACTCAGTTCTGTCTGTCACGAGCAAACCATACTTGGAAATATATCAGATTCAGACACCCAGTGGTATCGATAGGTTCGATATACGCTACAAAGCAGGAGGTATATTCCTGCCTGCTGTTCCTGTGTCAATAAACGAACATACGCAGTTAGTGTTGATGCTTCTTAATAGCGAAAGAATGTTTCCGTTTGTTTTCAATTATACTCCTTCGGATGATATTCATGAAAGGCTGTACAACATGATACGTTCTGCATGTGATGGATTATCAGTGCAAATGACCAACGTCGTAGAGCATCCGGAGGATTATAGTGTGATATATTATATGCGGACGAGTGATTCTTATTCTTACATTAAGGTGTATATTGACAAAAAAGGCTTTGTTACATATGCCAAACCTATGTCTATGCTTGGCGCAGAGGACAATGAATTGGCTACAGTAATAAATGAAATCTCGAACCATTTTATATAAAAAACATGGAAATACTTGTTGAATTCAAAACTAATTTGTATATTTGCAACAAATTAAGTCCCAAAGACAAGAAAATTAAACTATAAAATATTAATGAAATACGTACGAACACTAACTGTAATAACCGATGCGGAGATTCGTCAGAACGAAATTCCGCATTTTCGAGGGGCAGTAATCAACAGCCTTGGTGAGCATCCTAATGTGTTTTTTCACAATCATCTCGATGACGATAAGTTCAGATACTCTTATCCCCTTATCCAGTATAAACGGTTAGAGAAAAAGGCGGCTATTGTCTGCGTTGAAGAAGGAGTAGATATCATAGGGCAGTTCCTAACAGAGGTTAATGGTACACTTGCTATCGGAGAACGGCAGATCACATGTAACACAGGTAGAATTCAGCCTGCCAGAATACTTGTCCAGACATGGCAGGAAATGTTTAGTTACCATGTCAGCCGATGGCTGCCCCTCAATTCGAAGAACTATCAGCTATACCAGAATCTTGAAGGTGTGGTAGAAAAGACCATGTTCCTTGAGAATATCCTAAAAGGTAATCTTCTCTCAATGCTGAAGGGGCTGAATATCCATTTGGAAAAGGAACTGATTCTGAAAATCACAGAGATAGGTGAACCTTACCTATTGAATAATAAAGGTATAAAGATGATGGCGTTTAATGCCGACTTTAATTGCAATCTTTCTATACCTAATTATATAGGAATTGGCAAAAACTCCAGTATCGGATGTGGAATAATTCATCAATTGCGAAAAGACATTAACAACAATACTAATCAATAACCACGAATGGAAAAAAGTCAAGTATTCAACAAACTGTTTGTGGGAGGGGACTTATCTGGTATCCAGAAGTTCCTTTATAACATCTCGTCAAAGAAGGCTGCAGTCAGTCTGAAAGGTCGTTCTTACTATCTCCGCCAACTAATGGAGACTGTATGTGCGGACATAAAGCAGGCGGCAGAAGACAGCGGAGCCAGAACTGTAGAGGTCATTTACAGTTCTGGTGGCAAATTCTATCTCTTGACGGATAATACTCCCCAGATTGTAGAAGCTGTCGAAACATGTGCCAAACAAGCAAAGCAAAATCTTTGGGAAGAGCACAAAGGACAGCTGGGTCTGAACATCAGCCATGTGGCTTTCCGTGAGAATCCTGACGGCACGGTAGATTGTCAGGATGCCTTCAACCAAAAGCCAGGCTACCTCTGGAAAATGGCAAATGCAGATTTTGCCCATCAGAAAAGTCAGAAGTTTAAAGACCTACTTACAGATAATTATCAGAATTTCTTTGATCCTATACCTGTGGGAGGAAAACCTAAAGTCTGCTCCATTACAGGAGTTGAATCTCCAGATTGTGTCAGGATGGAAGCTTTAAGTGAGGATGGCGATGGGTATGTACTTCCATCAGTCCGTCAGCAGATCCAGTTAGGCGAGGAACTTCGTCTACAAGAAGGTTTTAAGACTTTTGAGGAATATGCAGGTTCTACAGATCTCGGTATTCTGCGAATGGATGTAGATGGCCTTGGTAAGCGTTTTATCGAAGGCTTTAATTCGATTGCTGAATATAAGACATTCTCCAACCGATTGGTGGATTTCTTTGAGGAGGAAACAAAGATTATTCAGCAAGAGCCTGCCTTCAAACCATACCTGAATATTATCTATGCTGGTGGCGACGACTTGTTTGTTGTTGGACGATGGGACAAAGTGATTGATTTTGCAGAGCGTATCCGTCAGGAGACAAACAATCGTTTTGACAGTGATGGCATCAGTATTTCTGGAGGTATCGTAGTGGTGCAACCCAAGTTCCCGATTTCTAAGGCAGCAGAGTTGGCAGGTGATGCAGAGAATGCAGCCAAGCAGTTCCATAATGGTGAGAAGAATGCTTTTCACATGTTGGGTAAAACCATTTCGTGGGACAGGGAGTATGACTATGTTAAGAGCTTCAAACAGCAGTTTGTCAGTCTGATAGAGGAGTATAATCTTAGTAAAGGCATCCTACATAAATTGATGCTATATTCCTCAATCGCAGATCGTAATAAGATTCTCCGTAAGGAAAATAAGACTGAGGACTACAGTTTTATCTGGCATATCAGTTATTACTTGACGCGTTACATGAAACGCTATGAGTCTAATCCTGCCGTATCTGACTTTTGCCGTTCGTTGCGAGATCGTGAAATTGATTACCGCAATGGACGGAATCTGGAATTGATTGCCCTCGCAGCCCGCTGGGCAGAGTTAGTGTTAAAAGACAATATAAATAACTAAAAAACATAATAATTATGAGTTGGAATAAGAATGAATTAATTCCGAAAGAGGAAATTCAAAACAAAGTAACTGACGTAACTGTTCAGTTCGCAGAGAAATTTGGCAAATACCTTGCAGTTGACGACTATGATTCTGAGCCTCTGACAACAAGCCAATTGCGAAAGTTCTTTGGAGAAGTAAAGCGCCAGCAGATGATGAAAGAATTCAATGAAACAGAATTTACGATGCTAAAGCCCAAACTCGCATATGCCGTTGGCCGTGCCAAACAAAACGCGAGAAAGAACAAGGCCCAGAAGATAGAAGACTTCTTCACGGTAATAACAGACGCCATCGACAAGGTCCTGAGTAGTCCTGATAGATCCAAGGCATTTAAGAACTTTATTACAGCCTTCGAGGCTATCGTGGCTTATCATAAAGCAGCAGAAAAGAAATAATAATCCAAACAAATTAAGACGATGAAACAGTTAGTTAAGAAGATTAAGATAAATACCTCTATTACCCTTATTACAGGACTTCACATTGGAGGTAACGGTGAGAATGTTGAGATTGGCGGAATCGACAATCCAGTTATCAAATTAGCATCAAAGGGTGATGTGCCTTATATCCCTGGAAGTTCTCTGAAGGGAAAGATGCGTTGCTTGCTGGAACAAGCTGCAGGTGCTCCGAAGGTAGGACTTGACGAAAAGGTTAACAACCTGTTTGGCATCACTGAAAGTAAGGCTAATAATACCAATAATCAGCCCTCTAAGATTATTGTTCGAGATGCCATGCTGAGCGAAGACTCAAAGAAGATGCTCTTGGACTGCGATAACTTGGATATGCCATATACTGAAAACAAGTTTGAGAATGTTATTGATCGCGTTAAAGGTATTGCTCAGCATCCCCGCCAGACGGAGCGTGTTCCTGCTGGTGCAGAATTCAATGCTGAGTTTATCATCAATGTATGGGATGACGATGACGAGCAGGAGTTGCTGGCTCTTTTCGAAAAAGGCATTCGATTACTTGAGAATGACTATCTTGGAGGCAGTGGATCTCGTGGCTATGGTCAGATTAAGTTCGGAGAGAGGAAAAAGACTGAACTCTCTGATACAAACAACTGGACAGCATAAAGCAGGCAATTATGGCAACATACAAAATCTATAAGTTGCACTTCACGGCTCCTCTTCATATAAGCGACCAGCATGAAGATTTGGGCAACAGTCAGAAGGTTATACAGTCTGATACGCTTTATGCAGCCCTTATCTCATGCCTGGCAAAAAAGGGGGAGATTATGCCTGAGGATGGCGACCTTGGATTTACGGTGAGCAGCCTGTTCCCTTATTTCCAAAAAGAAAAGGATAGTGCTCCTGTCTATTTTCTCCCAATCCCGATGCAGGCTAAGCAAGCAGACCTCGCTGATGTTTCAATGGCTAAGAAGGTCAAGAAAGTACAGTGGGTCGATAGTAACCTCTATTCCTCTGTCCTGTCAGGTGACTCTTTATTTGATGGAACAGATAGTTACATCTCTTATATTCAGGGAAACTATTTGACAACATACGAATTGCCTGAAGACATAAATGGCAGTAAGGAGTTTGTTAGGTCAGAAGTGTCCCAGCGCGTAACCTTAAAGAGCCGTACAGGTGAGGAGGATGCCAAACCATTTTATGTTGACAAGATCCTCTTTCGTTATGATACTGGTCTTTATTTCATTGCTGAAGGTGACACCACTCTTTTAGAGAAAGCACTGCAAATCCTTTCTATGGAGGGCATCGGGACCGACAGAAACGTAGGATATGGTTTCTTTCAGTTTACAGCAGACACCCTTTCGATTGATTTACCTGAGAACGCTAATCACCAGTTGTCTCTTTCTCTTCTCATCCCTGAGTCAAAAGAGCAGTTAGAGATGTTGTTGAACTCTGAGCGGGTTGCCTACGACTTTGTACGACGAGGTGGTTGGATAACTACATTTCCCTATATGACCCTACGAAAGAATGCTATCTACGGTTTCTTACCAGGTTCTGTATTCCGTAAGGATGAAGGCATGGCTGCTACCGTTATAGGCAAGATTGTGGATTTAAAGCCGGAAAATGTTGATGTGGAGATTTCGCACCATATTTGGCGAAATGGTAAAGCTATTATGTTACCTATAAATGTGAAGTGATATGGAAGATAAGAAATACCCCATAGAATTTGAAGTCATTACGCCTCTTTCCGTTGGTGCAGGTAACGATAATGAGTGGGTGAAAGGTCTTGACTTCATACAGAAAGAAGGCGAGGTTTTTGTCATCGACATGCAGAAGGTGGCTGCTGCAGGTGTGGATGTTGAGGCACTCACGGCTTTGTTTCTGAAATCTGACGACTCTGGTATCTGTCAACTACTGGGTAGTAAGATTTGTGAACTGTCACGCTATGTATTCGACTTGCCTGTAAAGACAGAAAATAACATTAAGACATTTCTGCGCACTCAATTTTACGATAAGCCCTTGGTGGCAGGCAGTTCCATTAAAGGCTCTATACGCTCTGCATTGTTCAATTATCTGCGCACTGATGAAGAGAAAAACGAAGAGGTGTTTGGCACCATGAAAGATGGGACGGACTTTATGCGCTTCATTCGCATTGGCGATGTGGAGATGCCATCGACAGTGCTTGTCAACACCAAATTGTTCAATCTGAGAAAAGGAGGTGAAGAATGGTTGGGTGGTTGGAAACAATTAATGAATAAGACTATTGGGGATTACAATCCCGTAGGCTTCAATACGCTTTATGAATGTGTGGCTCCTGGAGAAAAAGGATTTGGCAACATTTCGTTGGCAGTTAATGCTTTCAGCTTGTTAGAGAAATTTGGGAATGCCAGATCGCCATATGCAGGTAAAAAGCGCACATTACTTAATGAGCCAATTAATTGTCTATTTCAAGTCATCAATGATGTCACCAAAGCATACTTGCAGAAAGAACAGGCATTCTTCCAAAAGTACGACGCAGAAAGATCTGATGAAGTGCTTAGTTGCATAGAGTCACTTCTGTCAATGATTCCTTCAGATGGTTCTTCCTGCCTGATGAAGATGTCGGCAGGCGTAGGTTTCCATTCTATTACGGGTGACTGGCAATATGTTGACTATGACAAGACAAAGCTGTGGACAGATGGACGGCATGCAGGAAAGAAGAAGTATAAATCAAGAAAAATTGCAGAGTATAATCATCGTTTGCAACTGATGGGATTTGTATGTCTGCATGCTTTGAGTCAAGATGAAGTTACAAAGCGAGAGCAGGATCTTCAACAGCTTCATGAAGACCAGCAAACTAAAATCCTGAATGCTGTTAAACAGCGCGAAATTGATATGCAACAGAAAACTGCTGCCGATCAAGCACGTAGGCAAGCTGTCGAGTTGGAAAAGCAGAAGACTGAAGAATATAACCGACTCATTCTCCAAGCAAAGCAGGATATGAGCTCAGAGCTGTGGGAAGAGGCTATAGCCAACTTGGAGAAAGCAGCTGTTCTGTATCCAGAAAAGACAGAGGTTGCTCAGTTGAAGGCAGATTATCAGAAAGCGAAATCCATTGCTGAGTATCGTCTGCAGGAGCAGGAAGATGCGCAACAGAAATTCAGCCAACCACTTTCCGAGGTTATCAAAGGTAAAACTTCCGCAGGAAACTTGGTGGGAACAACTGTGAAATGGCTAAAAGCAGAAGGCCATTCTTTTGGTCAAGAAGAGCAAACCGCATTTATCGCTGAAGCCAAGAATCTGAGTGCTGGAGAGATAAGAAAGCTGAAAAGTAAACTCTCTGATCTGGCGAAAGTAGCAGGAAAAGAATGTGTTGAACAACTGCAAAAGGAATTAGAAATTGGATAATTATGGCGAGAAAAGTATTTGTTTCTGTATTAGGAACAGGATTCTACGAACCTTGTAGATACACCAATGGTAGTTTCGTGTCTTCGGATACGAGGTTTATCCAGCAGGCAACATTAGAGTACCTAAAGGTTAATAATAACTGGACAACGAGAAATGCTGATGGTGCTGTTGTTGACCGTATTATTATCTTGTTGACTAATGGCGCAAAAGGCACTAATTGGGACAAAAACATTGCTAAAAGGATGAACTACAAAACAGGACATGAGGAAGATTATGTAGGATTAGAGCAGGCCTTGCAGGATATGAATCTTCCTTGTCCCATTGAAACCATAGACATCCCTGATGGAAAAAACGAGGAAGAAATGTGGAAAATATTCAATGCTGTCTATGATGCCCTTAAGCCAAACGATGAGCTTTATTTCGACCTCACTCATAGTTACCGCTACCTGCCTATGCTGGTATTGGTACTTAGTAACTATGCCAAATTTCTGAAGGACGTAAAGGTGAAACACATTTCTTACGGTAATTATGAAGCCCGTAATACCGAGACAAATGAAGCACCTCTGATGGATATCCTCCCATTAACCATGCTTCAGGACTGGACTTTTGCCGCTGCTGACCTGATACAGAATGGAAACATCAAGAAGTTGAAAGAACTGAAAGAAGATAATGCGCTTATACCTATGCTGCGACAAAGAGGAAAGCAGAATGTTGACCGTAAGGTGGCAGAAGGCTCTCTTAATAATTACATTAATGCGCTTCATAACTTCTTGGATGATATGAAGCTTTGTCTAGGGCCAAACATCTTGAAGGGTGAGAATGTTAATGAGATTGTTAATTGTCATGAAAGGATTGTCGAGGAATTTGAAGGGATTATTGCTCCAATTCCCCCAATAATCAATAAGATTCAACTCTCTCTTCATGGTTTCGAACAGACTGATAGTCTCCACTTTGAAAGTATTAAAAATGGCTATATGTCTGCAAAATGGTGTTATGACCACCAACTCTACCAGCAGGCAGCTACTATTCTTGACGAGAATATCACTACAGATTTCTGTCAGCGACTTGGTACCAATGAGCATGTATTTAAAGAACGTGTGGCTTCTAATGCTTTACTACGATGGGGATGCTATCGTGAGGAGGACTGGGAGGCGGAATCTTTGGAAGGCATTAGAGAAAAAGTTCAGGCTGCGGTTTCTTCTCCAGCTGTTCAGGATTTCATCAAACTAATGCGAAAGGATGTCGTATGGATTCATAATGATTGCAGAAATAAGTATAATCACGCATCAATGATTCAAGGAACAGAAGGAATGCTAACCCCTGAAGACATTGAAAAACTTGGTAGGATTATCATGAGAATTATCGGACGAATTAGATAGTGAGCACTATGCTGGTTAATTTTAGTAATCACCCATTTCGTTATTGGGGCGAAAGGCAGCGTGAGGCATCGCGCAGTTATGGGGATGTTACGGATTTACCTTTTCCAACTATTGCTCCCAATAATAGTTACAACCAATTGCAAACTCTTGCTCAGGAGTGGGTACATAAGATTTTGGGACTGGGTGATGTAAATGACATGACCGTACATATTATGGGCGAAATGACGTTCACTTTCATGGTTGTCACTCGTCTCAAAGAGATGGGGATTAAGTGCATTGCTTCTACCACTGAGCGTAAGACCACCTATGCTAGTGACGGCACAAAACTGTCTGAATTCTCATTTGTGAAGTTTCGGGAGTACTAACAAGTAAACATAATCTAGCCTATGGAGTTGATATTGAATACCTTTGGCGTGTCGCTTAATCGTGACAACGAGGCCTTTGTCATCACCAAGAAGGGCGAGCGGCATCGCATTCCTGTGGATGATGTCAAGTCAATACAGATCAGTCGTGGTGCACAGATAACGAGCGATGCCGTGATGCTGGCTATTGAAAATGAGATCGAGGTTTTGTTCATGGATAGAAGCGGAAAGCCAATGGGGCGCGTGTGGAGTCCACGCTATGGTTCCATATCTACCATTCGCAAAGGCCAGCTCAACTTCACTTCTTCGCATGCAGCACTTGAATGGATCAAGGAGGTTATCATGCAGAAGATGGAAAACCAACAGGCACTGATGTTGCTTCTACAACCACGAGACACTGGGCTTGAAAGGGAACGAAAAAGAAACATCGACCGTATAGAAGACTATCGTATCAAAGTAAGCAAACTAGGGTAAGAGCAGATGATTTGCCTTCTCTTCAACAGCGCATAGATGCTATTTTGGGTCTTATTCATCAAACTAAACATCAAAGTGGAAAGATGCTGTTCTTTATCATGTACGACATAGAAAGTAATAAGGTGAGATACAATATTGTGAAATATTTAGAGCGCATGGGATGTTACCGAATCCAGAAATCTATCTTCTTAGCGAACCTCAGTATGGAAAAGTACGAACAGATAAAAAGCAACATGGTGGAGGTGCAGTCTCTTTATGAGAATCATGATAGCATCATAATCTGTCCAGTCTCATCAGATATTCTCAGAAGCATGAAGATTATCGGGCAGAACATCAACCTCGATGTCATCACCCAAAACAAGAATACGTTATTCTTTTAATGTAGATTAACAAAATTGCTCTTTGACATATTGATTTTTATTTGTACCTTTGCAGCCCCAAAATAAGGGCGCGTTTTTTTAATAAAATTGTTTAAATTGATTGATGATACAAAATATAAACAACTGAAAATGATGTTTTTATATTTTTTAGACTCAATGAGCATATTCCATTAGAACAAGGATTAAGACCACCCAATTTGTTTAATAACTCCTTTTGTGCATCTCAATGAGCATATTCCATTAGAACAAGGATTAAGACCATATAACTTTAAGATAATAGAAATTGCGCTTTATCCTCAATGAGCATATTCCATTAGGACAAGGATTAAGACACCAAGAAGTCTCCGACTTCCTTAGCCCAAGCGTCTCAATGAGCATATTCCATTAGAACAAGGATTAAGACTTTGTGTGCGCCTTTTGTAAGCTCTTCAACCGACACCTCAATGAGCATATTCCATTAGAACAAGGATTAAGACACTGGCACAGTGCGCTGTTCGCCTGTGATTTCATTCTCAATGAGCATATTCCATTAGAACAAGGATTAAGACTCCTGTTCATCTACTACATGGTGTGATTTTCTGTTCTCAATGAGCATATTCCATTAGAACAAGGATTAAGACTGACGGGGTCTGACTTTTCCAACTTATCAAACTCACTCAATGAGCATATTCCATTAGAACAAGGATTAAGACCCTTGGTCGTAGAAGCGTTTAGGTCTGCCTGTTGCACTCAATGAGCATATTCCATTAGAACAAGGATTAAGACCACTCTGCACTTATTAGGAAGTTATCGGGTTCCCTCAATGAGCATATTCCATTAGAACAAGGATTAAGACACTAACTTATGATTGTCATATTTAGCTAGATAATTATCTCAATGAGCATATTCCATTAGAACAAGGATTAAGACCGAGCCACCTTGACGGAAGGTTTAGTTTTAACAAACTCAATGAGCATATTCCATTAGAACAAGGATTAAGACTTAAAACTGCTTTAATAATAGCTTTATTAATCATAATCTCAATGAGCATATTCCATTAGAACAAGGATTAAGACAGCACAACACTTTCCAACTCTGAGAACCGACAACCTCAATGAGCATATTCCATTAGAACAAGGATTAAGACTATATCGGGGCACAGAATTTTGATGTACATAAAATTCTCAATGAGCATATTCCATTAGAACAAGGATTAAGACTCGTCAATGATAGGATCGACATTGATACCATTAGTACTCAATGAGCATATTCCATTAGAACAAGGATTAAGACTTACCAGTTTTAGTGGTGTTAGCAATGATAGCAGCCTCAATGAGCATATTCCATTAGAACAAGGATTAAGACTGATATGTATTTATTTAACTCTTTAGCTGCTGCACTCAATGAGCATATTCCATTAGAACAAGGATTAAGACCTTGCGAGTTTCATCAACTACGCCAAGACAAGTCACTCAATGAGCATATTCCATTAGAACAAGGATTAAGACGCTGCATCCAGCCCCAACCAGCCATTTGTACATCTCTCAATGAGCATATTCCATTAGAACAAGGATTAAGACATGACTTCCAAGATATTTTAGCTTGTTCTCGCATTCTCAATGAGCATATTCCATTAGAACAAGGATTAAGACTCAATTAACTGATATTTCATACGCAAAGAGATTAAACTCAATGAGCATATTCCATTAGAACAAGGATTAAGACAGCAAATTATTTGCGTCGATTTCGTACGCAACAACGCTCAATGAGCATATTCCATTAGAACAAGGATTAAGACCGGAAGATCTCCATCTATTAGGAGATCTTTTTCCGCTCAATGAGCATATTCCATTAGAACAAGGATTAAGACTTAACTCCGTTCATAATAAATAAATCTTTAGATTGTCTCAATGAGCATATTCCATTAGAACAAGGATTAAGACAGCTGTTAGTTCGTCAATGAACGCTTTTACGGTCTCGTCTCAATGAGCATATTCCATTAGAACAAGGATTAAGACTCCATTGCTTTTGCTGCTGCTGCGCAAGCATCCGCTGCCTCAATGAGCATATTCCATTAGAACAAGGATTAAGACTCAATTTCAACTCCGAGTCACTAATTCTCAACATAAGTCTCAATGAGCATATTCCATTAGAACAAGGATTAAGACTCCGTTTCGTTTGCCCACATTGCGACAATACGAATACGCTCAATGAGCATATTCCATTAGAACAAGGATTAAGACATAATAAAATCAAATTAAAAATAAATAATAAAATAACTCAATGAGCATATTCCATTAGAAAGGATTAAGACTCCTTCAGATGTTTCAAATCTTACTACTCCTAATATCTCAATAAGCATATTCCATTATAATAAGGATCGCATTGAGTTAGAATTAAAACGGTTCCAAGCAGAATGGAACCGTTCACAAGGTTGTTTTTCTTGCAAGGTTGCAGAAATCGCCTTAACTTTGCAGCGTCAATCATTGATACCACCTAGAGATTGATGCTGCAAATGCTTTGTGGTGGGAACTAAAATCAGATGACTACTATGATGAATACAGCACTCCAAACCATCGCAACCAAAGCACTGCCAGCACTCTCAGGTGAGCAGGTGACATACAACGCAGCTAAGAACGTGTTCCTTTCGCAGGGATACACCAGCGCAGCGGGGAACATGTACTATAGGGCGATACGTCTGTCGAACAGACTGATAGTTTATTACGATCTTGGGCAAGGTTATCTGCACACCTTTCTGAACGGTATCAAACTATACTGTTTCGATGGGCAGAAGGCACACCTAATTGCTCAGAAGTACTGGGGGGGCTGTGACTATCGCATCTTCAGCGAGCAGTTTGCGAAGGAGCAGAGCATTCTAATGCTGAGCAATTTCCTTGCAGGACAACTCAAGGCGCAAGGTGCTCAGGTGAGCAATCAGGAGATTTTCTCTTTCGCATACAACATGATAGAGGAAACTCAACGCAAGCAGTTAGCCTAAGGCTACTGCCTGCGACATAGATAACAAGATGTTTAACCATTAATACGACAAGACTATGGCAACATTGACTAAGGCAATCAACAAGAACCTGTTTGACAGTATCCTGCCGTCATTTGGTAACCCACGAGTTCATATTCCCGTCTGGGATGACAGTCAGAAGATGTTCATCTGTGACGAGTACGAGAGTGGTAACGGACATCGCTACTATCGGGGCATCCGATTCTGTGATCGTATCGTCATCCTGGAGAAGGTAGGACTGTATCACAGTTGGACCTACATCGACAGTATCGAACTCTATGCCTTCAATGGCCAAAAGATGGAACTGATTCAGAAGCGCGACTTCGACAAGGTGTTCCGCAATGAGGAGTTTATCCGTCAAGAGTCGGA
>JAEEGL016381575.1_pt1 | contig 16767 bp, 7 predicted proteins | sample 9134231 | NCBI WGS metagenome assembly JAEEGL01 (sample SAMN16246548, study PRJNA631951) | gut metagenome | biome: gut microbiome; feature: rumen; material: fiber-attached | host: Bos | place: Iran: Karaj | collected 2018-10
ACGACCACGGGCAGCCCACTCGTCAACATGCTCCGCCATAGGCGAAGACGGGGTGATGGGGTAGATAGCAGCTACCTCCGAGAACATGTAACTCACATGAGCTGCAGCCTCGTTACCATCACAAGTGATAAACTTCTTTTCTTTAGCCATTTGTTTAGTTGAATTTGCCCCCTAAGTTAGGGGGTTGGGGTCTGAACAAATGTTCATCGCCACCATTGTTAATACTTATTTGTTTATATCTTTTAAATTTTATTATTACTATTCGTTATTTCTTTTCTTCAGCCCCCCCCATCCCCCTAACTTAGGGGGCTAAGGTCAATAAAGGAATCCTAGGAGCCATAAGGGAATCTGATTGCCCTTACCGATCTCCGTGTTGTAACGGGCGTAAATCATATCGGACGTGTACTTTATTTTACTATGTATATCAGCATCGCAGACACGGAACTTCTGTTTTCCATCAACAAGGAAATAGGGCTCGCGTCCGCTTTGGTTCACCTTGTGGTCTTTCCAGAGAGAGTTTACGAAGAAGGTCTCCATAGCTGTCTGCTTCTCTACGTGAATGGGGTAGATGGCATACAGGAGGTTGGAGTTGTGGAGCATCACCTTTGAAGGCTTCTTGGGGAAATCCTCACCCTCTGGGTAAATCATATTCAGCAGACGGGCATCAGTGAGGTATTTGATATAGTTCATCACCGTGGCTCGACTGGTCTCGATATCTGCAGCCAACTTTGACACATTGGGAGCTTTGGGACCTTCTTCTGCCAATTCATAGAAGAGTTTCTTAATCTTAGGCAGATATTTCAGTTCTATCTGCTTGATGATAAGAATATCTACCTCGGTCATCATATTCATGGTTTTCAGCAGGTTCTCACTATAGTTGCGATGCTCCTGGAAGAAGGGGTAGAAACCATGATGGATGTAGTCCTGGAAATAGCGGCGTGGTGATACCTTGGGCAGAATCTGCTTGACAATATGCTCGTGGTCACTCAAGATCTCGTCTAATGTGTAAGAGCGGAAATTGTTTCCAGTCATTAAGTTCAAAAACTCGCGGAAAGAGAAACCGCGAAGATTGTAGGACTTCACAATACCGTTGAGCTCAGGATTCTCATCTTTCAGGCGCATCACGCTGGAACCTGTAAACACAATCTTGAGACCAGGGTAGAGGTCGTAGCATTTACGCAGTTCCTGAGACCAGTTGTCCTGCTTGAAGACTTGATCAATCAAAAGCACACGACCACCGCGATGATAGAACTCGCCAGCAAAATCAGCAATGCCGCGTCCCTGAAAGTAGAAGTTGTTCATGTTGACATAAAGACATTGCTTGTCGTTTATATCAAACTTTTCCTTGGCATACTGTAGAAGGAATGTCGTCTTTCCAATGCCCCTCGTTCCCTTGATACCAATCATACGGTCAGACCAGTCGATCTCATCCATGAGAGTACGACGAACTGGTGCATTCACGTGTTCGACCAAATATCGATGTGTCCTAAAGAAGGCTTCCATTCACAGATTTGTTTTAAAACAGCTGCAAAGTTACGACTTTTTTGCGAAATTGCAAAGTAGAAATGGCAAAATCTTGCAAAAATAGTATTTATTTAAATTTTATCGGCATATTGTTTCAAATAGAGTTTATAAATATACAATCACGTCTTTGGAGAAGCCTCTTTTAAAGTTTGAAAGATACTGTTCCCATTAGTGTACGACTTGGATTGCGGTAGGGAACATAGAAGGAGCCACCTATCTCATAGATAGTATTGAACACGTTGTCGCAGTCGAGTGAGAACTGCATGGTGTTGTTATAGTCGTAACGCAGGCCCAGGTCAACTATTGCCCTGCTATTCAGATAGAAATCTTCGCTTCCGGGAATACGTGAGTTAGCCTTGTTTAATGTCTTGGATACAAATCTCATGTTTCCTGACAGCCAGAGCTTATGGCTTGTAAGATTCAATAACCTCTTGTCTGCTGCGAGATTCAGTATAAACGAGGGGACACTGTATATCTCGTGGTTTGTGTAATAGTACTGTTCGGCATCCTGCGCATATTGCCAGGTCATATTGGCGTGTGCATGGAATGATGGTAATTGATAATTCAATCCAGCCTCAACGCCCAGCACTTTTAGTTTACCTGCATTGATGTATTTTGGGTCGGTGCTGATGACAATGCTGGGATTGTTGACGATAATATCTATCAAGTTGTTGTAGAACAGGTTCACGTCGTAAGACAGGTTTAGCTTTTCAAAAGTACCAAGGAAGTCTAGCTGTACGGAATTCATGTATTCCGGTTGCAAATTCTGACTTCCGCGATAAGGATTAGACGTATTCTGCCTGAAGAAGTAAGGCGCATCGACAAAAGCCCGTGAGTATGACAGTTTCGCACTGAAAGCCTTTGACGGGAAGTATACCAATGCAGCACGAGGTGACAATGCACTGACGGTCTTGTCGTCGGTGCGGATTTTGTTGTCATAACGCAGACCAACATTCAAGATAAGATCTGATGTAAGATAGTGCTTGTCTTGCAGGAAGAAGGAGATGCTTTTCTCATTACCTACATTCAGGATATTGTTGGCGTCTGGCACGACGATAGGAATGCGGTTGTAATCTGTGCCTACCCATGAGTCATTACTGGCTAGTTTAAAGAATTCATACTGGGTTCCAAAAAGGACGTTTCCCTTCATGCTACCCAGACGGTAGGATATATCTGCTTTTGCAGTAAAGCCCAAGGTGAATTCCTCGGAATTATTACCTTGGTAGGAACCCTTGTATAGCTTCATCTTCATGTTGCCATTCTCATCAAAAACAGGAGTCAGTTTTTCAGTGAGTTCTACATTGACAATTGAATCTGAATTAACGGAATAGTCGTTTAGTGTGTACCAGTCTCCATAGACAGACATGTCGATGTTAATGGAATTGAATTGATGTTTATAGCCTAGTTCTAAATGCGTTTCATCAACGGAATAGCCTGGCGTCTTACCATAGAAATCCCTATAGTTGTCATAGTCGTATGTCTCACCAAACCAAGAAAACTGTGGCACTTGTTTGCCATATTTCCTGTTAATTAACAAGTTGTAGTCTTTTAACTGGATATTGCATCCAATGTCGTACGAAGGTTTTCCTTCATATCGTCTGATGTATGCATAACCATCATGTTGTGTTTGTGAGTAACCAGTTCCCTTAGGGATATCAATTTTTTCTCCTTTTGATGTGAAGATGGATGCCCACGCCACGACGTCGAATCCTAACATCGAGGTACCAGCCAGAAAATCAGCCTTGTGTGTCCCATAGCTGCCATATCCGTATTTCCCCTTTATGCCGTCAATCTCTTTTCCGCTTTTGGTAATAATATTGACTACCGCCGTCAAAGCCACGTTGCCATACAATGATGAAGCAGGTCCACGCAACACCTCGATATGGTCAATCTTCTCTGTACTGATAGCATAGTCTATCTTTCCGTTGTTTGTTGAACGGGCATTGAGCCTATGTCCGTTTTCCATGATAAGAATCTTCTCCTGGGCCGATGTGTAGACACCACGCATAGCTATATTGGAAAAAGCATAACTGGATATCTCAGTCATACCCGGTACATATGCAGACAGGATTTGCTCCAGACTTTTATTATTGCTCAAACGGTCAATCATTTCGCGAGTGATGATTGTCACTGGCACAGGAGCTTCCTGAGCTGTCTCCATCTGACTTGAGGCCGTTTTCACCATCACAACACGCCCGGACTTCAGTCTGGCAATCATGTCTTCAAAACGTATAGGGTCTTGAACGGAAGTGTAGTAGGGGTTAATATTCAGGAGCATTTTTGCGTATTGTTCGGATTCATGCTGATTATCCAAAGCCAGATGACAGATAGACAGGAGTCGGAGGGCATTCTGTTTAAGGTTGCCGTCAAAATCTTTAATGGATTTTTGCAGCAGGTCAACAGCCTCTTCCAGACGACCTATTGTATACGCATTTTCTGCTTGTGTATAGACTTGACGTAAGTCGTTTCCCATTATTTGAGCCGAAAGCGACATGGGAAGCAGTATTGAAATGATAAAAGTGTAGATGAATTTTCTCATATTCATATTCTCTTATGACATAATCTTTTCCAAATATACCCCCATCATATAAGGTTCTGTGAGCATAGAGAAATGCCCTGCCTCAATGGGGTATGTCTTGATTTGAGGTACATATTGCTGCCACATTTCTTTGTTCTGGATGATCATCTTGTGGAATTCCTCCTCAGAGATTTTCCTTTGGGGGATTCCATTGATGTCTTTCTCCATAACAGTGGCCTGGAAGAATACTACCTGGCCTGAATAATGTGGTATTAACGAAAGTTCAGACAATAACGGTATCATTTCTGGTATCTGAATAATTGATAAAAGGTCTTTTCTTTCAGCTGCACGACAGAAGGGGTCAAACATAATGATTTTCGGAGTCTGACCTGTCATGTGATGCCACTCCACAGAACAATTGAATGCTAATGCCCCTCCCAAGCTACTTGGGCCTACGAAAGCATGTATAACCGATTCCTTAGGAAGAACCGATTTTATGTTGGATATATACAGGGCTTTCAAATTGGACAGCATACTTTGTCCTTGTATTTGGTTCAAGTGCTCTTCCAAAGGCTCGATCACGTAAAGAGATGCGTGTTCACTCAAGGCATTGATCAGGTGAGACAGCTGGGTATAAGTCATCATACCCTGAATCAATATAATGACAGGTTTCGCAGGACTATAGCTTTCCCAATAGCCTATAGTATTTTTTTGTGAGGCAATATCCCGGATATTCCTGTATCTGAGGATGTCATTTACCTTAATGGCAATCCCTTTTTCTTTTGCGATCATTGAAAACTTGATGGCAGCTAATGACGTGAGTCCATAGTTTGCCAAATCGTCAGTGACCCCAAATTGGTTTGTATCCAGAAAATCCTGTGCGAGTTTATATAAAACCTGTTCAATACGGGTTACAGGTTGTGCTTGTGTAACTTGTATCTGAACGTTTGCTTTCTTAAGTGCTGCTATTTTCTTCCTGTCAATTTTTCCATTAGGTGTCAGCGGCATTTTGCTTATCTGTGTCAACGACTGTGGTACCATATAATCTGGCAACTGTTTTTTCATAAAACAGACAATCGCATTGGGATCTATTGGTGTTGTTGCGCAATAGTAGCCAGCCAGTGATTGTAATCCATGATGGTTGAGTACAATGGTTACTGCAGAGGTGATGCCGGGGTAAGAACATAATTTACTCTCAATCTCTTCGAGTTCGATACGGAATCCATGAAATTTTACTTGATTGTCAATGCGTCCGTAGAATTCCAGTTCACCGTTATTGTTCCATCGGACAAGATCCCCTGTGTGGTACATCATCTTGTCTGGAATGAAGGGACAGGGAGTGAACTTATCTGTAGTCAGTTCTGGCTGATTCCAATAGCCACGTGCCATCTGGCGCCCAATGAGACAGAGTTCTCCAATAGCTCCGCGTGGTGACAGACGTCCGTTGGTGCTCAAGACAACCGACAGGCTATTAGGTACAGGCCGTCCAATAGGGATATTGGTATATTTCCTGTTTTGGTCAATTACGTGATAGGCAGAACATACCGTAAACTCTGTAGGCCCATATTGATTAATGACTCTGATGTTGGTTTTTCTTGTTTCATACAACTTTTCCCCACCCATTATAATATAGCGTAGCGGCAGGTCGTAGTTGTTTATCAGTAGCATACCCAATTGCGTACTTACGCATGCACCAGTGATTTGATGTTTGGAGAAATAGTTATAAATAAGGTCTGGTTCATGAAGTATTGAGGATGATATGATATGAGTCTCAGAGCCGCAGACAAGAGGAGGACATATGTCCAATAGTGATGCGTCAAAACTGAAGCTTGCAAACTCCGCACACTTTTCATATGGTTTCAATTCCTGGAGTGGTATCATCCATTCTATCATGGCGCGTAGTCCCTGATGCTCGATAATGACTCCTTTTGACTTTCCTGTAGATCCAGACGTGTAAATCATGTAAGCAGCAGAAGTTGCCTGACTACGGTTAACGGGACTAGTCTCTACATTGAAGTCGAAACAATCCAGCATAATCAGTTCCAAATTGTTCAAAGTGCAACTATTATGTAGGTCGTTTGCAAGAGCACTGATTGTTATTAATAGTCGGGCCTGAGAGTCTTCGAGCAGATAGTTGAGTCTTGCAGTAGGGTATTCCGGATCTAACGGAACATATGCACCACCTGCTTTAAGCACTGCCAACATCGCTATCACAAATTCTTTTTTTCTTGGAAGCATGATGCCGACAAAGGTCTCTTGTGAAATACCAGCGTCAATAAGTACGGTAGCCAAAAGGTCTGACTGGCGGTCTAGCTCTGCGTATGTAATGGAACTAAACTCGTCAACGACAGCTATGGCATGAGGATGTTGAAGTGCCTGTCTGTGGAACAGGTCAACGAAGGTCTCGGAGGAGTCGTAGTCAATTTGTTTCCCCGTACCTGAATCCAACAGTTTCTTTTGTTCTTTATCGGAAAGCACACTGATATTATAAAGTGGCTCTTCCAGGTCTTCCAACATTAAATCCTCCAGAATTTGGTGAAAGCTTTTCAGTACCTGTTGGATGAACTTGTCGGAATAGAGATTGGAATGGTATTCTGCCCTGATTGTCAGTAAATTATCGTTCCGGAAAATCTCTATAGCAAGCTTTTCGCCTGTAGCATTTTCCATCAACGGAATCTGTATGATTGTTTCACCACCGATGGACTTGATAGGAGAAATGTCATCTTGGTACGTAAACAATATATGACTGTTGATGTGATTGTTGTAAGCACATAGTTCAGAAAAAGCATACAGGTCATTATTCATGCTCTCCAGTAACTGATTCTTGCAGTTAAGGAGAAATTCCCCTATCGTTGTGCTTTGATTCCATTTGGAATGGACGGCCAACGTCTTAACTAACATACCCACAGTACGTGATGTTAGTTGTGATTTTCTTCCAGAATAGACGGTTGCAAAAAGAGCTTCATTTGCGTAATTCAATAATCCAAGAAGATAGCCGAACGCTGCTGTCGTTAGTACATTTGGTGTTACCCCGAAGCGTTTGCATGCATTGTCTAATTCAGAATATTGGAAATCACATGCCAGCTGCTGGGAGCCAAAAGTGGTTATGGCTTCACGACGATCTTGTGCCGGGAGCGAAGAAATATTTATATCGCCAAAATGTTGCCTGTTCCAGTCCAATGCCTTCGTGTAATCTGGCGTCTGTTTCTGAAACTCCTCCTCCAGGGCCACATCAAAGGCAGTCCATTCTTCCTTTTGAAGAGTTAGTCCGTGATATGCAGTATTCAGGTCTGAGAATAATATTTGGGCAGATGTTCCATCAAAGATGATATGGTGAAAGTCTGTAAAGAGATATGCTTCTTCCGGCGTTTGGAAAATACGGATGCGGAATAGTCTGTCTTCAAGAATATTGAAGGGTTTTAGCAAGTGTAACCGAATTGTCTCAAAATCATCTGCGCTCAATGGTTCTACCGATAAATGAAACTCCTCGCTATCACAGCAACGCTGTCGTGGATTGCCCTTCTCATCAAGAAAAATCCTTGTCTTGATATATGGATGAGCAGCGACCATTTCCTCACAGGCAAGGGCTAACAGGCGTAAATCAATACTTTTGCTCAAATGAAACAGGATACCGTTATTATATGCAACCTCTCCTTGTCTTGCCATACATGCAGCGTAGATTCCCATTTGAGAATGGCTCAGAGGATAGTCGTTCTGTTTTTGTGATATTGGTGTCTTGCAATTCCTGCAGGCCTTCGCAATCTCTTTTGGAGTGCGATAGGTGAAAATCATACTGGCTGACAATGGTAAATCCGAACACAAGGTCTGGAGTTTCATGACATTGATGCTATCACCTCCTAGTTCGAAGAATCCACTGTTGACACCGATATGCTTGATACCTAAAACTATTTCAAAGGCCTCGCAGAGCTTCTTTTCCGTTTCATTTGCAGGTGCTTCGTAATCTTTTTGGCAGACAAGGGCTTCCGAAGAAACTGGGGATACTAAAGCCTGGCGGTTTATTTTACCATTGGCGTTTTTGGGAATACTGTCTATCTGTACAAAATGGGCAGGAATCATATAATCCGGCATTTTGGATGATAGTTGTTTTCGGAATGTCTTTCCCTTTATTTCTTTCGTCGCTACATAATAGGCACAAAGATATTTGTGTCCGTCTGACGTCGTGAACCCTTTGACTATGGCATCTTCAATGTTGTCCATTTGCTTGATGACTGCCTCAACCTCCCCAGGTTCCACACGCTGCCCATTGATTTTTATCATCCAGTCTTTGCGGTTCACATAAAGAAGTTCACCTCCTGGAAGCTGGCGTACAATATCTCCTGTATGTAGCCACCCTCCACGATAAAGATTGTCTGTGCTTGTGGAATCCTTATAATAGCCAATAGAGAAATTTCCCCTGACACATAGTTCTCCCTCTTCATTTTGCCGAACTTCTTTCCCCTCTTCATTGAGAATACAGTATTCGACATCGGTTTCTGGTTTTCCTATAGGAGTGTTGGAGTATGCTTTATCGACGGTGAAGGAGAAAATTGATCCACCAGTCTCTGTCAACCCGTATTGATTAAAAATTTTATAGCCTTCAGGTGCCGCATTTGATAATCTTTCAGCAGCAGCAAGTACTACTTTCAATGATTTTGCATGATTATGGAAATGTGGAAGAACAGAAGGTGGTATAAAGACAAACTCAATCTGATGTTTATCTACATAATCTTCGAACAGCTTGATGTCCCTTATGGTTGTCGCGGGTACAAGATCCGCTTTTCCACCTTTGAGCAAAATAGCATATAGTAACTTACAGGCAATGAAGTACATTGGAGCCGTTATACCCATAGTCGAGATTCCTTCCTCCTCAACGATTGATTCTGCAGAAGGTGGAATCCTGAATGTGGCAAAGGTGTGTATCACCCCTTTTGGTTGACCTGTACTACCTGAGGTATAGAATATGGAATTAATATCATCCTCGTCTTGTAATGTGTAGTCTTGAATAGGTGATGTCGATAGTATTTCATCGATTAAGGACTTGTCAATCAATAAAGGTGATTCACAATGTTTCATGATGAAGTCTATACGTTCTTTGGGATAGTTGTCACCCATGGGAACGATAGCATGCCCAGCCAACCATACACCTATTTCAGCTGCTATATACTCCATGCATGTTGGTAGACAGATTCCAATAAAGGAATGGGGATTCAGATTCTTTTCCTGCAGAAAGCCAGCCACTTTACACGACACGAGAAGTAACTCTTCGTAGGTTGTCTGTCGCATTCCGTTCTGATCAATGACAGCAATCTTACCGTGGTTATTCTTAAAAGAATCAATCAGCCTACAGATAAATCTCGCTTTACTCATGCTTTCTTGATGGGTAATACAAAAGTGAAGCTGGTGCCTTTTCCTTCCTCTGATTCAAAAGAGAGCGTGCCGCCATGCTTGTTTTCTATGATATCGCGGGTGATGCCCATTCCAAGACCTGTGCCTTGTCCAACGGGCTTGGTTGTGAAGAAGTTCTCGAAGAGACGCTGCTTCACTTCGTCACTCATACCTATGCCGTTATCTTTTATCTGAATTGTCAGATCATCGGCAGCCGAAACCTCAATCTCTATCGTGGGATGATAATCGGCACCTTCCTGCAGACTGCGCTGACGCACAGCGTAGCAGGCATTATTCATAATATTCAGAATTGCACGACTCAGATCCTGAGGAATCACCATCAACTGCGGAATTCCCTCCTGATAGTTCTCCTTGATACTAATGTTGAAGCTCTTGTCATTGGCTCGCATCGCATGATAGGCCAGCCAAACATACTCCTTTACAAGATGGCAGACATCAGTAGGAAGAAACTCGTTTTCCTTACCTCTTGACATCAGCAGGATGCCGCGGATGATACTGATTGCCCGCTCACCGTGCTCTACAATCTTCGCCATATTTTCTTTCAAGTCGGCTACGATATCCTCAACTTCTTCGCGGTCACTCTCGGGTAACTTCTCCTCATTGTCTTCTATGATTTCCGTAAGGTCGTTCAGCAACTTATCAGACATCTTGCTGAAGTTGATGACGAAATTCAGCGGGTTTTGTATCTCATGAGCAATACCTGCGCTGAGTAATCCCAGCGATGCCAGTTTCTCCTGTTCTTTCAGTTTCTGTTGCAGGTCTTCCATTTGCTTCTCCATAGTCGTATCAATTTTGACTTATTGGTAATGTGATAGTAAATTCTGTATAGACATTCTTCTCTGACTTCACGCTGATATCACCACCATGATTCTGGATGATTTCACGGCTTAGGTAAAGACCAACGCCAGCAGCCTCGCCCGTAGGCTTGGTGGTGAAGAAGGGGTCGAAAATTTTATTGATGATAGTATCTTCAATACCGATACCGTTATCGCGAATCACGATGGAAAGTTGTTCGGCAGAAGTATTGACGCTTAATGTAACCTCAGGTTCATAATTCTCGCGCTGAGCTTTCTTTACCACCGCATAGACAGCATTGCCCAGCATGCTCATTAGCGTCATGCTCAACTGTTCAGGATTACCATTGATTGAGAGACTCTTCTGCTGTATGTTGAAGTTGACCTTGATGCCGTACTGGTTGATTTTCTCGGCAAAGTAGCTCTTGGTCATTTCCTCGTCCTGATTCAGCACAGGTACCAGATCCATAGGTTTGATACCTCCGCTACGGTCTTTCAGCATCTCTTCCATTGCCTTCAGAATGCGTGTATTGTTCTGACCGTGCTCACTTACTTTCTGCAAATTACCAATCAGCATGTCAAGCACATCCATCGTATCTTCGAAGTTATCCTCGTTCATGTTCTCCTTCTCGTCCTCAATGTTGGCCTTAATATCCTTTGCTAGACCTTCAGAGAGTTTTGCGAAGTTGTTGATATAGTTTAGCGGGTTCAGGATGCGGTCGATAAGACCCTGTGTCAATTTACCTGCCGTAGCCATTTTCTCCTGACGAATCAGCTCGTTCTGAGCCTGTGCCAGTTCATCAAGTGCCTTTTGCAGACTTTTAGACTTCTCTTCAATCTCGTCCTTCTGTTTCACCACCTCAGCCGTACGCTCCTGTACGACATTTTCCAGACGCACCTTTTCCTTTTCCAACCGATGAAGGCGGAAACGTACTGAAAGGTAGATGAAAATACCTATCAGGAACAAATAGAGTATCATCATGTACCAACGCTGATAGAACGGGCGCTGAATCTCAAATTTCAAAGCTTCTGTCTGGATGACATGTCCATAGGCATCCATTGCCTGAACCTCAAAGGTATATCTTCCGGGGCCAAGACTGGTGAGCTTTGCCTCCTGTTCTTCATCCCAAGCCGACCATGAACCATTGTTCAGACGATATCGATATAACGTATTCTTGATAAGAATCGTATTGTCGAGTGCGAAAGTAATCTCCAGGTTGCGCTCATCGCTCGACAGGTTCTTTAACCTCTTTGGCATCTCGCCATAACCGCCCCACAGAATACTATCGCCATTGAGTTTTACGGTACGAATACACAATTTGGGATTACTCTCCAGAATGGGATCGGTGAAACTGGTTCTGAACACAATCAGTCCGAAGTCACCACCCATAAACAACTTATCCTCATCACGTAGAATATCACGCACATTATACTCGCTGATGGCATTCAATTGGGTCTCAAAATCCTTTCGTTGATTACCATCCTTGATACTGTAGAGTCCACGACCGTCGCTTTTCGTGAGCCACGTCACACCATCCTTGTCCATATAGGCACATTGAGGGTAGGGGAAAGGGGTTGTCTGATTCGCGCTGATGGTGAGCAGACCTTTGTTCGTAGGTACTATCATACCTGGCACAGTTTTGTCCTCTTCCAGCACAACCTGATGGAAATCTTTCTCCGAGGCTTTCTTACACCAGATGATACCATAGAGGTTCTGAATCCAGATATTGTCTTTTTCATCTATATAAATATGTGTGACGCGTTCCAGGTCGGCAATCTTTTTTCTGCTGCCGTTATCATAGTTCATATAGACGCCGTCAGGTTCACCCGTAAAGAAACCATCCTGAGCCGCCTTCACGCACATTGTGTTCTGCTCGTTCAATCGTTGTGAGATGGTCTTGTTGGTAATACGATAAAGACCATTGCTAGTTGCTGCGAGCAGTCCTTGACGAGTGGCAATCATGTCCCAGCATTGATAATCCATGTTGGTAACGGGCAGGAATTGTCTGTCATCCTGATAGAACAATCCGTTGGTAGTTCCAATATAGAGCGTACCTTCAAAATACTGTATTGCCAACACCTCACCGCGGAGACCTTCCTGAGCTGTAGCATGGGTGTAGGTAGTGGGAGCGGCAATGCAGAACAATCCGTTATTTGTAGCTCCCCAAAGGATGCCTTTGCCGTTATAAGCTAGTTTGTTTATGCCATTCGAGCAGAGTCCGTTTGCCTCGGTGATATAGTATCTCGTCTTGCCGTTTTTGTTAGAAAACTCCACACCGTCGTTCTCTGTAGCCTTAGCCATCATGCCAAAACCAATATCGACGGTCTCATCATTTGGTTCAGTATTCAGGATGCTTTGTTGAGCCTTTGTCAGTTCACCATTACTAAGTATATAGGCGTTGCCATCCTCTAGTCGGAAAACCAACTGATTGCCATTTTCCCATATTCGGGCTACCACACCTTGGAAGTTTCCCTTCTTAACGGCATTATTCAGTGTCAGTTCGCCCTTCTCATTTCCATTGATATAGCCTAGATAATTATAACCACCTGCCCAAATAGTGCCTTTTACGTCACGGTAGAGAGTAGTTACTCGTGTGATGTTTGGCGTATGGATAATACGCCATTCTGCATTGTCGTAATAAAGCAATCCCTCGAAGTTTGCCACATAAACAAAGCCCTTGTCGTCTGTGGTGATATCGAAGTTACGGTTATGAGCGCGATACTCGCTAGCACTAAAATTGCGCAGGAAAGGCAAACCCTGTGCAAAAGTAGTGATAAGTGACAGGTGAAAAGCGAAAAGTAAAAACAGTCTTCTCATTTCTCACCTCCTTTCATACTTTTAATAAAGACATCATACGAAGCATTCTTGCCGATATAGTTTTCCCATTGCTCTTCGGTGAGCAAGTGTCCTTTCAACCTGTCGGCCATCACATCAATAGAAATCAGAGTCTCTGTCAGATTACCGTTGTTGTCGCCCGACCATAAATGAGTCTTCTTGTTGTCAATATTGAAGTATTTGATCCATCCGTCCGATTCGTCCGATTCAAACAATAAGATGGGCTCTACGTTTTCGCTTTCATAGAGCCAGAGGTTCATCTTACCGTCATAGCTGGAAGAATAGAGTTGATTTCCGTTCACCTTCAGACGGGTGATACGAGAGCGGTGACCTACCAGTTCCTTGATTCTGCCATTTTTCTCTTCCACATATATTCTGCCGTCATTGGTACCATAGGTGTTGATACCCTTGTTGTCTGAGCGGGCAAAAGCAGTTACTTTACCTCTGACACCACTGGGCTTACGTTTCGTGTCCATCTTGCCAATGCTAATGATTTCGTGCATATAGCCTTGTTCGTCAAATATAAATGGGTGCTTGTTAATTCGTCCGCTGGCAGTTATTTTGGCACTTAACTGCATGGTGCCTTGTTGCTGATTGGATTTTGTGTTGAAGAAAACGAGGCTACACTCTCCTATAACGACGAGCATCTCGTCGTTGAAGACTTCCAAAGCCGATGGATTCGTAAGTCCTGTGAGTAGAACCTCCGTTGTCTTTCCATCTGGTTTTACAACCACCAGATAGCCAGTTCTGCTAGCAGCAAAGATGGTACCTGTCTTATCTACAAACACGCTACGAAAATCGTAGTCGTTGTTGGCGAAGAGTTTTTGAGATTTTAGTTTATCGTCCTGTTTGATATTTCGGAAAATCTCACCATAGCTGCTCACCGTAATAATCTCGTTATTGGAACCCGGTGCAAAATACATTCCAGTTATGCTACCTTTATGCAATCTGCTCCAACTGTTCTTACTCTCGCTGGTTTCCATCAAACCTTGAATTACGGAAAGATGATACAGGTCGTTTTTGTTTCCGTATGTCTTTGTAAGCCAATAAGAAGCGTATGCCAGTCGCTTAGCCAATTCCTTGTTGCCTCCCGACTGATGCTGATTATAGGCCATGGAGGCGAGCGAGCGTCCCAAAGCAATATAGCTCAGCGTATCGGCTACGCGCTTGTTCTGCTCAGCAGTCTTACGTTGCGCATCGGCAATCTCAGCCTGTCTTTTGGCTTCTTTGCTTTGTTTCTCGGCATTGTCGCGTTCCTTTCGGGCAATCTCTTCCGAAGCCTTTGCCTGATTCTGGGCGGCAATAGCATGTTGCTTCTCCTCCTCAGCAATCTCAGCCTGCTTCTTAGCCTCTACAGTACGTTCATCGCTGATACGCTTCTGTTCATAGGCTATTTCCTCCATTTGCTTGTTAATGCTTTGGTCTATCACGGCCCTGTGCTCCTTTTGGCTCAATTCTGCCAACTGTTGCTCCAGTTCGGCCGTCCTTTCCTTTTCAAAGTAATAGAAGCCAAAGCCCAGGGCACATCCTGTACCTAATGCAGCACAAGTCAACCCCCAAAGCATGTTTTTTCTAATCAGCTCTTTCAATGCTTCTTACTTTCTTTTAAATGACAATAAGGTGATATCATCACTTTGTGGTGCTCCGTCGGTGAAGGCCTTCACGCTAGCCAGTATGCCGTTGATGGTCTCTTGACAGTTCAAGCCTTGCAACATGCCCAGCGTTTCTTTCAGTCGGGGCTCTCCGTATTCCTCGAAGTCATTGTTTACAGCCTCGTTCACACCGTCAGTATACATCACCAGCATATCGCCGTTTTCCAGTTTCATCGACCCGGATACAAAGTCCAGTCCTTCTATAGCACCTATCATGCAGTTGGTACTCATGGGCAAGGCTTCCACCTGTCCGTTGGCATGAATCAAATAGGGCGAGTTGTGACCGGCATTACAGTATTCCACCTCGCCTGTCCTGGTGTTGTAGATGGCATAGAATACGGTGACGAACATACAATTCACAGATTCCTTACACAACAGTTCGTTGGCACGGGTCATCACGTCATTTGGCTTGTTTCCCTGCATTCCAATGGCACGAATCAGCGTACGACTTACGGCCATGAAGATGGCAGCAGGCACACCCTTACCACTCACGTCGGCCATCACAAAACCAATTCTGTCTTCATCAATGCGGAAGAAGTCGTAGAAGTCGCCACCCACATCCTTTGCAGGCGTCATTGATGCGGCCACATCTATGATATCCCCTATCTCTGGGAATGGCGGAAAAACGCGAGGCAGGATAGCCTGTTGTATCTCACCAGCCACAGCCAAGTCTGTTTTCAGTGACTCTAGTTGTGTGTGCTCCTTTTGTGACTCTTTGATATAATTAATCTGCTCAATGGCTTTCTCGATGGTGACGCTCAGGTCGTCCAAATCAATAGGTTTTGTGGCAAAATCGAACGCGCCATTGTTCATGGCCTGACGGATGTTTCCCATGTCGCCGTAAGCGCTCACCATAATGCATTTCATGGCTGGGTTCTGCATCTCGTTAATTTTTGTGAGCAGAGTCAGTCCATCCATCTCTGGCATGTTGATATCACTCAGGATAATATCGAAGTCCTTGTGCTGAAGCATCATTGTCAGCGCCTCCACACCGTTGTGAGCGAAATGAAACTCGTACTCTCCTTTTCTAATCTTTCTTCTGAAGTATTGTGTCAAGAGCAACTCGAGGTCCATCTCGTCATCGACACTAAGAATCTTTGTTGGCATATTATTATCGTTGTTTTTAATATATCATTTATTATATGTCTTATTTCTCGTTTAAGAGCACAGCACCGTTAGTCCTGCCATCACGATACTGACCATCGACATGAGTTTAATGAGGATATTCAGCGATGGACCAGACGTATCTTTGAAGGGATCACCTACGGTATCGCCTACGATGGTGGCTTTATGCGCAAACGAGCCCTTACCACCGAAGTTTCCTTCCTCTACCATTTTCTTAGCATTGTCCCATGCACCGCCGGCATTAGCCATAAATACAGCGAGAGTGAATCCACTGGATAGTCCACCAACGAGAAGTCCCAGCACGCCAGCAATACCCAGTACGCATCCTACGACGATAGGAATGGCAATAGCCAGAAGTGAAGGTATAATCATTTCGTGTTGGGCGGCTCGAGTAGATATCTCTACGCAAGAACCATAATCGGGGGTGCCTGTACCTTCAAGAATTCCCTTAATCTCACGGAACTGGCGGCGCACCTCTTCTACCATTTTCTGGGCTGCACGTCCCACGGCCTCCATTGTGAGTCCGCAGAACAGGAAGGCTGCCATAGCGCCAATGAAAGCACCCACCAGCACACGAGGGTTCATCAGGTTCACCTGGAAATAGTTCATGAAGTCGGGTATGGTGGCGTTCAGGGCGTCTATCTCCTCGCCAGCCAGGTTCACGATGAAGTCGCCAGAGCGATGCATCGCAATTTTAACCTCTTCTATGTAAGAAGCCAATAGTGCCAAAGCCGTGAGGGCTGCAGAACCGATGGCAAAGCCTTTTCCTGTGGCGGCAGTGGTGTTTCCTAATGCATCGAGTGCGTCCGTACGGTGGCGTACCTCTTCGCCCAGCTCGCTCATCTCGGCATTACCACCGGCATTGTCGGCTATTGGGCCATACGCATCCGTGGCCAGTGTGATGCCCAGCGT
>JAEEGL016759051.1_pt1 | contig 16767 bp, 9 predicted proteins | sample 9134231 | NCBI WGS metagenome assembly JAEEGL01 (sample SAMN16246548, study PRJNA631951) | gut metagenome | biome: gut microbiome; feature: rumen; material: fiber-attached | host: Bos | place: Iran: Karaj | collected 2018-10
TGGAACTGGACGAGACGCTGACCTCGCGCGACACCATCAACACCAAGCTGCGTGCCGTGCTGGACGATGCCACTGACAAATGGGGTGTCAAGGTGAATCGCGTTGAGCTTCAGGACATCGTGCCTCCTGCAACGGTGCTGAATGCCATGGAAAAACAGATGCAGGCTGAACGTAACAAGCGTGCACAGATTCTGACCTCAGAAGGTGAAAAAGCTGCTGAAATTCTGGCTTCAGAAGGTGAGAAGACAGCCATCATCAATCGTGCTGATGCCCAGAAGCAGCAGGCCATCCTGCATGCCGAAGGTGAAGCGCAGGCTCGCATCCGCAAAGCAGAAGCTGAAGCCAAAGCCATTGAACTGATCACGGAAGCTGTAGGAAAATCGACCAATCCGGCAAACTACCTACTGGCCCAGAAGTATATTCAGATGCTTGAAGAACTGGCCTCGGGCGACAAGACCAAGACAGTCTATCTGCCCTACGAAGCCACCAATCTCATGGGCAGCATCGGAGGCATCAAGGACCTGTTCAAGTCAGAATAAAAAAAGAGGCGTTTGCCTCTTTTTTTTATTCTGCATCTTTCTTTAGCGGAATTGTAAAACTGAATGTTGAGCCTTCGCCTTCAACAGACTCAACATATGCATCGCCACCATTCTTTCGAGCAAAGTCCTGACAGAGTTGCAAACCCAAGCCCGAGCCTTCCTCACCACCTGTACCATAGGTTGTTTCACCCTTATGGAAAATTGTATCCACACGGTCAGAAGCAATACCAACGCCATGGTCACGAACACAAATGCGGGCAAAATCGCCTTCTCGTTTGTAGAACACATCGATGCCCTTGCCTTCGGGAGTAAACTTGATAGCATTGGACAGGAAGTTTCGAATGACCGTCTTGATCATATCATTGTCTGCACGCACCGTAAGTTTCTCTTCTGCAGGAATATACTGTAGATGGATTTTCTTCATTTCGGCAATCATCATAAAGATATCCACCACACCAGGCACAATATCATCCAATTCAATATCCTGATATACCACATTGAGACGACCCGTCTGGCTCTTGGTCCACTTCAGCAGGTTATCCAACAAGTCGTGGGTTTCCTCAGACTCACGATTGGCCTTGTCTAACAGCCCGAAGATTTCCTCGCCTACCAACTCTGGCGATACTACGTTGACTGCCAAATTGAGCACCATTCGGATGGAAGCCATGGGCGAGCGCAGGTCATGGGCGATGACCGAATACATCTTGTCACGGTTGTTGATGGTTCGCCGCAGCTCCTCGTTCTGCCTGACAATAATACGCTTGGCAGCAACCAGCTGTATCTGGTGCATCACACGCATCACCAACTCTTCTTTATTAAAAGGCTTGGTAAGGAAATCGTTCGCACCTACTTGGAAACCATGCACCAAGTCGCTGGGATTGTTCAAAGCCGTAAGGAAGATGATAGGAATATCGAGTGTTTCTGGATCTTTTTTCAAAATAACTGCTGTATCGAAGCCGCTGATGTCTGGCATCATCACATCCAATAGAATCAAGTCAGGCTTTTCTTTCTTAGCCTGTTCTATACACATATTGCCACAATTAGCCGTACATACCTGGAATTTCTCATTTGTCAGCAATATCTTGAGTAACAACACATTACTGACAACGTCATCCACAATCAGTATCTTGTAGTCACTGCGGTTTATTTGACTTTCAAAGGATTCGTTTAATTCCATTACGATCAAGGTTAGTTGTCTATCGGTTGCAAAAGTAACAAATATTTGCCTAAAATCCAAATATTTGCAGTACTTTTTGCGTTTTGATAAAGAAGATAGCAGCTATCAATAGACAACTGCTATCTCTTTCTATCTACATGGCATGCTCCGCTTTCGAAAGCTGAACTATTTATATTCGTTCCATGACTTAATGCCAATACCGTCAATCCCTATCGAGCAAAAAGCATGAATGAACGCAATAGCCAACCGACTGTTAGTGATAAGCGGCACATTCAAATCGATGGCAGCCCGTCGAATCTTATAGCCATTGGTCAGTTCGTGAGTCGTCAAGTCCTTGGGTATGTTAACTACCATGTCAATCTTATGCTCATGGAGAAGGTCAAGAGCCTGTGGTTGTCCACTATCTGAGGGCCAATGCACAAGTTTGTTGGCGATACCATTGTCTGTCAAGTACTTAGACGTACCTGCCGTAGCAAATAGTTCATAGCCATGTTCCACTAATATACGGGCGGCATCAAGCATCTCTGCCTTCTGCTTGGCTCCACCAGTCGAAAGCAGAACCGTCTTCTTGGGAATGCGGTATCCTACGCTCAACATGGACTTGAGCAAGGCTGTGTCTGTATTGTCACCAATGCATCCCACCTCACCTGTTGATGCCATGTCGACACCTAATACAGGGTCAGCCTTTTGCAGACGGTTAAAGGAAAATTGTGATGCCTTGATACCTACATAGTCGAGATCAAAGAGATTTTTTGACGGTTTCTCAACAGGTAGCCCAAGCATGACGCGGGTTGCCAGCTCAATCAAGTTAAGTTTCAGGACCTTGCTGACAAAGGGGAATGAGCGTGAAGCACGTAAGTTACATTCAATGACGAGGATGTCGTTGTCGCGAGCCATATACTGAATGTTGAAGGGACCGTTGATATGCAGAGCCTTGGCTATCTGCCGGGAGATGCGCTTGATACGACGCACAGTCTCGACATAAAGCTTCTGTGGCGGGAACTGAATGGTGGCATCACCAGAATGGACACCGGCAAACTCGATATGTTCCGAAATGGCATAGGCCATGATTTCACCATCCCTGGCAACTGCATCCATCTCTATTTCCTTAGCATGCTCAATAAACTTCGAGACCACTACAGGATGGTCTTCACTGACGTTGGCAGCCAATTGCAGGAAACGCTCCAGCTCATCGCTGTTGGAGCAAACATTCATTGCCGCACCACTGAGCACATAACTGGGTCGTACCAGTACCGGGAAGCCTACCCTATCCACAAACTTACTGATATCTTCCATACTTGTCAATGCCGACCATTCTGGCTGGCTGACGCCAAGCTCGTTCAGCATCTGCGAGAATTTGGCACGGTCCTCTGCTCCGTCAATGTCCTGAGCTGACGTACCCAAAATTGGCACATGCTGCTCGTCCAAATACATTGCAAGGTTATTGGGAATCTGGCCACCTGTCGAGACTATGACGCCATGAGGCTGCTCAAAGTCAATGATGTCCAGCACGCGCTCGAAAGTCAGCTCATCAAAGTAGAGACGATCACACATGTCATAGTCTGTCGATACTGTCTCCGGATTATAATTAATCATCACCGAGCGCCAGCCCTCCTTGCGAATGGTATTCAATGCCTGAACACCACACCAGTCGAACTCGACACTGGAACCGATGCGATAGGCACCAGAACCCAAAACGATGATGCTTCGACCGTCGTTTTCATAGGCGATATCTCCCTGTTGACCAGAATAAGTCAGATAGAGATAGTTGGTCTGTGCTGGGTATTCTGCTGCCAACGTATCAATCTGCTTAACGACAGGCGTAATGCCTAACTCTTTCCTATGCTTGCGCACCAGTAACAAGGCCTTATGCATGTTGCTGCATGTTTTTTCCAGTCCTACGGCACGGGCAATCTGGAAGTCAGTAAAACCATAGACTTTTGCCTCAAGCAACAAGTTAGCTGGAACATGTGGCAATCCGGCTTCAGCTCCTTCGCTTGTTGCATAGGTTTTCAGCTGCTCGTCAATATCAACTATGTGCTTCAGTTTATAGAGGAACCACTTGTCTATCTTTGTCAGTTCGTGGATGCGCTCAATCGTGAATTCAGGCTGGTGCATTGCTTTCGAGATAACGAAAATACGCTTGTCCGTAGGTTCGTGAAGTGCAGCGCCAATGTCGGGAATACGAAGTTCCTTATTCTCTACATAGCCGTGCATGCCCTGACCTATCATACGAAGTCCTTTCTGGATGGCTTCTTCGAAATTTCGTCCAATAGCCATTACTTCACCCACACTCTTCATCGACGAGCCAAGTTCCTTGTCGACACCATGGAACTTCGACAAATCCCAGCGTGGAATCTTACATACGACATAGTCCAAAGCTGGCTCAAAGAAAGCAGAGGTGGTCTTTGTGACAGAATTCTTCAGTTCAAAAAGCCCATAGCCCATACCCAGCTTGGCAGCAACGAATGCCAAAGGATAGCCTGTGGCTTTCGATGCCAGTGCTGACGAACGGCTCAACCTGGCATTGACTTCAATAACGCGGTAATCCTCCGACTGGGGATCAAAAGCATACTGGACATTACACTCACCCACGATACCAATATGACGAATAATCTTGATAGCCAAAGCACGCAATTTGTGATATTCTGAGTTGGTCAGCGTCTGAGAAGGAGCGATGACAATCGATTCACCAGTATGAATACCTAATGGGTCGAAATTTTCCATGTTACATACTGTTATGCAGTTGTCATAGCGGTCGCGTACCACCTCGTACTCAATCTCTTTCCAACCCTTCAGCGACTTCTCCACCAATACCTGGGGCGAGAAGGCAAAGGCTTTCTCAGCCAGACGGTCCAGCTCCTTCTCATTATCGCAGAATCCGGAGCCGAGCCCTCCCAGAGCATACGCTGCACGCAGAATGACGGGATAACCCAAGTCCTTGGCTGCCCGACGAGCCTGCTCAATATTCTCACATGCCTCGCTCTTGATGGTCTTGACATCTATCTCATTCAGTTTCTGCACAAAAAGTTCACGGTCCTCAGTATCCATAATGGCCTGGACGGGTGTGCCAAGTACCTTAACGTGATACTTTTCCAACACACCGCTCTTATACAATTCCACACCACAGTTCAAGGCAGTCTGTCCACCAAAGGAAAGCAGGATGCCATCAGGGCGCTCCTTGGCTATCACTTTCTCTACGAAATAGGGTTGAACAGGCAGGAAGTATATCTCGTCAGCCACACCTTCTGAGGTTTGTACAGTAGCAATATTGGGATTGATGAGTACCGTTTTGATGCCCTCTTCACGAAGAGCCTTCAGCGCCTGACTACCTGAGTAGTCGAACTCGCCAGCCTCACCTATTTTCAATGCACCTGAGCCAAGCAACAGGACTTTCTTGATATTCTGGTCTTTCATATTTTTACCTCTTTACTTTTTTATCCTCTAAAAAATAAACTCCCTCATTTACTTATTACAGTGCTTCCATAAAACGGTCGAACATGAATTCTGTGTCAACAGGTCCGGAACAGGCTTCTGGATGGAACTGTGAAGAGAACCACGGGTTGGTCTGATGACGAATACCCTCGTTAGAACCATCGTTCATATTGACAAACAGCTCACGCCAGTCTCTGCCGAGCGTTGATGCATCTACTGCATACCCATGATTCTGAGATGTCACATAGCAACGATTGGTACCAATCTCACGAACAGGCTGGTTATGGCTACGATGGCCGTATTTCAACTTATAGATAGTTGCTCCGGCAGCCTTGCCTAACAGTTGGTTACCCATGCAAATACCACAGATAGGCTTACGACTTTGCGACATCTGGCGTTTCAAGATGTCCACAGCCTCGAAACAACGGTCCGGGTCACCAGGACCATTGGCCAGGAAAAGACCATCAAACTCCATGCCCGTATAGTCATAGTTCCAAGGTACTCTGATGACCTCACAGCCACGTCGGATCAGACAGCGTATGATATTCTGCTTCACACCGCAGTCAACCAAAACCACTTTGTGGCCTGCTCCCTCATTATACCGTATGACTTCTTTACAGCTGACACGCTCAACCCAATTGACACTTCCATAATCCTCCGGTGAGCTCGTTGTGTCAACATCACTACAGGTACAGCCTTCATACTCCAGCCTTCCCATCATCACACCATGTTCTCTTAGCACCTTGGTCAGTGCCCTGGTGTCAATACCTGTGACGCCAGGAACTTTCTCACGTTTCAGCCAGTCGCCAAGACTTTCTACTGCATTCCAGTGGGAATACTGCTCAGAATAGTCACTCACAATGAGTGCTGTGGCATATATCCTGTCACTTTCCATAAACGTAGCCAGCCCATTGTCCTCAACAGTAAACGGAGGAACACCATAGTTACCTACTAGCGGAAAAGTCAGAACCATTATCTGACCCGCATAACTTGGGTCTGTCAACGACTCTGGGTAACCCATCATAGCCGTATTGAACACCACTTCACCTACTACGGGATTGTCATACCCGAAGCTTTTTCCCTGAAATTTCGTTCCGTCCTGTAAGACGAGTGTCACATCTTTCATATCTTCTCTCTACATTTATTATCTTCAATAAAAAAGTGAAGAATAGCATCGCTTATCTGACGGCGTTAGCAAATTCTTCACTCTTCATTTTTCACTATCATTAAATATCATTCAACAGTTACTGACTTAGCCAAGTTTCTTGGTTGGTCAACGTCCTTACCTTTGCAGACTGCCACATGATAAGCCAACAGCTGTAAGGGGATGGTTGCCACCAATGGTTCCAGACACTCTTGTACATCTGGCAACTCTATTACCTCGTCGGCTATCTTGGCTATTGTATTGTCACCCTTCGACACAAGTGCTATCACTCTGCCTTTGCGAGCTTTTATTTCCTGTATGTTCGAGAGCACTTTCTCATACATGGCATTATGAGTGGCTATGACCACAACTGGCATATCAGAGTCGATAAGTGCAATCGGTCCGTGCTTCATCTCTGCGGCGGGATAGCCCTCTGCATGGATATACGATATCTCCTTCAGTTTCAAAGCACCTTCCAGCGCCACCGGATATGAGAAGCCTCGTCCCAAGTACAGGAAATTATGAGCGTATGTAAAGGTACGCGCAAGGTCTTTTATCTTATCGTTGCTCTTCAGTACTTCTTTAATTACTTGCGGAATAAGACTCAGCCCATTGGCTACTCTCTGATACTCCTCGCGGTCGACGGTTCCCTTAGCCTCACCCAATGCGAGTGCAAACATGGCCAGCACTGTTACCTGACCTGTAAATGCCTTGGTCGAAGCCACACCAATCTCAGGACCTACGTGGATGTAGGTTCCTGTATCCGTTGCTCTCGGTATGGATGATGCAATGGCATTACAAATACCATAGATAAAGGCTCCTTTTTCCTTAGCCAGTTGGACTGCAGCCAGCGTATCAGCAGTCTCACCCGACTGACTAATGGCAATCACAACATCATCACGCCCAACAACAGGATTCCTGTATCTGAATTCAGAGGCATATTCCACCTCCACAGGGATACGGCACAATGATTCTATCATCTGCTTGCCTATCAGTCCGGCATGCCAGGACGTTCCACAAGCAACGATCACGATTCGCTTTGCCTGCAACAATTGTCGACGATAGTCAATAAGTGCCGCCAGTGTCACGTGGAAGCTCTCATCGCTGTCATTGTTCATCCGGATGATTCGGCCACGCATACAATTGGTCAAGCAATCAGGCTGTTCAAAGATTTCCTTTAACATGAAGTGCGGGAAACCACCTTTCTCTATTTGGCCTAAGTCTATGTCTACCTTCTTGATTTTCAGTTCCTGTTCCTTACCAAGAATGCTGATTACCTTCAATTCCTCACCAAGACGAATAACAGCAATATTACCATCCTCCAGATAGACAACCTTATCGGTATATTCTATGATAGGACTGGCATCGGAACCCAGAAAGAACTCGTCTTGACCAATACCAACAACCAGTGGACTCTGCTTGCGGGCGGCTATAATCTGCATAGGATCACGCTTGTCGATAATAGCAATGGCATAAGCACCTATCACTTGATACAAAGCCACTTGTACAGCCTCGAGCAGGGTGAGATTCTTTTTCTGCATGATGTATTCCACTAACTGCACCAGTACTTCCGTATCCGTGTCGCTTTGGAACTGAACGCCCTTGGCAATGAGTTTGTTCTTGATGTCGGCATAGTTTTCGATAATGCCGTTGTGGATAATGGCTAAGTTCTTTGATTGCGAATAGTGAGGATGTGCATTTCTGGATGACGGCTCGCCATGAGTGGCCCAGCGGGTATGGGCTATGCCTACGCTGCCGGTCACATTCTTGTCATTACAATACTCGGTAAGGTTATCCACCTTACCCTTTGTCTTGTACACGTTCAACTCATTATTGCTGTTGATGAGTGCCACACCAGCGGAATCATAACCACGGTATTCCAGACGACGTAAACCTTTAATCAATATAGGAAAAGCCTCTTTCTTTCCAATATATCCTACTATCCCACACATAAACCGTTATGTCTTGTCTTCGTTTCTGGACTGCAAAGGTACAAAGAAGTATGCAAAATGCCAAACTAATTTGGATTTTTTTCTACTACAATATGATACTACTTGACAGAACTCAGAAAAAGAAATCGGCTAACTTGTTGTAAGTTAGCCGAAATCATTATTAATAGAATTTGAAATAGTTCTTAGCGTTGTTGTAGCTGATATCTTCTACCATCTTACCAAGCAACTCACGGTCATCAGGCAGCAAGCCTTTCTCCACGTCGTTGCCGAGCAGGTTACACAGAATGCGACGGAAGTATTCGTGACGCGGATAGCTCAGGAATGAACGGCTGTCAGTCAGCATACCAACAAAGCGGCTCAACAGACCAAGTACTGACAATGCATTCATCTGGCGAATCATGCCGTCCATCTGGTCATTGAACCACCAGCCTGAACCAAACTGAATCTTTCCAGGCTCACCACCCTGGAAGTTACCCAGCATGGTTGCAATGACTTCATTGGCACATGGATTCAATGTATATAATATAGTACGCGTGAGCTTACCTTCCATGTTCAGCTTATTCAAGAACTTAGACATGGCCTTGGCTGTATTGAACTCACCGATAGAATCGAAACCAGTGTCAGGACCTAACTGGTTATACATCGCCGTATTATTATCACGAATAGCACCATAATGGAACTGCTGTGTCCATCCGGCATCAGCATCCATCTCTGCCATTACGGTCAGGAAGCAGTTTTTATACTGTCGTATCTCCAAATTGGAGAGCTGCTGTCCACGCATAGCCTTCTCAAAGATGGTCTCAATCTGCGAATCAGTGTAATCCTCGTCGTAGAACTCCTCGATTCCATGGTCAGAAAGCTTGGATCCCTGAGCCTCAAAGAACTCATGACGCTTCTTGAGGGCATCAACCATATCAGCAAACTTGGTAATGGTCACACCACTCGCCTGCTCCAGCTGGTTAACATAAGCGCTGAACTCGGGCTTCTCAATGTTCATGGCCTTGTCAGGACGCCATGCCGGAATCATGATAGGATCGTCAGCAGCCTTGTGCTTGGCATACTCAATATGATTGTGCAGATCGTCTACGGGGTCATCCGTCGTACATACACACTCGACATGATAGTGCTTCATCAAGCCTCGAGCACTATACTCAGGCAACTTCAGTTTTTCATTGCACTCGTCGAAAATCTCACGAGCGGTCTTAGGACTCAGCAGCTTCTCAATGCCGAAAGCTGTCTTCAGCTCCAAGTGCGTCCAATGATATAGCGGGTTACGCAGAGTATAGGGTACAGTCTCTGCCCACTTCTCGAACTTCTCCCAGTCTGAAGTGTCCTTTCCTGTGCAGTACTTTTCGTCTATGCCGTTGGTACGCATGGCACGCCACTTATAGTGGTCGCCACCCAACCAGAGTTCGGTAATGCTCTTGAAACGATGGTCGTTAGCCACCATTTCAGGAATCAGGTGACAGTGATAGTCAATAATGGGCATCTTAGCCGCATGATTGTGATACAAGTCCTGAGCAACCTCAGTCTCCAACACGAAGTTCTTGTCGTTGAATTGCTTCATAATAATGGTTTGTTTTAGTGATGTTGTTTACAATTGGATGCAAAGATAGCGAATTATTTCCATAAAGAAGAAATAACTCGCTATTTTTGAAGATATTTTAACGTAAATGTTTGCGGTACACTACTTTGTTACGTGAATCCAGTCGGCATCAATCCAGCCTCGGTCGGTTTTTGGGTTGGTATCCACAGCAACAAATCCAAATTTGGCACCAATCCACTTACCTTGTTTCATCTGATACTGCTGGCCACAGTCCTTAAACTTCTTTCCGTCAAGACTCCAGGCAAAGCTCACCTTGGGGCTTCCGCCATGTGGAATTCCTGCTTCGGCATTACTGACACTCAAACGCATGTAGATATCCTCATGAAGTCCGGGTTTGTAGTCAATCTTATCCTCTGCAGTGGGTTTCAGTGTTGCTATGAGCTCTTCGTGCTGGGGTTTGCCGCGATCGGCATCCTGACATGTTATGACACAAAGCTGGAACTCCTTGCCGACACGCTTGACAACCAAAGCCTGATAGTTGTGTCCCATCATGATAAGTCCTCCCATCTGTCCATCCGCCTTCGAAGTAAAGCGCAGTTTGGCAGTGACGGTGAACACGTCGGCAGGAGTCTTCTGTAACAGCATATTGGGTACTTCCCACAAATTCTTCCAGCCGTCAGAAAGCTTGTATGTATAAATACGCATGGTACCAAAAGCTGTGGGTACGCCAAACTTCTCGTCGTAGTTTGCATGCCACTCCCATTGTTTACCTATGACTGGTGCGTTGAATTCATCATTCTCAACAGGATTCACAATGACGTTGGACGATGACTTTGGCTTCTTATAGGTGGTAACGGGTTCCCCTTTCTTACCCATCATCGGCCATCCCGTGCTCCAGTCTACAGGATTCAAGTGTACCACACGACCATAAGCCTCCTTATCCTGGAAGTGCAGGAACCAGTCCTCGCCATACTTAGTATGAACCCAGCCTCCCTGATGAGGACCGTTGATGTTGGTCTTGCCCTGCTGCAACACTATCTTATGCTCATAAGGGCCATAGGGAGATTTTGAGCGCATGGCCAGTTGGAAGCCTGTGGGAACACCGCCTGCAGGACACATTATCCAATACCACCCGTCACGTTTATAGAATTTGGGGCCTTCACATGTACGATTCTCCGTGCCATTACCGTCGAACACGATAACAGGCTGTCCTATGGCATGTGTACCATCAGCCGACATCTCGCGAACCGTCAATACGGAAGCGAACTTTGAACGGGAGTTTGCCCATCCGTTGACCAGATAGCAACGACCGTCATCGTCCCACAGTGGAGTTGTATCAATGTATCCTTGTCCCTTGATCACACAGAGCGGTTTTGTCCATTCTCCGGCAGGGTCCTGCGTTTTCACCATATAAACACCGTAATCAGGATCTCCCCAGTAAATGTAATACCACCCTTGATGATAGCGGATGCTAGGTGCCCATACACCATTGCCGTGCTGGGTCTTGCTGAAATGGCTAAGCAATTGTTCATCACCTTCGTACAAACTACCTATGGCATAATTGATAATTTCCCAGTTCACAAGGTCTTTCGAGTGAAGAATAGGCAGACCAGGCGAGCACTGGAACGACGAAGCCGTCATATAGTAGTCCTCTCCTGAAGCACCGACACATACGTCGGGATCGGAGTAATCTGCATTAATCACGGGATTGGTGTAGGTTCCATCACCATTATCCGGTGACCACACCTGTGACTTGTACTGCCCCATCACCATCATCGGCAATGCAGCCAAAGTTGCTAAGATTAGTTTTCTCATGTTCGCTGTATTTTCAATTGATAACTGTTTCCATTATAGATGACGCGCATCACTCGTTGGATGTCATCATCCTGCGTAGGATTAAGTTGTCGTGTCAACGCCAATGCCACATGACCCATGGTTCTCCGCAAATTGATTTCTACACACGGATGCAACAAAAGCCGGTCATTTTTCATACGCTCCTGCGTACTGTGAACAATCATCATATCCACCCCGAACGGACCGGTATATTTTCCTAAATCGAGTTCACTGATAATTCTGTCGCGTACCTGATCCAGCAGTTCTGCCGAGACATAGCGACCAAGGACCTCCTGTTTTGCTTGTTCTGTCGCCAGCAGATTACCCGTATAGGCACCGTTCTTGGTATGAAACAGTGAAAGACCTTCATAGTGAATAACGCCTGTCCTATCCACCGTAAACTCCATGCCGAAATCCTTCACCTTATTATAATAGGGTTCTATCATGATACACCCCTGCTGGTTCATCACCCCACGAGCCCATCCCTGCATCTGTTCGTTCAATTCACCTTCGATGAATCGGACACCACGTCCGCTACTGCTCCAAGGCGCCTTCAGTACAATACGGCCATCGTTATGGAGAGCCTGCTTTATATCTGTCACCTGCTCTGCACACCAGGCATTACCTACAGTTCCTTCCATCTGCAACTTGACCAGCAAACTGGCTGCCGTCATACGATGTGACAGTTTCCTGACAACCGCTATATCCTCGTCAGAAGGGAGAGTCTCCCACCCTGCTCCGTTACGTTTCAGATAACTTTTCAATGCCATATTCCACCCCCACGGTTCAATCTGTTGAATTTCAAGTGCCTGTAACTGACTTTTATTCACAAACAGACAGGGTTGCCTGCCCATTTTTCCACGCAAACGGTTGTATGCCTTCTCAGCCATCTCCACATTATCAACCAGTACCGCATCTCCATCACCTGCCCACAAAGCAGGCAGGAATCCCAGATCGTTTCTCAGCTGGCGCCCAGCATGTGGTGCAGTGAAGTTGGCCAAATTGGCAGCCAGTGCAATATCATGTTCGGGATTGAATATATGCAAAGTCTCTACTTTCATGTATCTTGGTGTTATTTAACCTTCGGTTGGGCAGGATGTTCTTGAACGACAATGCTCTTGAACCAGTCTTTCAGCATACCTTTCTCCTGGTTCTGGGAGTCAGCTACAAGCAAGAGTAGCATGCTTCCGTCAGCGAGTTGCGGGCCGATGCAGATTCCCTCGTAATTGGCAAAACTACGGGCTGTCAAATTGATACGGGTACGGAACTCTGTGAGCAGATGCTTGGGCAATTCGTCACCTGGCTGATGCTTGGAGGGGTCTACCATGTAGAGTTTGACATGTACAAAAGAACCACTACGGCGAGCGGTAATGCGTACCTCACGTTCCAGGACGATGACTCGTCCGTCGTCGAGTGCAGCCAAACCGCTTACTCCCAAGACACTCTTTCCATGCTCAACCTTCACCTCGGTTGAGTCGGTGCGATACCAATACTGTGCCTGAGGTTTCAGGTTGTCATCGAAACTCTGAAGTCGAAGGTGGTTGGAAATTTTATGTTTAATGGATGGACAGGTACCGTCATGACGAAGGGTCTGCTCGGAAGTAGTCCAGAACAAATGTGTCTTGGCGTTATATGTGAGTGCTTCAAAACTGCTGTTAGGATATGCCGTATTGAAAACCTCAGGGACAGCCAGCTGACGTCCTGTCAACTGACCATCCATTTGGTATTCAATAATTTGTTTATCTGCTTCACCACTGACAAACAGGGTATTTGTATGCGGAACATAGCAAATGCCTTCCTCATCACGGTTTGGATGTCCTGAAGTAACAAATGAATCTTTCCGTACTTTCAGAATCTCTCCCGTATGATGGTCTGTGTCAATGGTCATCAAATAGAACCCTGCTGTAGGCGATTTGTCACTGACCAACGCGTAGCGATGCTCTCCAAGCCACGTTATACCACTATAGTTGCCAGCAGGAACGGTCTTGGGGAAGTTCCGTTGTTTGTTGAGCACTACATGCTGGGCAGACAATTGCATGCAAAACAGCATGGCGAGGGGCAAGGCATAAATTCTCATCTTATAGGTTTGATGGCAAAAGTGAAATCATACTGCTGCAGTGGCAGCATATAGCTCTTTTCCGGCCAAGCGCCCCATGAGTTGACACATCCCAACCCCATCTGGCGCTGCTGAATATGCACCTGAGTCAGGGGACGCTCCACCAGATCACCGCTATGTTGTCCCCAACGATGATCCTTATGTGGACCGGCATCAAGGTCTTCTACCAGATATGGCAAAGCAGAGCACTCCATGGGAGCATTGCTGTAGAAACGTAAGCCACGTTGGCCATCGGTAACGTCAAACCAGCGGACATCGGTATGGTTACCGCTTTCCTGGGGACGGGCGTAGGGGAAATACTGTTCTGCAACGCTGGATCCATAGACACCAAGGAACTCACTGCTGTTGCGGTCAATATAATTCTCGTGAGGGCCACGTCCATAGTACTTCACCTGATTGAACTGTTTGGGCATTTGGAGCTGCATGCCATAGCGGAAAAGCCACTGTTCCTTCACATCCTGTGCCGGTTCCAACTGCTGACGCACTATAATTTCACCTGATGCCTGCAACGTATAGGTCATTGTCAAACGAGCCATAGGCAGTTCAAAGTGAGCCACAGCTCCCTGATTGGATACAGAAAAGTCTACAAGCTTCATCGATGGCTGCTTCCATGCGGCAAAACGCTGTTGTAAGCGGGCTCCGTAATCATTGTCAGTAGGTGCACGCCAGAACTCCGGCGTGATGCTCTGGCGATCGACAAGCATCGGCTGACCGTCAATGTCCAGGTAGTCTATCCATCCACTCTGCTTGCCGATGGTCAACGATGTCCCGCCGGCTGTCAGCTTGACGTAGCTTTTGGTTTCTTCTTTCTGGAGTGAAGAAGAAGTCTCTGCTTGCAAATTGGGGAACTGATAGGTTTGCAGAATAAACTGTTGGCGTTCACCCGTGTCGAAGCGGAAGTTCAGGACAACCTCTTCATTTTCATTGATACCGGCCAGCATACGCTTCAGCTCTTCCGAGGTAAAGACCTTGCGCTGTTGGGGCTTCACGTCGTCAATGACTGTACGGACACTGCCTTGCTGTTTGCCATTGGATAGCACATCGACAGTTAGTGTCTGATTGCTGACAGGCTTGAAAAAGTATTCGTTGTAAACCTCAAAATGACCCTCACGGAAGCCTTTGTCTGCCAGCCACAGATTCTGATAATAGTAGCCAACCTCATAAGCATGGGGATTCAGACGGCGGTCTGGGGCAATGATGCCGTTGCAGTTGAAGTTATAGTCTGAAGCTGGGTAACGGCCATAGTCGCCTCCGTAGGTAAATATTTCCTTGCCCGTGACAGGACTCTTGTCGCGTAGTGCCTGGTCAACGAAATCCCAAATGAAACCTCCCTGATATTTGGGATATTTCCTTATCATATCCCAATATTCCTTGAATCCTCCCATTGAATTACCCATTGCATGAGCATATTCACATTGGATAAGTGGACGAGGGTTGTCTCCTAAGGAATATTTCTCACAGTCGCGATAATAATAGTACATCGGACAGAAGATGTCAGTCTTGCCATTCTGACCTGCCTGTTCATACTGTACAGGACGGGACGTGTCGACGGACTTGATCCAGTCGTAGACGCGTTCAAAGTTAGGACCGTAGCCTGCCTCATTGCCCATGCTCCAGACAATAATGCTGGGATGGTTGCGCAAGGAAAGCACATTGCCCTGATTACGCTCCATGTGCATGAGCGCAAAATCCTCGCGCTTTGCAAGCGTCTTTTCGCCATAGCCCATTCCATGACTCTCAAGGTTAGCTTCGGCAACAACGTAGAGGCCTGCCGAGTCACATAACTCGTACCAACGCGGATCATCCGGATAGTGTGACGTGCGGACTGCATTAATATTCAGTTGCTTCATGATGCTGATGTCCTGACGCATACGCTCTACCGACATGACATAACCACCGTCGGGATCGAGTTCGTGACGGTCTACACCTTTTATAAGAATCGGCTGACCGTTCAACAACAATTGACCGTCTTTTATCTCAACGTGACGAAAACCTAGCTGCTGTCTGACCGACTGCAACACCACGCCTTTCCGCTTCAGCGTAATAAACAGCGAATAGAGATTCGGCGTCTCAGCTGACCAAGGCTTCACATCCTTAGGGTCAAGCATGAAGTTCTCATGCTGATAGTATGGCCAGCGGTGGCCGTCGTGCTTGAAGATGACATGTCCTCCGGCATCCTCAAGCGTTACTTCCAAATTGCAGCCTGACGGATTCTTCACATCGATGGTATAGCCTATCTCTGCACGCTGCTCTTCCACATTCCAGTCCTGCAAGATATGAATGTCGGCAATATACGTCTTGGGGCGGGCATAGAGATATACCTCACGGGCAATGCCGGTGAAACGCCAGAAGTCCTGGTCTTCAAGATAGGATCCGTCGCACCAACGCATGACCTGCATAGCAATCAGGTTACGGCCGGGCTTCACGTACTTGGTAATGTCGAACTCTGCTGCCATCTTCGAGTCTTCGCTGTAACCCACAAACTTACCGTTAACCCACAACTTCAGGTTACTGGTAGCAGAACCTACATGGAACACTACCTGCTGGCCTTTCCATTCAGCAGGCAGCGTGAATTCACGTCGATAGGAACCTGTGTAGTTCTCCGTCTCGCCAATAAAAGGCGGGTTGCTGTCGAAAGTCGTTGCCCAGGCATAGCCGATGTTCTTGTAGATGCGGTCACCGTGACCGTTCAACTCAAAGAGTCCGGGCACAGGGAAGTTTTCCCATTTCGAGTCATCGTAACCCACCCGGAAAAAGTCTCTTGGAGCATCCTGATGATTCTTGACGAAGCAAAAACGCCACATGCCTTCCATCGAGAGATAAAGCGAGGAACGGGCTTTCTGCCCCAGCCGTGCCAAGTCTTCAGTCTCATAGGCGAAGAAGTTTGCACGTCGAGCCTCGCGGTTCTGCTGGTTCACCTGTGGATTACACCACTCTGGATTGTTGTCTGCCATCGTTGGCAGAACTGCACATGTCAAGAAAAGCGATAGTAATAATTTTTTAGTCATGGTTCTATCTTTTTTAA
>JAEEGL012286000.1_pt1 | contig 16766 bp, 30 predicted proteins | sample 9134231 | NCBI WGS metagenome assembly JAEEGL01 (sample SAMN16246548, study PRJNA631951) | gut metagenome | biome: gut microbiome; feature: rumen; material: fiber-attached | host: Bos | place: Iran: Karaj | collected 2018-10
CTTTATTTAAGTAAGAACCGGGACGATTTCAAACTTGAACTTAGTCAGAAGGCGATTGAGAACGAAATGGGCGTCAAAAAAGACACTTATCATAGGGCGATTACGGATATGATTGAGCTGGGATATCTTGTGCCCGTGTCTGGAAATGAGTATCGGTTTGAGGAATGGCCGGTGGAAGAACAAGAGCCAAAGAATCCGTGGGACTTTTAACTCGTTGCGGGAATCGCATCGTCGCAATTTGAGATAGTGCCGGTCTCATTGTCGCAAATTGAGAATACTCCGGGCTACATAGTCGCAAAATGCGACAATGGGAACGTAAAGTCAAGGCAAAAACAATTAGCTGTGCGGATTCCATTGTCGCAATTTGAGATTAAGACGGTCGGTACTGTCGCAAATTGCGACACGCTGAACGTAAAAGCATGGTTTTTAATTATGGTTTGAGAATCGCACTGTCGCAATTTGAGAATACGTGGTGCGGTATAAACCTCAGGTATATGCGGGTTCATTGTCGCAAATTGAGATAGTGTGGAGCGCATTGTCGCATTTTGAGAATGGACCGGTCTCTTAGTCGCAATTTGAGATTATACCGGGTGCATTGTCGCAATTTGAGATAGGGCGGGTGTAAAGGTTAGTTTTTTATCTATAATTTTCCACCTACGTATATGCAAATTCAGTAGAGAAATAAATAAGAGAAAGCTAACTCGCTTTCGTGTCCCTTCGGGCCACTCAAGCCGAGTTATCTTTCTCCGAGATTTTGTCGTCAGGAGTCTCTTGTAAAGTGCAGTTATAGGGGGCTATTGGAAAAACGAAATGAAAATCCGGTGCCTTTGTTGGGGGTATAGGGTAGGCTAGTGGCAGCTAAGGGCGTTTCAAAAAATGAATTCAAAATTTGGACGAAGTCCAAGGAACATTTCAAAAAATGAGTTCAAAACGTATATATAGTAAAAACACTCGTTACGCGTTAGCATAAAGAGTGTTTTAGTGGAAGAGGAGTTATATTTTTAATAAGATATATATGTTAATATATATATACTTTATTAAACTAATTAAGGGTATAGCGCACTTTCTACTTCCTCTACTTTTGGAATAGGGATTAAAATAAGTGAGTTGCGTGGATTATGCTTAATATAAGTGATACTACAAAAAATATTATAGCTATAATTAATAGTGCTCCTGGAATAGCCGATGGCTCTTTACAGTTAAATTGGCTATTTATAGTTGCTATTATAATAAGTGTCCAACCTATTATATTCATTATCATTGATACTAATAGTAATATACTCATTAGTTATGCTCCTGGTTTTATAATTGTTGTTAGTATAGAAATGAATGTTGATATAGGTAATGAAGATAGGGGTGGAGGTAATAAAGAAGTGGGGTAAATGGGCAAAATGCTGAGTGGGCGTGCCCCCGCATCACCATATGACCCCGGCCGGTTTACCGTCATCGTTTTCCGTTGTTATGCTATTATCAATTTTCACAAAGAACTATCTCTCGGAGTTTCTATACTTTTACGGAATTGATTGCCAATCGTTGACCGTTAAAAGTAATACGCTTGACAAGTTATCGTTTTCTAATTAATTTACTTACAAATCGTGGCAAATTTTATTTACTACCAACCTGGTCACGCCATGTAGGAACGCATTGGCGCAAGTCCTCAGAGATTTCCTTAATCATCGCATATGCAGGTATAAGGTTTTCTATAATGTTCTCATCTTTTGGTACATATAGCTCTTTCTTAGTCAAGCCATTAGGTAGCCCTTTATAGAAGTCATATGCATCAACTGCATCATTCCATGCTTCAACCAAGTTTTTGCGGGCGCTTTCATATAGCTCATGTCCGTGGAAAGCATCTCGTGCCTGGTTGAGCGCATTGGTAAAATTCGCCGCAATTTCTTCTTCTTTAACGCCACTGCGTAGCTATCTCAATATATCGTCGTAATAAGATTTCATAAAATCTCCTTATTATTATTATTCTCTATATATATTATAATAAAAAATTTTAAAAAAGTCAAGTGCGATGCGCGAAGCCAGGTTCCGTGCCCGCAATTTTGTCCGTTTTTTTAATTATAACATATTTTTTTATATTTGTCAAATTAGCTGTCGTGCTTGTTACTAAAATTGCTGCATATGATGTCCCTGTCGGGCCATCTTTCGCCCTAGTTTTTGCGGCCGCTTTAAAAGAAAAGTTTTTGCGCTAAAAAAAAATATATACTTCCCCATTATATTATAATATATTTTTTTTAAATTTGCAACTATATATTTTTTATATGATAAAATTATAAAAAATATATGATACGCTTGACAATGACGGCCGCCTTTGTCTATATATATAGCGCATATGCCCGCACTTGTCCTTCAACTCCTGGCATATGGGGGCTCGTGCGGCCGCATCACCACAAGTAACAAGGTGGTGACAAAAGATTACAAAATAGTAACAGATTGTTAAATTTTTAACAATGTTATGTAAACCGTATTATGTAAACCTAACAAATTTCGGGAAAAAAATTTGTGCAAAATGACGAGAGATTTTTGCTTGACAAAATTCGGATTATGTGGTATAATGGAAGTTTCGGCCGCTGCGCCGGTGCGCGGGCCGGCGAGCCCTTTATGGCGCTTGCATCTTGAGCCGGCCCTTTAAAGGTTTACATAACATGGTTTGCGGATAAAAAAAAAGAGCGATTATTCATCGCCCTCTTCTTTTACTTCAAGATAACCCCAAAACTCAAGGTCGTGTTCGGTGTCATTTTTGGCTTCTTCAATCATCTGAGCCATTTCTTCTTGCGTGTACGCAATGCCGAACCACTCGTGACCTGAGTTCCATTCTTTCCATTTCAGTTCGTAATACATCAGTAAGTATCCAACCCCACAGCCTCAGCCTCTTCAACTGAGTATCGCCCAAGATACTCAACATTATCCATGCCGAAGTTATCCCACGCAATCTGAAAAGCTTCCCGCAGTGACTGGCACTCTACAAAAAACTCTTCACCCGTTTCTCTGTCCATAAACATAAAATCCCACATTGTTTTTATCTCCTTTATTTAATTTCTGTATTTATTATAGCACATTTTTAATCATCTGTCAAGGGGTATTATAATCAAATTGGTCAAGGCAATCCCAATTTTCGTGATTAGCATACCACAGTATCCACCACGCAGAACAATAGGCACTTGCCATTGACAAGTATTCCTGTTTTCTTGCAAGGTTGTCTGTTTCGTGCGCTTTATTGCCCCACGCGTTTTCTCTGTTTTTCAGAATGTCAAGGGCTCTTGTATAGATGTCGTAGGTCATTTTTTTATCTCCTTTTGTTTTTGTAAGTCCATTTTAGCACATCTTTTGGTGTTTGTCAAGCATTGTTAAAACTTTGTCAAAGAGCCGGGCCGAAATACCCCATAGGGGTATCTCAGTCATTCCACAGTTTGCCATCAAGTTCGGGATTCTGACTTATGCAATAAAGGAAAATATCCTTTTCTATCAGCACATCTTCAAGTGCGGTGTGCGATTCTTCAAATTCATTAATCCCTTTAATAAATCTGTAAAGAATTTCAGCGGTGTATCTGCGACAACCGTTTTTTGTCAAATAGTCATTTTCATAACAAAATTCACCAAAAGCATCATCATTTTTGAAAATCGCCCTTGCCATTTTCAGCGTATCCCACCATTCAACACCATAGGGGAGAAAGTAACGATTTTTTGAAGTAGTAATGTAACGCTGAGTGGTATTGAGTGCTTTATTGTCAAATCTTGCATTGTGAGCAACTGCGATTGTCACTCCATAACGCTTGCAATCTTCGGCAATCTGACGCTTGATGTTGTACCAAGTTTTCAGTTCACGCTTGCCCGTTTTGATGTCGTGCCAATAGTCATCAACTTTATCAATGAAATAGGCACTTGCCATCAATTCTTTATCAAGAAACACATCAGCATTGACAAAAGAACGTTCACAAAGTCCACCATCAGCGAGGCTGAAAATGTGATAGCCAACATCGTAAACAATGGGGCAATCAATGTCATTTGTCGTTTCTGTATCAATCATTATAATTTTGTCGTTTGCGTTAATCAATTTTTTTAATCTCCTTAATTTTGTTTTTCTCTTAATTACAGTTATAATAATACCACAGAAAAGCACAAATGTCAATAGAGAAAATGCGTTTTTTTACTTAAAATTTTTTAATTTTTTCGCCGGCAAAACGCCCTAAAAAATTGCAAAAACTCTTCAAAACAAGGGAAAAACCCCCAAAACTTACTGTTTTGGAGGTCTTTTCTCAATAAGCATCAGCTCAAAGTGCTTTTCACCAATAGCAAAGCTAATCAGACGATTCTTGTTCTCAATTTTCACGTCCTCATAAGCCTGTCCTTGCGCATCTTCTGCAAGAAACTCAGCCAATTCAGCAACAATTGCTTCTTTCAGCTCGTTAGGCTTGCGCTCTCTGTGAACATTGGACTTTTTCGCATGGTCAACTTTTCTCATCATGCTCTGAACATTTTTAGTCTGTTCTTCTGTGAGGTCGTATTCAGTTTCCTCGTTGCCCTCAACCGCATTATCGTAGTTGATAAGGTCAATCGCTTCCTCACGTGAGCATTTATTGCGCTTCATGTAATCCGCAATAGTCTTTTCAGTAATCGCAGTTTTTGCCATAGTCTTTACTCCTTTATCTTTTGGTATAATAATAATAACACATCATAGGTCAAATGTCAATAGCTTTTTTAAAATTTTTCTTTGTTAGTTTTTTCACAATCTGCGGGCCGGCCCACGCTTTACCACATTAAAGTGGCAAAGCGCAGACAAAAGAAAGGAGAACAAGAAAAGTATTGGATGGGGGCTGTTCAGACCCAACCCCCAAGAGGTCTTAACCGATAGAGTAGAAGTGCTTACCCTTTTCCTCAGTGCGGTTTATCTTTCCGTCTTTGGAAAGCTGAGTGAGCATCGCAGTTACTCTTGCACCAGTTACACCAGCCGCAACGATTGACGGAACGGACTTAGTGAGTTCGGCAGAGGTGTACACAACACCCTTTTCCATGAACGCAACGATGTCGTCCTTGAAGAGAGAGTTCTCAATCTGCTTTGCAGTGGGTTTTCTCTCAGCAGTAGATTTCTTTGCGTTCTGCTCAAGGCGCTTCTCAAAAAACTCCACCATTTCGGTGTCATTCACGCTCTGATAATATGCAAGAGCCTTCTCAAAACCTTCACGAATAGTCATAGTATCAATTCCTTTCTGACTGTTTGAGGGTGTCACCCTTTCATTTACATTCTTATTATAGCATACTTTTTATTGCTTGTCAAGAGATTTCTCAAAATTTTCTCAAATTATTTTTGAGTCAACAGCTTTCAAGTGTCCGATTCTCCATGATGTTGTTCCCGTGTTCTTGGCTCTCTCTTAACTTACAAACTTATTATAGCACATTTTGATTAGCTTGTCAAGTGCTTTTTTTATTTTTTTTGTCTTTTCGGTTTTGAGTAACAAGAAGAAACCTGAGGCGACAAACCTTACCTTGAAACCCGAGGCGAAGATTTTTTTGTCCTTTCCCTTTAGGACACTTATAGTTTAGCACAAATTACGGGAAAATGCAAGATGGCAAAATACACAAAATAAAAGGTGAAAAAATTAGGTTTATTGTGCAAATCGCCGAACTCCGGGCGCCTGGGCCGTGGGCGCGCGGTCAAACGCATTATAGCATTTGTTTTCATTATTTTTCTATAATAATTATACAATAATTTTTTAAAAATTTCAATAAAAAAAATTAAGGGGTTAATCCCTAACCCCTTAGCACATCAGCCATTCACATTCAACATTAAGCATACGCTTGGTCACCCAAGTTTCAATGTTACCATCATCACGCCTTACAGGTGTGGAGTAGTACACATCAATGTCGCTTGAGTAGTAACCATTCTGAGCAGAATAGCAAGGCACAAAATACATTCTGTATCTGTCACCGAAACGGAAACCACCCTCACAGCTCTCAAACTTCAAAGGCAGAGTGTACACAGATGCCCTTGCAAGGTCATCAAGCTGACAGAAATCAGCGTAGTTATCTTCACAGCAATCTGGCTCATGGTAGAACGAGATGTAAGAATCATCGCTGAAAATTATCTTTTCTTCTGTTATTTTTATAATACCAACTTTCTTCATTCATTTTTTCTCCTTTTTAATTTCTGTACAAAGTTCTATTACAAATTTGGTCATACCATCAACACAGTTTCCATTAGCACAATACGCACAAGGATTACTGTCATCATAGAAAGGGCAATACAAACCCGCTTCACAAGGGGTAGTATCATCATAGACATGATACATTAAAGTTTCTATAACATGGGAGAGTTCAATTTCTTTCATTTTTATCTCCTTTTCAATTTCTGTAATTATTATAGCACACTTTTAATCAGTTGTCAAGATTTTTTATTATCTCTCCAATTCCAATAATTAAACAAAATGTCTTCCACTTCGGGTAAAATGAACCACTCGCTACAATAACCCCTTTTTCCCATCTTGACGGTTTCGGTACGAATGTCATTATTTTCCGTATAGGTTATCCACATTTTATTGCCATTGTAATTGAACCACACAGGAATTTTTTCAGAGTTATTAGAATCGTATTTATAAAGACCATAAGTTTTAGTCCTACGGAGTGGGTGCTTCATTGTTTTTTCTCCTTTTCAATTTCTGTATTTAGTATAGCACAACTCAAAATAAAAGTCAATACTTTCTTTTGACAAAATTTTCACAATGTTGCGCCGGGTGGAAACTTTCACACATTAAAGTGTGAAAGTGTATTTTCCTAAAGTATAAGTTTTTGAAAGACCTACAAGAGGTTGACAGTTAGCACAATATCCTCTTATAAAAGTCATACGTGCAACACTTGTTAGATAGGGAAAAGCATCTTTTGCTCTCATGCCATTTTTATATTTAATTACATCTTCTACCTTAATGTCTAATAGTGTAATTCGTTTACAACGAGGGCAAACCGCTGTGTATCTATCATCAAGAGTCATATTCTTTTTTCCTTTCGCTTTCGTCCCAACTTTGAAACAGACATCTAACTTCGTTGGGGTAGTATCTACTGCAAGCAGTATAAAAAACTGTTGCCCAACACTGACAATGTTTCATTAGCCAAATAATCAGATGATTAAAAATACTATCTCTCAAATCATAAAACCACATTTTTTTACTCCTTTTTAATTTCTGTATACAGTATAGCACACTTTTAATTATTTGTCAATGCTTTTAAGCAAAGCATTTGAAAAATTTTGCTTCAAATGCTTTTGCTCTTTTGCGGTTGTCAGCATCAGAGAGCCATTCAATCGCCCACTCAGTTGCGGCTGTTTCATCAGGCATCGCAAAGTATCTGAGATTTTTTTCTGCGTTGGTATCGCAACTCATGTCAATGATTGCCCACACAACATCACGCATTTCCCTTGAAAACTCTTTGCGAATTTCCTCTTGGGTTTCAAGGTGTCCAAGTTCATGGAGTAGAGTGAGAACGATTGTTGAAAATCCTTTGAGCATTGGCACTTTATCTGTCCAATACTTGCGGAACAGTTTTGCTCCCTCATCGTCAAGAGAATTGAAATTGTATTCAATTTCAAGTTCTTCACAATCATCAATGTCGCTGACTATCTCAGCAGAAAATTCATCTCCCCTTATCATTGTTATGTAAATGGGGTCAAATTCTCCATCAGCGTTATAAGTTCCAAGGTCGCAAGCACTATTCAAGAAATTTTCCATAAGCTGTTTTGCGATTTTGGGGTGTTTGCAAGTTTTCATTTTTTTAACTCCTTTTCTTTCTGTGATTATAGTATAGCACAAATTAAAAAGAATGTCAAGTATTATTTTTATTTTTTTAGGTGGCGCGCCGGCTCCGTTAGACACCTCTAACCGCAGTAAAATAAAAAACCCCTCGTTAGAGGGGCTTTTGCTCACGCAAGGTGATAGACAGCCTTGCCCTTGATGGTCTCACGGACGACCTTGCCCGTGTTCACACCATAGGTCTTGAGCAGAGGGCTAATCTTCTGAGGAGTAGCCTCAGCGAGGTCAGGAACAAGACCCTTGATGTCAGCGATGGTGTAGTTCTCGCCAACGCTCATCGCATTGATAATCTCGTTACCGAGCTTCTCGTTGGCAATCTGAGCCTTGGTGGGCTTGCCACTGCGAGAGGAAGAACGCTTTGCGAGGGAATCCCTCAGAGCCTCAAGACGTTCAATGTGCTCATCAGTGAGAGCAACTCCGTTAAGAACATCAGTAACAACAGCAACATAGGACATTTTCTTCATAATTAAACACCTCATTCATTTTTTTATATTTCAAGAGCAGTCCTTATCTCTCTTGATTACACATTTATTATAGCACAGACTTTTTGATTTGTCAAGTACTTTTTTTATTTTTTTTTATACTTCTCATTTCAACTTGTGCTATTGCACCTGTGAGAACTTTTAGAGGTCAGTGGGGTCAACTCCCTTCATTAATAGCCTACCTTTCTGTCCTTGAGCAAAGTGTTGTTGCTCTTTACTCAATCGCGCATCGCTTTCCTTTAACTTACATTCTTATTATAGCACATTTTTTTGTGCTTGTCAAGAGGGTTTTTCATTTTTTTTGAAAAGTTTTTACCGAGGATTCTCTGTGGAGCTTTTCTCATTACACCCCTGCTCACGGGATTCGGTGGGGATCTATCCCTTACCCTCTTGACAATTATTATTATACTCTTTTTTTAGAAAAAGTCAATACTTTTTTGAAAAAAAGATTGTGAAGTTTTTAACAATCGGCGCGCCGGCCCAGAGGGCGAGGATTACTCCTCGTCCTCAAGCTCTGTCTGCAAAGCGAGCATCAAAGCATTGGCTTCCTCATCGGTGAGGGTAATGCCCTTGCCCATGCGGGTGTGGGTGTCATTCCAAGTTCTGATGTCAAACTTTGCGGGCGCTCCGTTCCAAGAGACTCTATTCAGTTCAAGATACCAAGAGCCACGATTTGACAGAACGGCAATTTCTTCTTCAATTTCAAATTTGATGTCAGCCATTTTTTTACTCCTTTTTGATTTCTGTATTTATTATAGCACATTTCTGTGCAGTTGTCAAGATTAAAGTGCAAATTCTTTGCGGTATTTCTGCACCATTCTCCAAGGTGCTCCGAAAGGTATCCAATCTACCTTCATGCGAGTTTTAAGCAATTTGAAAAAGATTTCAGTTTCTATTTTTACATCTTCAAGACCTGTGTGTTCTTCAACAAATTCAGTATTTTTCGTGATGTATCTATACGCAACTTCCGCACTTGTAAGAATGTTACCTTTTGGCGAAACATAACCATTTTCTATTGCGAATTTAATAAACCATTTTGAACGCAGAATTGAGGAACAAGCGGCTGACCAAATGTCAATAAATTCAGTACCATAGGGGAAAAAGTATTTATACTGTTCAGAACAATGACGAATACCATTCAATGTTGAACGCTTGTCAAAAGGCATGTTATACGCTCCAACAGTAGTGCAGTTATACTTTTTCATGTCCTCTGCAACAATGCGTTTTATCGTTTCCATTTTACAGAGTTTGCGCTTACCCTCTTTGAGGTCAATTTCATACTGTGGCAGTTTCTTTGCGTAGTATGCGCTGTTCATCATGTCTCTGTTGGTGTAAATTTCATACGCAACAAAAGAACGCTCAACATAGACCTCTTCGGTGTCGTTGTCAACAATTCTATAACCAAGGTCATACGGCAGAGGGTGTGCGATTGAGTTTGCGGTTTCAGTGTCAATAATCAGAGTAGTTTTCATTTTTTAATTCCTTTCTGTTGGAGTTTACCTTCGTTTCTCTCAACAATTATAGTATACACGCTTTTTAGCCAAATGTCAATAGTTTTTTTTAAAAAATTTTTGGGGCGCGCCGGCGAAAACTTTCACGCATTAAAGCGTGAAAGTATTATCTATACAAATTAGTCTGCGTAACTATAAACTCATCTATTCGATAGCGAGTTTTTAAACACAGTTCTTCAATGAAATCAAAAGCAGCTTCCTCATTGAAAAAAACTCCTTGTACTCCGTGGTCAAACTTGGCAAGTGTAACCACCCAAACATCTGTTAAAACAATCATTTTAACACCACCTTATTCGTATTGACAATTTTATTTAACCATTTGTCATGCTCAGTTAAAACATAGACCGCAGTCCAATCAGCAAGTCTTAATGCATGTCCTTTAATGAAATCATTGTCATCGTAAAGGGGGTACTCATCATAGGAAATGTCAAATTCCCGTAAGAGTTCAAGCAAGAGGTCAAAACGATTATCCATCAACCCACCGCCTTTTTAAAGGTGTTGCGGTTGTAAGAGCCTTTGCCCTTTTTGGAGGGAACACGACCCGCTTTTCTGCGGAACGCAAGGTACTGTTGAAGTTCCTCGCCCTCTTTTTTAAACATTCTCTTGTCTATTTTTTCCATTTGAATTATCTCCTTTTCTCTTTGTGATTATAGTATAGCACACATTAAATCAGATGTCAATAGTTTTTTTAAACAAGTGTCAAAAAATAAATGTTAAGAATTGCATTTGCGCCGTGCATCACAACTCCGTTAATGCGTTTATCAATCGTTACATCTTTCACCAAACCAAGGCAAGCAACGGCAAGACCAAACCATGCGATTGACAAGCCAAACCGCAAAACAAGTATAACATTGATAAGAGTGATTATTGCTCTCAAGTCATTCCATTCAAATTTATACATGACCGTTTTTCCTTTCACTTTTGGTATCTTAATAATAGCACACTTTAAGACAAAAGTCAAGGGGTTGTGAAAAACTTAACAATGTTTTTGAGCCGGCTCGCCCTTGTTAAAAAATTAACGAGCCAAGATAGGCAAATAGACAAGCAACAGCGCACACTGTTCTTGTCTATTCCTCACTTTTCCATTGATTTCTCGCTTCAAATCATAGGAGCAAAGTGTAAAGCTAAAAAGTGAACATGATTCTCTAAGTTATTATACTGAGTTTAGGAAGTCGCATGTTGTGCCAAATTCTCAGTACCCATCAGCAAGGTATTTTGTGCGTTGCCTTGCGGGCATTTATTAACAAGGGGAGCGACCCCGTGTTACCAATCTCAGCCACCGAACATGGCATCCCAACAAGAGGGGCAGATACCAGTTTTGAGCATCTCACGCTCATTGGCATCAAGATAGGGGAAAGCGTTCTGAACGAGTTCGCCATCATCCCAATCCCAATAATCAGACTCATTGACTTCAATTTCATGAGCCTCACCGCAGAAAGGGCAGTAGGTTAGGACAGTGATTTCTCTGTTGTTGGTCTTAGTCATTTTTTTTATCTCCTTTTCAATTTCTGTATTTATTATAGCACATTCTTGGATTGTTGTCAAGTACTTTTTTTATTTTTTTTTAAATTCTTGAGGGAGTTCTATCTGCTCACAGGATACTGGTAGGATTCCGATGTGAGCCTTTGCGATTGCTACCACAATCATCAGGTTGGCACACTTTCGTGGTCCCTCCCTCAAGGACAATTATAGTATAGCAGAATTTTAGGAAAAATGCAAGTGGTAATCTTGCACAAAAAATGGGTTTAAAAATTGTGCAACTTTGCGCGCCGGCCATCAAGGCCAACCCTCGGGGTTGACGGCTTAACAGTCGTAATCATAACCACCGAGGTAGGGGTTGTAGCCCATTTCAAGGTCAGCCTCATCAATGTCATACTCATCGTAAAACTCATCATCATCATCAGACTCAAAGTCATACTCATAGTCCCACAGAATTTCTCCCGTGAGTGCGCTGACAATCACGATGTCCTCGCAAGGAAGAGCAAGGCTATTGCCACAATCAAACTGAGAAACACAGAAATTCTGAATGGAGTCAAGTTCAACTCTCTCATCAAACTCAGCAATCGTTTCCCAATCACCACAACGAAACACCATAACATTGTACTTTACATTTTCCATTTTTTTATCTCCTTTGTTTTTTGTAATTTAATTATACACTATTATTTTTTATTTGTCAATAGGTTTTGGAAAAAATTTTTCAGTTTTTTGGAGTTGTGGGCCGGCCCAAACTTTCACACATTAAAGTGTGAAAGTAGGGAGAAGAAAGAAAGGAGAATAAAATGAAAAATTTAATTAGTTAAGAAAGTGGGGGATTGATAGATTTGCACTATCTTAATGCGCTTGTGGATTGATTACCCTACGACTTACGAAACTATTATCCCCAAATGTAGGGGGAGATTTAGGCTCTCCCCAAGCCTTTAGGCTCAAGCCTTGCGGTACACGAAGTGACCCTTGGCTTCCTCACGAGTGAGCGCACCATCCTTGAACAGCTGTCCAAGCATTGCGGAAACACGAGCACCAGTAACACCAGCGGCTACAATTGACGGCACAGACTTGGTAATGTCTGCGGAGGTGTAGTCAGCACCACTCTCCATGAAGTTGAGAATGTCCTGCTTGAACAGCGAGTTCTCAACCTGCTTGGCAGTAGGCTTACGCTCTGCGTTGCTCTTCTTGGCATTCTGCTCAAGACGAGTGTCAAAGAATGCAACCATCTCTGCATCGCCAATGCTCTCATAGTAGGCACGAGCCTTTTCAAAACCCTCACGAATAGTCATAGTATCAACCATCCTTTCTGACTGTTTTTGGGAGTCACCCTAATTTATTTAGTGGAGATTTCTCTCTCTCACTTACATACTTATTATAGCACATGTTCTGCTATTTGTCAAGCACTTTTTTTATTTTTTTTGGATTTTTTTGGAGGAACGTTTTTCAACTTCAACTCACATTTTTATTATAGCACATTTAGAAGGGAAAGTCAAGAGGAACTTAAACTTTTTTCATTTTTTATTTTAAGTCCCCAATGGCCAAATGGGTGGACAGGGTTTGCTTGAGATGCCCGTTCTCTTTCCTCTTGACATCTATAATTATAAACTCATTTCAACCAAAAGTCAAGAGGGAAATGCAAATTTTGATTGTTAAATGTTTCACAATCTGCGGGCCGGCTCAAACTTCACCGCATTAAAGCGGTGAAGTAGAGAAAAGAGAAAAAGAAATAAAAATGGAGGTAGAGAAAAATCATTTTAATTTGATGGGGGTAATTTTAAAATCTTTGCCATCTTTGCAGTTTTCCACGAAGGCACGAGCAATTTCAAGCGTTGATGCGAATTTCACGCAAGGTTTATTATTTTCAATCAGATAATAAGTAATTCTAAATACCAACTTCATTTGAAATTTCTCCTTTGTTTTACTATAATCATTATAGCACATTAACAGTCCCTTGTCAAGACTCAATTTGAAAACTTTACCACATTAAAGTGGTAAAGTCTTTACTCTTTTGGCTTGCGGTTTTTCACAAGGGTCAGCTGATAGCTGTTATCGTTCAAGGTAAAGCGAATCTCTCTTTCTTCGTTTTCCACAGTGAGGTCAGAAACACGGCTTTCAGAGAGAGCCACAGCGAGAAAGGCAATCAGATAACGCTTGTCATCATCAACCTTGCGTTCACGCTTGCGAGGGGTAGTTTCCTTTTTGCGGTCGCCCCTTGTAACCTCTTTGACATTTTTCTTCTGTTCGGGGGTGAGGTCAACCGAAACATCGTTTTCATCATCAGCAATCAGCTGAATAGCCTCTTCACGAGAAAGGCTGAGGTTTTTCATGTACTTTTCAATCATTTTTTCGTTCATGTTTTTTACTCCTTATCTTTTCTATAATAATATTATCACAACGCACAGTAAAAGTCAAGAGTTTTTTTCTCAAAGATTGTTAAAGTTTTCACAAAGGCCGAGCCGGCTTGGAAGTCCTTACGCCGCAAGGGCTTTGAGGACTTCCATTATCTCGGTTTCGGTGTAGGCTTTACCGAGCCAATTTTCACGGTTTTTCTGTTCATCGTCAAACAGAATGTCGTTTTTTGTGTTCATAAAACTCTGTTTCGGAGTGCCATACTCAACTATGTTGATGTAATCAAACCGCACACTTCTCAGATGTTTGGCAAGCCATGCAAGTTTTGCGGTGGTCACTGCCTTGTCATATTCAGCGTTGCTATTCTTGGCGAGCCAACTAATCACACCGATTTTATAGCCGTTTGCCTGTGCCCTATTGAGCATATAGGCGAGAGTGGCAAGACGGAGAAGGGGTTTTGCTGTTGCGTAAGGTGTGGGGTCATTTGCTCTCAGCATATCAAGCCAATTTTCAACTCCGTAGAGGTCAGCTATCGTTCCGTCCATATCAAACCATATTGTCATTGCATTTTCTCCTTTTCTCTTGGTATATTAATATTACCATATGTTTTTGTTTTTGTCAATTGTGCATATTGCACAAACTTGCAAGGCGGGCCGGCGAAGGCTTGGCTCAAACTCTCTGTTCGAGCCAAGTCATCATCTTTATGCTGTCCTTGTTGAAGCGGATAACCTTGCGGTCAGCTTTGTAGCTTGCGAAGCTATCCATGAAGTCAGCAAACTCGTCGCGGTTCATATAGTAGAGAACGACTTCATCATCATGCTCGACTACATATATCCAAAGGTTGCTGTGGCAGGTGGCGAAGTAGTGCGCTTTCACGCTGTCATAATCATATCCGAGCACCTTTGAAGTCAGTGTGCAGTTGCTGGATTTGACGGAAGCGTTCAGCTCGACTATATCGTCAGTAGTGTCATATGCACCGCAAGCGTCCTTTATGGCAGGGAAGCCAAGCGCCGCCTTGCATATGATTTCGCAAAGCTCGCCGTGGTTAATCCAAGTTTCACCACCATTAACACTATATGGTGCGCCACGATGTCCGATAGGGTCATAGATATAGGGGGTGTTGTTCTTATAGTTAACTTTTTTCATTTTTAGGGGTTCTCCTTTTCTCAATTTCTGTACTCATTATACACCTACAAAATCCGGCTGTCAATACTTTTTTTAAAAAAAGATTGTCAGCTTTTTAACAATCGACAATGAATAAATATACAAAAAAAATGAATATTTATGCACTTTAATACATTAACACTTTAATGTGTGAAAGTGTCCGTATTTCGCGGACACTTTAGGGATTTAGCGCTTTAATGTGTTAAAGTGCTAATGCGTTAGCGATTTAGCGCTTTAGCGTGTGAAAGTGTAACCGGTCGTTACCGGTTTGTAACCATTTTGTTACCTTATTGTAATATTACAAAACAGTTACAAAAGAGTTACAGATTGGTAACAAATAGTTACAAATTGGTAACAAAAAAAATAGTTACAAAAGGGTTACAAAATGGTAACAAATAGTTACAAAATGGTTACAATTTTAGGAGTTACAAAATGGTTACAATTTGGTTACAAATCGGTAACAAAAAGTTGCAAAGTGGTTACAGGCGAAAAACCGGCCGCGTCGCCAGTGCGCGGCCGGGCCATGCATAATTATGCATTTGTTTTGTATAAAAATGCATAATGCAAAATAGCAATAAAAAAAGAGCCTTTCGGCTCTGCCCCTTTGTTCACTCTGTGAGGCTCAGCGGTGTCATTGTCTTGGAACCTTCCAAGCGGTAGGCTTTTGATTCCCCGAAGGGCACAGGGCAGAGGCTTTCCGTGGAACTGCCATTGGGATAGGGCTTTTAAGGATTAACCCTTGAGAACCTCTCTCTCAGTGTCTTAATGATAACACACTTGAGCCGGATTGTCAAGCATTTTTTTATTTTTTTTTTTTTAAAAATCTTCATCCTCGGAGATGGGGTCTTCTTCATGTGACCGCACTAACATCTCAAGGACTTTGTTGTTGTTGGCAGTCTCGCTCCAATTTTCACAATACTGAGCGAAAGTCACAACACAGACATGCTCATAACCATAAAGAGCAATCATGCGGTTTAAAAGGTTTGTTCTGAACTCTGACATCTTTTTAATCTCCTTGTCTTTTGATGGTACTATCATAGCACATTTAACATTGTCTGTCTATTGGCAAAATACACAAAATGGGATTTTGATTTTTGTGCAAATTTGTGTGCATTTTTCTCTTGACTTTTGCAGGGCGGTGTGGTATAATTTTTCGGTCAGCACTCGGTGCTTGCGAGTGCTGACCGCACTTATAAAAAAAACACAGAGAATCACTTCTCTGTGTCGTCAAAACTCCAAAACACTTCACCCGTTTCACAATCGCTAAACTCTCCTGCGGTGCAAGTGGGTGTATCAGCGTAATTATTCCAAAAATCTGCTCCCTCTTGGAAGTCCTCAAAATACTCGTTAATTGTGCCGTATACTTTGTCCTCAAATATTACTTGAAATGCCATGTTTTTAACTCCTTTATTTTTCATTGTCTACATTATAGCACTTTAATTATAGGATGTCAATAGTTTTGTGAAAAAAATAAACTCAGTTTTCGCTGAGCCAATCGCTTCAGAAATTCTTTAACACTTTAGCGCGTGAAAGTTTGACCTCTCCTCGGTTGAGGCGGTCAATGTGCGTTATTACCATTCAAGCGGCTATTTCCCGCAGAAACAGCGAACCGCACAAGCTTTACAATTTTGCTATTAACTGCAGTATTTGGCAATTAATAGCAAGGCTTTTACAAGTGCTAAATCCATTTTCTAAAGCCTCCTTTATTCTTTTTTCTAAATACATTATAACATAAAAAATTTAAAAAGTAAAGTAACCGCCTTTTTTAGGCGGCTACTAAATTTTTCCAATAGGCTGTATTATTATTATAATTTACTACATTCCATAACCATCTTGGCATTGGCTTATCACCTTTTGCCTTTTTCCATACATCCTTTGCTTGTCCTACGTCTGCAATCCATGTTGTAATCATAAATCCATCTTCTGCTTTAATAATCATGACTCCTGTAGAAGTTAATACTCTGTGTACA
>JAEEGL014957833.1_pt1 | contig 16766 bp, 14 predicted proteins | sample 9134231 | NCBI WGS metagenome assembly JAEEGL01 (sample SAMN16246548, study PRJNA631951) | gut metagenome | biome: gut microbiome; feature: rumen; material: fiber-attached | host: Bos | place: Iran: Karaj | collected 2018-10
TATGTTAGAAGAAATTAAATTACCAGTAGAACAGTTGAGAGAAGAAATTATGAATGTTTGGGGGCGTCTTTGACTCTGCCTCAATTGAAAAAGCAATAGCAGAAAAAGAAAAGCTTACCGAAGCCCCTGGTTTTTGGGATGACCACGAAGCAGCCGAAAAGGTGATGAGTCAGATTCGAAAACTCAAAAGCCGAATTGAACCCTGGAAAAAAATTATTGCAGATATGGATGACCTCGAAGCTATGTATGAGCTTGCCGCAGAATCAGGCGAGCAGAGTGACGAGGATGAAGTTCGTACAATGTACGATGCTGCAAAAGCACAATTCGATAAATTAAATATTCTGAACCTGCTCTCAGGCGAAGTTGATCAGAACGATGCCTTCCTTACCGTACACGCAGGTGCCGGTGGAACAGAAGCCTGTGACTGGGCTTTTATGCTCAGCCGTATGTATTTGAGATGGGCAGAACGTCACGGCTACAAAACAGAAGTTGTTGATGAACTCGAAGCAGAAGGTGGAATCAAATCTATTACAATTCAGATTAGCGGAGATTTTGTTTACGGTTATCTGAAAGGAGAGGGTGGTATTCACCGTCTTGTACGTATTTCACCTTTTGATGCAAACGCACGCCGTCATACAAGTTTTGCTTCAGTTTATGTTTATCCTGTGCTGGATGATACAATTGAAGTTGACATTAAGCCTGAAGATCTCCGTGTAGATACTTACCGCGCTGGTGGTAAGGGTGGACAGCACGTAAACAAAACAGACTCAGCCGTTCGCTTTACTCATATTCCAACAGGAATTGTAGTTGCCTGCCAGACAGAACGCAGCCAGCTTATGAACCGCCAGACTTGTATGAACATGCTCAAGGCTCGTCTTTATGAATATTACCGTGAGCAGAAAGAAAAAGAGAATTCTAAGTTTATGGCTGAAAAGAAAGACATTTCTTTTGGAAGTCAGATTCGTTCTTATGTATTCTGTCCATATACAATGGTAAAAGACCATCGTACACGTCATTCTGTAGGAAACATTCAGGCAGTAATGGATGGCGACCTTGATGATTTTATGAACGCATATCTTGTAGCAAAATGGAAGGGGCTTCCAATGGATGGCTCTGGGGATGATGACGACGAAGTATAAGGTTTTGCGCCGCATAAGTATTATCTTTTTGATTTTTCTCTGCATCAGCATTTATCCGCTTTTTGGTGATACCGGAAAGTGGGTAATTGCAGCTCAGAAATTTCAATACACACGCGGGCAGTCAGAAGGAGCCGTTCAATCAGGTGTTTCAGAAATGCTTCCTGCTGCAATTCTCGAAAATCTTAACCGCTCACTACAGCGAAACGTAATGCCGGATGAGCAGCTTGATCGAACTCTTTATAAACTCCGCTCCGAACGTCAGTCTCTTTACCTTCAGCTGTCCAGCGAATATAAAAAAAGAGATGCTCTTGTTATCGAGAATTATTCAGATTCAAAATTAAAATCAGCAATCAAAAACGAAGAAAAAAAAATCCAGGAAATTCAAGATAAGATAGATAAAAATCTTCAGGAACTGAAAGAACAGACAGAAGAAACTTCGGTTAAGATGGAGCTGCTTTCAAATCAGGCTGTTAAAAATGATGATGAAGAACTTTCTGAATTTGAAAAGTTTCATCAGCTATTTAAAAATATTTTCGTAAAAGATAAAAGTCTTTATACAACGGAAACAATTTCCTTTTATCGTAATGATAGTGCAAGTCTTTTTAAGCCGTCTGAAAATGCAGTAAAAGCCGGGATTGTAAGCGGTACCTTTGAAAAAGAAGTTGTATCTGCGGGCATTAATTCGTTAATTGTCGGAAGCATCACAGGCTATGGCGATTATATTTCTGTTTCAGCTGAACTGTTTCTCTATCCGGGTGCAAAAAGTGCAGGTGTAGTTACAGAAATCGGCTCAACAAATGATATGGAATTAATCACCTCATCAATTGCAATGCAGCTGCTTCCACTGATTACAAATGCGATGCCTGTAGAATTACAGATTGAAATTCTTCCTGCAATAGCTGCAATCAATTCTGAAATTTATATAGATGATGTTTTGCAGTCAAATGATACAAATAATCTGATTCTTGATTCTGGTGTTCATAATATTCAGTTCATTTCCAAAAACTACCGAACGGCAGGAACTTCGTATTATTTTGAAGGAAATAAAAAGTATACAATTCAGGTTAATTTTGAAGAACTGAAAATCGGTAACATTCAGATAGGACTTAAAAAAAATATCCCTGGTGAGATTTATGCAAACGGCATAAAGGCAATTCCAATCACAGATACAAAATCACAGATATCAATAGATGGAAATGCAATCCTTGGTGAGTTCATTGCAGAAAATGGTGAAACTTCTTTTTACTATATTCCAAAGAAAAATGTTTTTGACGGAAACTTTGTAAAAATAAATCCTAAGCCAATGGATCGAATGTCTTATATTGATACAAGACGAAAATGGATGTATGGAGCCTATTCTGTTTTTATGCTTTCTCTGATTCCGGCTTTTTATACCGACGGTCAGTTTAAGAATAAATATCAGCTTTATAACAAAGGGCAGATTGATTATTCAGAAGCTCAAGCCTATCAGACTGCAATGAATGTAACCCGTGGAATTGCAATTGGCTGTGGAGTTTTCTGGGGCTTTGAACTTATTCGTTACCTTATAGCGGCCAATTCTGTTTTACCTCAGAAGGCTAAACGAGGTCCTGCTTCGGAATTTGTAATTCCAGATAATTTTACTCAGACAAATACGACAGAAGAAAATACAATTGATGATGGAGATAAAGAATGAAAAAATCGTTTGGTGAAAAATTAAAATCCCTGTTTTCTAAGGGTGCTTCTATTAATGATGATTTTTATGACGAGCTTACAGATATGCTCGTTGAAGGTGATATTGGAGCAAAGACTGCTTTTGAAGTTGTAGACGAATTGCAGGAAGTTTGCAGTAAAGAAAAAATCCGTGAACAGGTTGCAATTGTTGCAAAGCTGCGGGATCTTTTGCTTCAGGATGTAAAAGCCGTAACTCTTGAACCAGAAGCTGGTAAGCAGAACGTATGGATGATGCTTGGTGTAAACGGTGTTGGAAAAACTACAACTGCGGCTAAGCTTTCTGATTATTTGAAAGGCCGTGGTACAGATAATATTGTTCTTGCCAGTGCAGATACCTTCCGTGCCGCTGCAATTGAACAGCTTGCAATGCATGGAGAACGTCTCGGTGTTCGTGTTGTAAGCCATCAGCATGGTTCTGACCCTTCGGCTGTAGTTTATGATGCGGCAGATGCCCTTCGTGCAAAGGGACCGGGAATTGTCATCGCGGACACGGCTGGTCGACTTCATAACAAGGAAAATCTTGTGCGCGAGCTTCAGAAAATTGACCGTACCTGTGCACTGAAAGCTGACGAAGGCTGCTATAAAAAAATTCTTGTAATTGATGCAACTACTGGCCAGAATGCTTTGCGTCAGGCAGAGGTTTTTAATGAGGCTGTAAAAATTGATGCAATCATTATGACAAAATACGATTCAACTGCTAAAGGCGGTGTTGCAGTTTCTATTGGCCGCGAACTTGGACTTCCTGTTGCCTATGTCTGCACAGGAGAAGGTTATAAGGATATTGGTCCTTTTGATGCCGAAGCCTATATAAACGATTTTCTTGGTTTGTAATTTTTGAATAAGGAAAAATAAGAGTGTTTCTGCAATTGCCTGAATCAAAAAAAATAATTCCTCTTTTTGTAGTTTTGATTTTTTTGTGCGGAATTATTTCCTGTGAAAAAAAGGCAAACACTCAGCATGAACAGACTAATCAGACAGTTCAGATTGAAGAAGCAGAAGCTGATACTGATTCAGAAAATAAATCAGATTTTGATTTTTACAGTCCGGCCTTAGATAATGGCGGATGGGTAGAGGAGCTTCTGGCAAGACTCGAAGAAGAGCGAATCGCAGACGAGCTTAATTCAATGGAAGAAAGCCTTGCTGAATATCAGAATGAGGAAATACCTGAAGTTGAAAAAGTAGAAGAAACTGAAGCTCCTGAACCAACGCTTAGTGAAGTAGAAAAGTTTTTCAGTCAGGAAAAGGCTGATACAATTATTCACGATAAAAATAACAAGCTTAAATTCTATGAGTTTGAGAACGAGATTTTTTCTCCGCAGTATTCTGATGGAAAACTTGTATATGTTCATGCAAATGGAAATTACATTGACAGATTTTTTTACGATGATGCTTATCATCTTGTAAAAAAGGAAAACTGGAATATTCCTTCTGTTCAGGGAGCCGTCCTTGAAAAATCAGAAAGTTATGAATATTTTACCGACAGTTCGGTTATTTCTAAAAAAACAGTAACCACTTCAGCTTTCCTGGAAAATCTTACTTACAGCGAAACATCAAAAATTCTTGTATCAAAAAAATATGCTGTTACAGAAGACAAAAATCAAATTGTTTCAGAACGCAGTTTTACTTATGATGCAGAAGACAGACTTATTTCAGACTCGCTTACAGATTATGTTTATAAAGATAAAGAATACAAAGAGCTCGATTACAGTTTTACAAAAAAATATGATTATATGTACAACGAGGGCGAAATCCCACCGGACTTCAAATATTATGAAAACGGTGTTTTGAAAATGTACAACAAGTATTCATCAGAAAAAGGAAAATACGTAAGTGAGATTTTCTTTGATAAAACCTTCTCTGTAAAAACATATTACGAAAATGATGTACGTGTAAGAGACGTATTTTATAATGGCGGAAAAATCACGAGGGAAAAACTATATGATAAGATGGATTAGTGCTGTTTCAAGACGTTTTGCCCGCGTAGACAGAAAGGGCCGTTCTGCTGTTACCTCTGCTCTGGCAACGCTTGGAATCTGTTTTGGTGTTATGACTCTCACTGTTGTTATGAGCGTAATGAACGGATTTCAGATGAGCTTTATAGATGCAATTCTGGAAGTTTCCTCTTATCATCTGCGAGCAGTAGATGTTCCTGAAGAAGAAGAGCCTGCTCTTATTGCTGCTTGTGAGACAGATAAGTATGTTAGATCCTGTGTGCCGTTTTATGAGGCACAGGCTTTGATGACTGGAATAAAGGGCGGGGCTCTTGCAGTAAATGTCCGCGCAGCTGACGAAGCTATTTATTATGAAGATGAAGGCTTTAAGCGTGAACTGAAAATGCTTTCCGGTAAATTTGATTTTTCTGAACCGGATTCAATTGTGCTTGGAAGCTCGCTCGCACGAAATCTTGGTGTTAGGGTAGGCAGCGAGGTTACTCTGCTTGTTATGAGTGGTGGAAGCGATGTAGAGCTTTTTTCTTCTGACAGAGTTTTTATAGTCCGTGGAATTTTTACAACCGGTTATGGAGAAATAAATAATTCTTATGCCTTTGTTGGAATGGATTCTGCTTCAAAATATTTTGGTGCCTCTGCAAAAAAAATCTGGGGAATCAAGCTTAAAAAATATGATGATGATTTGAAGGCAGTGACATCGCTGAAAAAAACTTTGGGATGGGGAAACTCGACTGGTTCTCAGATTAATTCCTGGCGAAGCTTTAACCGTACTTTCTTTGGTGCCCTTCGCATTGAAAAAAATATGCTGCTGCTTCTTGTTGCATTAATTTTTGTTGTAGTAGCAATTAATATTTACAACGGAATGCGGCGCCTTGTTTTTGAACGACGCACAGAAATTGCAGTTCTTTCTGCCCTTGGAGCAAGACGCAATGGAATAAAGGCAATCTTTATTATGCGTGGTTTTATTACTGGTGCTGTAGGTGCACTGACAGGCGTTGCTATTGGGCTTCTTATCAGCTTTAATACAGATGTTGTTTTTACACTGGCAGCAAAATTAATGTATGGAATTCAGTATCTTATTACAGCGCTCACAGACAGCGCAAATCTTCAGTATGTTCAGGTAAATTCATCCTATAATCTATATGCTTCAATTCCTGCCCGCGTATTTCCAGGTGAAGTAGTTGCAATCACCTTATTTGGAATTCTTTCTCCATTAATTGCGTCCTGGGCGGCAAGCAGAAATGTTTTAAAAATGACAGTTTCGGAGGTACTTCATAATGAGTAATATCCTTACCATAAAAAATCTGGAAAAGGTTTATGAAACCGATAGTGAAAAGCTCACAGTTCTAAAGGATTTGAATCTCAATGTTGAAGAAGGTTCAAAAATTGCAATCGTAGGCGAAAGCGGAAGCGGCAAAAGTACACTTCTTAATATAATTGCCGGAATAGACAGCGTTACCAGCGGAACTGTTGTTGCCGGAACAGAAAAAAGCGGACTCTGGGAAGTTAACTCCTTAAATGAAGCAAAAATGTCAGAATATCGTTCACGCTTTATTGGTTTGATTTTTCAATTTCACTATCTGCTTAAGGATTTTACTGCGCTCGAAAATGTTTATATGCCGGCCTTAATAGCAGGCGTTTCAAAAAAAGAAGCAATGGAGCGTGCTGCTCAACTGCTTAATGATGTTGGTGTTGCCGACAGAGCTGAACATCTGCCATCGCAATTATCCGGCGGTGAACGCCAGCGAGTCGCCGCAGCTCGTGCCCTCATCAACGACCCGACCTTAATTTTAGCCGATGAGCCGACCGGAAACCTTGACCCTGCCAATGCACAAAAGATTGGAGAATTACTGTTTTCCATGGCAGACAAATACAAAAAAACGCTTATTCTCGTAACCCACGATATGAACCTTGCCTCAAACGGCGACAAGCAGCTTAGAATTGTGGAGGGCAGGCTTAAATGAAAATGAACTTAAGCTATTCATTGAAATTTGCAAAAAGCCTCATTTTCCCAAAAGCCAAAAAAAAATCCATCGCGCGGAAAAGCCTGTTTGGTGCAGTGCTCTGTATCGGACTCAGCATTGTACCGCTTGTTGTAGTAACTTCTGTTACAAACGGAATGATTGACGGAATGACAGAGCGTATAATTGGGCTTTCTTCGAGTCACATTCAGGCTTACGTTGCACCAAATATCAGTAAAGTAAAAACTGTCGAAGCCTTTACAAAGTATGCAGCTGAGGCGGCAGAATGTCGTGGCGTTACAGCTGCTTACCCAGAGGTTGAGATTTCAGCTCTAGCTGCAGGTAAGAATGGCCGTAGCGGAATAGAAATCCGTGCAGTAGAGCCAGATATTTTTGTACGAAATAAATCTTTTGCAAAGTTGTTCGAAGTTTGCGAAGGGGAACTCGGGGATTTTATATCTGCTGGGGGTGAGAAGCTTGCCATAATCGGCCAGAAACTTTCAAAAGATATGGACCTTCACGCCGGTGATACAATCCGCATAATCACAACCCGTTCTGCCGGTGAAAACAGCGACCGCATTGTTCCAAAGCTTACCTCCTTCCGTATAGCAGCGGTTGTTTCCTCTGGTTATCAGGAACTCGACCAGTTCTGGGTATTTATTCCTTTAGAAGCCGCTTATTCTTCGCTTTCTATGGAAAGTGCAAATTACAATATAATGATAGAAACTGCAGATGCCTTTGCACCTGAACTTGTTGCAATCCAAAAGCGTCTTGGCGAGTATTTTGGACGTTATGCAAATGTTTACCGCTGGGATCAGATTCATACCGCTGAGTTTGAAAATTTTTCATCAACCAAGGTAATGCTGGTCTTTGTTATGATGCTGATTGTTCTTGTTGCAACTGTAAATATTTCTTCAGCAATCGTAATGCTTGTTATGGAACGTCAGAAGGAAATTGCAATTCTCAAGAGTATTGGTGCGAAGCCACGGGGAATTACCTTTGCCTTCCTGCTGGCTGCTCTTTCGTGTGGGGCAGGCGGACTTATTCTCGGGCTTCCGGTTGGAATCCTTCTAACCGTTTTTTCAAATCAGCTTGTGCACGGACTTGAACGGCTGGTAAACTGGTTCAGCACTATGGGCGGGGGAGGAGAAGTTCACCTTATGGACCCTGCTTATTATTTGAGTGAAATTCCAGTTGAAATTCCTGTAAATCAGGTTATTCTTATTGCTGTAGCAGTTCTGCTGCTTTCAGTTCTGGTTTCGTATCTGCCTTCCCGTAAGGCTGGCCGCGAAAAGCCTCTTGATATTTTGAGAAAGAATTAGGATAATCGGTAACCTATGAAATGCTGCAGTGTGTGCGGATGCACCTTTGATCAGATTGCAAAGTCTCAGAAAATCGGTTGTGCCGAGTGCTATTATACCTTTGCAGATGAATTCCGTAAAACTCTCGAGAGTTATGGAATTTCAGGCGAGTATAAAGGCTCTCTGCCAAAGCGTCTCAAAGGCTATCGTTCAACTCTTGTAGACCGTATGACAATGCAGATTAAGCTCGAAGAAGCTGTTGCTGCAGAAGATTACGAAAAGGCAGCATTATATAGAGATTATCTTAAGGTTTTGAATCATGGCACGGAAATCAAAGACGGACAGCAGTAAAGCCGCCGGTAATACGGCAAATTCCAGCGCCTGGTTCGCCGAGCCCGGCAAAGACGATGATATTGTAATTTCCACACGAGCACGTCTCATCAGAAATCTTGCAGATTTTCCATTTCCGTCTAAAATGACAGAAGACGACAAAGCTCGGGTTCAGGCCCTTGTTTATGATGCTTTCAGCAGCACCGAAGACTGGCATTTTATTGATATGGCGGGAATTTCTCAGCCTGGCCGCCAGATTTTAAGCGATAAAAACATTATAAAAGGTGAATGCAGTGCCGTTGCAATCAATTATGGTGATGAAAGTACTTCCTGCCTTGTAAATGAGAGCGACCATATAAAAATTTCAGCTTTTGTTTCTGGATTAGACTGCGAAAAAGCAATGAAAAAAGTATATAAGGTTGATGAATTTCTGCAGAATAAGCTGCAGTTTGCCGCAAATATAGATTTTGGCTATCTTACTTCTTATATAAAAGACTGTGGAACTGGTCTTAAGTTTACTGTAAGGCTTTTTATTCCTTCGATTGTGCTTTCCGGTCAGTTTGAATCAGTTGTGTCTATGGTCCGCGAAAAAAAACTTTCAATTCAACCTGTGTTTAAGAGTGATCAGATAGCTGATTTTTCGAACTGTATTTTTGATGTAAGTACAATGAACTCTGCAGAGGGCACCGAATTAGACCAGATGGCCGTAATTCAGTCAGTTGCAAGCGTTATTTTAAAAACAGAACGCAAGATTCAGGCAAATTTTGCCGATAATAATCCTACAGTAGTCTTGAATTTTTTTAAGCAGAGTTACGCGCGGGCAATGTACTCGCTGCTTCTTTCTTATGAGGAGGCTGTGAGCATCATTTCTGCGGTAAAATGGGGCCTTCAGCTGGGCCTTATTAAGGGTATTTCGGAAAACGAACTGAACGGGCTTTATTACCGGGTAAAGGACGGACATTTGAAGTACCTTTGCGACAATTTTGCCTTTACCTTCGAAGAGGATGTAAAAGCAAGCGAGCCTCTGCAGATTAAAAGACTCAGAACTATTGTAATTCAACAGGCCTTTGAGGGAATTGTTAATGAAAAACCTGTCTCCTAGAGCAAAAAAAATTCTGATGGTAATGGCACAGGATGAAGCCAGAAAAATCGGAAGTACACAACTTTTACCAGAGCATGTACTTCTTGCAATCTTAAAATCAAAGGAAGGACTTGGATATACTGCAATTTCAGAGCTTGGACTGGATGCAGATAAATTACAGCAGGCGCTGGAAACCTATTTCCGCGACGAAATTAGCTCGCCGACTCTCGATTCAATTCCAAAGAGCCGCCGCTATCAGTTTATGATTGATATTGCCGATATTGAATCTTCGGCTCTTCATAATAATTATATTGGAACAGAACATCTTCTTTTAGCCGCAGTCCGCGATGAGGGTAGTGTTGCCGCAAAGTTTTTTACAGGTGAAGGCTACACAATCATGGATTTGCGTTTTACCGTAATGGAGCTTCAGGCAGACGGTGGGTCTTCTATCCGTCAGCAGAATGCAGAAAGCCTTGTTGATTCCGTATTCCGCAGTCTTTTGAATGATGATGCAGGCGGCGGACTCTTCGGTGTTTTTGAAGAGAAAAAGGAAAAGAAGCAGCCGGCAGATAAATCAAATGCAGGACAGAAGCAGTCTTTCCTTGCAGAATACAGCCGCGACCTAACAAAGCTGGCCCGCGAAAATAAAGATGACCCTGTGGTTGGACGCGACAAGGAAATCCACCGCGTAATTCAGATTCTTTCCCGCCGCACAAAAAATAATCCGGTTCTTACTGGTGAGCCTGGCGTTGGTAAGACAGCCATTGTCGAAGGTCTCGCCCAGCACATTGCAGCCGGAAAGGTTCCTGAGGGACTTTTGAACAAGAGAATTTTGTCTTTGGATTTAGCCGCCATTGTTGCAGGTACCAAGTACCGCGGTGAGTTCGAAGAGCGCATGAAAAAAATGATGAAGGAGCTGCAGGATAATAAAGACATCATTCTATTTATTGATGAGCTTCATACAATCATAGGTGCCGGTGGTCCGGAAGGAACAATGGATGCTTCTAACATCATGAAGCCGGCTCTTTCCCGCGGAGAAATCCAGATAATCGGTGCAACAACAACTAAAGAATATACCCGCCATATCGAAAAGGACCTTGCCCTTGAACGCCGCTTCCAGGTGGTTAAGGTAGAAGAGCCTGGTGACGAAGAAACCGAAGAGATTCTTAACGGAATCAAAACTAAATACGAAAACTATCACAGAGTTATTTATGATGACGCAGTAATTCCTGCTATTGTAAAGCTCAGCCGCCGCTATATTCCTGAGAAGGTTTTGCCGGATAAGGCAATTGATATTCTTGATGAAGCAGGTGCTGCAAAAAAGATTCAGGAAGAAGCACGCCCTACAGAGCTTGCCGAGCTTGAGCAGAATATCAGCCAGCTGATTGAAGAAAAAACTTCGCTTGTACAAAATCAGGATTATGAAAGCGCCGCTCTGGTGCGCGACAAGGTAATTGATTTAAAGCGCCGTCTCAATGTTTACAGCGACCTGTGGAAAAAGAGCGGAGCAAGCGGAACAAAGCGTGTAAGCGTATCCGATGTTGAACATATCATAAGCGAGATGACAGGAGTTCCTGTAGAGCGCCTTTCTTCTTCGGAAGCAGAACGCATTGTTCACATGGAAGATGAGCTTCACAATACAGTAATCGGCCAGAACTCTGCAGTGAGCGTAATTTCCGGTGCTATCCGCCGGGCCCGTGCAGGCATTTCTTCTCCAAAACATCCGGTCGGTTCTTTTATTTTCTTAGGTCCTACAGGTGTCGGAAAAACCCAGCTTGCCAAGGCTCTTGCAAAATATCTTTTCGGCAGCGAAGAATCTCTGATTCGAATTGATATGTCGGACTATATGGAAAAGCATACTGCCAGCCGCTTAGTTGGAGCGCCTCCTGGATACGTTGGTTACGAAGAGGGTGGAGTACTTACAGAAAAGGTTCGCCGTCATCCATACTCAGTAGTTTTGTTAGACGAAATTGAAAAGGCTCATCCGGATATTTTCAATCTGCTTTTGCAGCTGCTTGAAGAAGGAGAACTTTCTGATAACCTTGGCCACACTGTGAATTTCCGCAATACTGTCATCATCATGACAAGCAATGCCGGTGCCCGCCAGATTACAAACGAAGGCCGTGTCGGTTTTGGAACTCTCGACGGAGTTATGCCTTACGAAGAAATCAAGGCAGGGGCTATGAATGAACTTAAAAAACTTCTCAGCCCTGAGCTTATAAACCGCATTGACGATGTAATAGTATTTGATGCTCTTACAAAGAAAGAGGTTGCAAAGATTCTGGATATCCAGCTTGCAGAGCTGGGAGAGCGTCTTGCAGAAAAAGGACTTACAATCAACCTTAAGCCAAAGGCAAAGGAATATCTTATTGAAAACGGCTACAATCCTGCAATGGGAGCTCGACCTATGAAGCGTCTGCTCCGCAAGGAAATTGAAGACCCGCTTTCAATGGAGCTTCTTTCTAATGCAGGAAAAGATTATAATACTGTTGCAATTGAATGTAATAGTGGTAAAATCAAAGTGAAGCTGGAAAAGGTAGATTATGAAACGAAAAATATTTGCATTCCTTGTAATAAGTCTTATCTCTCTTAAAATCTTTGCGCAAGCCTCCCAGATACGCATTGGCCTTCTTAACGGGCCAACCTGCGTTCCTGCGGCTTACCTGATGGAAAACAAAAAAACAATCTCGGCAGCAGAGCTTACATACGAAAAATTTGCCGACCCACAGGCTCTGCTTCCAAAAATGATTAAAAAAGAAATCGACATTGGTTTTATGCCTGCCAATGTTGCCGCCAAGGTTTACAATTCCGGCAATAAAACAATTATCTGCTGTGCAGTCGTTGGCCTTGGAAATCTCAGCCTGATTACAACAGACGAAAATATCCGCCGCTTTTCCGACCTGAAGGGCAAAAAGGTTTATGTTGCAGGTCAGGGAGCAACTCCAGAATACATGTTCAGATATCTTCTTAAAGAAAATAATTTGACAGCAACCGGCGACAATGCCGATGTAGCTCTGGACTTTTCAATTCCAACTGCCCAGCTTGCAGCCCAGCTGATTTCAGGTAAGATTCAGTACGCAGTAGTTCCGGAGCCTTTTGCAACAATCGCAAAATCAAAATCAGATAAAGTTCGTTCTGCCCTGGACTTCCAGAAGGAGTATCTTGAGGTTACCGGAAAAAAAGCAGAAGAATTATATCCACTTTCTGTAATGGTTGTTCGCGCAGATTTTGCAAAGGAAAATCCTGCACTGCTGGAAGCCTTGCTTTCTGAATATGAAAAGGCAGTTACCTGGACAAACGCAAATCCTGCTGCCTGCGGGGCCCTTTCTGCAAAGCACAATCTCGGACTTGCCGCTGATGTAGTGGAGAAGGCAATTCCGGTTTCTAATTATACTTACCTTCCTGCTGTTTCCGCAAAAAAGATACTGGAAGAGCTGCTGACAGTTTTCCTGGAAAATGAAAAAACTTCGATAGGCGGAAAACTCCCGGAAGAGGGTTTTTATTATTCAAAAGCAAAATAGCAGGGAATGAATAGAGTAAGTTTTTGGAAAATCTTTTCACCTGTATTATTTCTTCTTTTATGGTATGCGGTGGCAGCCCTTATTGGAGCCCCGCTTATTCTTCCTTATCCCCATGCAGTTTTAATAAGACTTTTTGAACTTGTGAGGACTTCCTTTTTCTGGAAGGCCTTTGCTTTTACTTTCCTGCGTGTAATTATTTCCTTTTTGATTTCTATGCTTGCAGGTTTTTTCCTGGGACTCTTTGCCGCAGATTCAAAAGGCTTTGCTGCCTTAATTGATTTTCCTTTAGAGTTGATTCGGGCCACTCCTGTTATTGCCCTGATTCTGCCGGCTCTTTTCTGGTTTACCTCGGGGCTTGTTCCAGTCTTTGTCGCAGTGCTCATGTGTCTTCCGATTGTGATTACCGGGGCAAAAAAGGGTTTTGAAAAAAATCCTGAAAACCTGGAAAAGCTTTTCCGTGTAAATTCCCGCGGCATAAAGGGCTTTAAGGCTTTTTTGTATGTGAGACTGCCTTCTGCAATGCCTGCCTTTCTTTCTGCTGCAGAGTCTGCCTTTGGCCTTGCCTGGAAGGTTGTTGCGGCCGGTGAAGTTTTGAGCATCCCCAAAAGGGGAGCAGGTTCCCTTATGCAGCAGGCCCAGGTTCATCTGGAAAGCTGCGATGTTCTTGCAATCACCTTTGCAATTGTAATAGTGAGTTACCTTTGCCAGCAATTATTGACATGGATTGCTTCGTCATTACGAGCGGAGCGAAGCAATCCATAAAAAAAATATAGTAATAATCATAAAAAGACGTTATAATTAAAGGACTATGATTAAAGAGTTTTTACCATACGATACAGTTAGAAACGATGCGCTTAAGCTTGCGCATAAGATTTATAAAGACGGCTTTATTCCTGATGTAATTTACTGCTCACTCCGCGGTGGTGCCTACATGGCAAATGTAATCAGTGAATATTTTAAAATTATCAGCAAGCGCGAAAGCTTTCATCCGGTTTTATATGCCGGAGTAGTTGCCCGCTCATATTCTGATGTTGCCCAGCACACAAAGGTTTTTATTGACGGCTGGACTTATCCTCCGGAGAACCTGCGTCCGGGCGACAAAATTCTTCTTGTTGATGATATTTTTGATTCTGGCCGAACCATCAACTCCCTTGTAGAAACTTTGATTAATAGCCGCGGTATGCCTCGTGAGGATATTAAGGTTGTTGTTCACGACTATAAGTATTTTACATATCAGGAAGAACAGCTTCCAATTCAGCCGGATTACTGGTGCCGAAAATTTGTAATCAATAATCCGGAAGAAAACCGATGGATTCACTATATGAGTCACGAGCTTGTTGGACTTTCCAAAGAAGAACTTGAGAAAAATTATTATTCTCAGGATCCTGAACTTCGTGATATTCTTGGCCCTTTCCTTGATGCCTAGGCTTAAGGAGACCGGTCTGCTAAATTAGGAAGAGATATGAAAAAAAAGTTACTTTCAGTTTTTATCTTGATGATTGCTCTGCTTGCTTTTCCGCTTTCGCTTTTTGCCGAAATCACTCTTCTGAGTCCGGTAGAAGGTCTATGGGCAAACAGGCAGATGCTTGTTATTGATAATTCTGAAGACGGCGATTTTTTCTATTCGATAGATGGTGCAGACCCGGAAACCTTCGGTTTTGCTTATGATGGACCGGTACTTCTGGATGTTGCAGGCGATGTTCAGCTTAATGTAACCCGCATTGCAGCAGACGGAAAAAAAGAAACAATTTCTCTTGCCTATACAGTTCAGGCAGATGACGCTTCTAAAACTTCTTACAAAGATTTTGTAAAAACTTTTTTTGATGGCGGTATTTTAAATTACAGTGCAGGCAGCGAGCTTGCCATTCCTGCTGACTTGTCCTTCTATCTGGGACTGCCACCGGAAAACCTTATGCCAGCCCGCACCCTTAAGCTTTCTTCTGCAAGTGTTCTTTCCCGCTATGTGCCTTGTACCGTTTATGACGGTGAACGCAATATCCGCTACAGATTCATAATAAAAACTTACCCGCAGTCTGCCGGTGTATATAGCCGCCGCGATGTACCTTTTGAAATTTCAGACTGGGATACAATTACCTTCACAGACAATAATAAGATTTACAAAATAGACACAGAATACTGGGGCCTTCCTTCGGAGCCTCTTTCTATTGACCGTTCTGTAAGCCATATGATTTCCTGGCAGCCTCTTGAATACGACGCTGCAAATCCGGTGGAGTTTTTTGTTTTACCGCCGCGTCCGGAAATCATAAAGGATGAAATGGAGGACGGCAGCATAGTTTATTCTCTCCGCGGAGATGATTCTTATGCCCTCAGTATCAAAAATGAAAATACAGGACTTTATACCGAGCTCTTTTCGAAAATCGGTATAGACGCCTTTTACGGTGACCAGGTTTACGGCAGCGTAACTCTGGGTGTTTTTGCAAACTCTGTTTACCAGGGAAGCTTTACCGTTCCATATAATATCAACCGAAGACCACCTCAGGTGCCTGTAATTAAATCGAATGCAGAAGGCTTTGTTTCCCGCGGTAATGTTGATATCAAAATAACAGGCACTCGTGGCGCAGACCTTTACGTTGCCTTGAGCGAACCATTTACCCTTGATGAATCAAATCTCAATTATACGGCCAGTGACGAAGTATTTAAAAAGGTTCCTCTTGGTAGCTACAAAAAAGTCAAGGGCGAAAGCTTTACTTTACACTGGGCTCAAAACGGTTTGAATCCGGTTTATTATAAAGTTGCGGCTTATTCTCAGGTTGAGGAAAATAAAAGCGGGGCTGCTGAGTTTGCGGTTGTAATTGACCAGTCAAATTATTATTTTGATGCTGCGGGTGATGCAGAGCTTGCCGATGGAACTGCCGCACATCCATTTACAGATTTTCGCCAGCTTTCAACAGCCCTTACAAAGCAACGTGTTGTTAAGCTTAGCGTAAAGGGCGAAATGGCAATTAATGAAGCCTACAATGTTTCTGCAAATTTCGAAATCACAAATAATGGTGATGCCCGCCTTAAGTTCGGACCGGATGGTTCTCTTGTAGTTAAGGCTTCTACTCTCGAGATTTCTGACTGCAGAATTCATAACACTGCAGATTTAAGTAAAAAATCTATAGTGCCTCTTATCAAGCTGGAAAACTCTGTACTCACAATGAAGAACTGTATTATCGGCGCTGACTTTGCAAGAAATGGTACTGTAATTGATGCTGCTAACGGAATCATCAATATTACAGATACAATTGCTTCGGCAAATGCGGTTACTTATGTTTCCTTTATTTCTGCCGTAAAGTCCCGCCTTACGCTCCGCAATTCTTCTGTCAGTACAAATGCAGATACAAGTGTTGTGATTTCTGCTGACGGCGGAAACCTTACTGCCCAGAAAAATGATTTTATTGTAAGCGGTGCAAGCGGACGTATTGCAGAGCTTTTCGGCGTAACTGCAGTATTAAAGGAGAATAACTTTAAAGCCCGCCTTACAAATACAACAAGCAAGAATCAGCCGGTTTATACAAACAAGGCAACTAAGCTTACGGAAGAAAAGAATTCCGTTCAGGGCTTTTAAAATGCTTTTGAACGTTGGCTTTGACGAAGCAGGAAGAGGTCCTCTTGCAGGTCCGGTTTCTGCTGCAGCTGTAATTCTTCCTCAAGATTTTCCTCTTGAAATTCTTAATGATTCAAAAAAACTTACAGAAAAAAAACGACTGGCTGCCGAGCTGGTAATCAAAGAAAAAGCCTGCTGGGGAATTGCCTTAGTAGATCACA
>JAEEGL016097114.1_pt1 | contig 16766 bp, 25 predicted proteins | sample 9134231 | NCBI WGS metagenome assembly JAEEGL01 (sample SAMN16246548, study PRJNA631951) | gut metagenome | biome: gut microbiome; feature: rumen; material: fiber-attached | host: Bos | place: Iran: Karaj | collected 2018-10
CTTGCTCATCGTGTTCTCCTCTCATCATATGCCATTTCTTTCTCCCTTCGTTTGAATAGTCCTCATACTTTACGGTTCTGTGTGTTGCTTTCATGTTGCACCACCGCGCAAGCCGTTTCTGTTCTTCGCTCGGCTCATATCCGTTTACAAAATCCCGATACGGTTGAGCAAACGGCATGACTCCGAGCGAGTCCATTGCGTAGATCCGTTTCAACGCTTCATCACAATCTTGGATCAGCGTGTATACGAATATGCGGTACGGTTTCACACCGTTCTCTCCTAGGTATCTCGTTGCTCGTTCGACAATCGGAATCATTGCTGATGTGTCACACGCGAACCGCAGATACTTGATCCACTTGACCCTTGATAGAATCTTTGCGATTTCCGGCGTGACCAGTCTAGCATCCATAGCTTGATTGAAATCAATCCGCACGTTCTTTCCGATCATGTCCTCGATCTGCGCTATACCGTGTTCGCTCGCAAGCACATTGTTATCAAGGAACACAATGTCGCGTGAATCGGGACGCTTGATCTTGTCCCATGTGTTGACAGCGTGAATCCATCCCTCTTTCTTTGGAACGATGCACCACGGGCATTTTCGGATGCACCCACGCGTCAGGAATCCGACCGCGAACGGATATTGCGGATAAAGCGAATAGTCGGGGAACGTGTATTCGATCTCTGCCGGAAGATCTTCGTACAATCCGTATCCTGTTCCGCCTTTGACGATCTGCTTCGCGTTGATCGCCCACTCATAATCCGGCGTAAACGTGAACACCTTGCTCATGTATACCTTGTCAAGCTGTTCTGTCGCAAACAGCGGCTAATACCATTCGACCTCATCACCATTTGCCTTGTGCCACGCGGACAGTTTCATCAGCGCAAGGTTCGGAAAATTATGACCGTCAACATCGATCAATCCGATGCGCATCCTTCCACCTCCGGCGCGTCCGGCAGCGGCATCCAGTGCGAAACATTAAAATACGGCTTTTTCCCGCAGCGGTCAAAGTACATTCCGTTCCACCATGCTTTGTCTATGTCATAAATCTTTCCACGCTTATTTGCCACGAGCACGTTTTGAGACATTTCCGGCAGCCGTTCCGTGACCGGAATCCAGCGCGGAACTTCCGCTTGCAGCTCCTCAATCGCATCTGCGGCATCACATCTCATACCCCATTCGTCGCAATGACTCCACGCATTATCTTGCCAATACGAACATTCCTTGCAATCTTTTTCGCACCGCAACGCCTTTACCAGTTCTTCGTATTCTTTCATGCCTGCACCTCATCGCGCCAAAGTTCCTTGTATTTGTCACGCTCTTTGATAAGTTTCTCAATCGCGTTCGCGGCATCATGAAGCAATGCCTCATGATTACATGCGCCACAATCCTGATCAACATACGGACACTCTTTCCGGCAATCTCCTCCGTTTCCGTGTGCCTCGCAGTTTCGCAACGCCTTAATCAGTGATGCGTTATTCATCCTTCCACCTCCGGCGCGCCAGGCAACGGCATCCAATGCGAGATGCTATCACTATCAAGCCGATTATCGTCGCTCTCATCGGAGCAGTTCCATGCATTATAGAAACTCGACCACCGAACTAACCAAACTCCAAGATACCGCGAGTACGTGATGTAATAGCCGCTTTTTTCCGGCAGCCGATCCTTGACGCTGATCCACGCCGACGGTACGCTTTCGATGATCTCCTTCATTCCGCATTCCTCGCACATCTCGATGTGGCTATCGCAATGCTGACAGAGCGCGGTCATGATGTCATCTGTGTTTACAATCTTTCCCATTGTCTTCCTCCTCAAAATTGACAACCAATGCGTCAAAGTCTGTTTGATTGATAGGTTTCTGCTCATATTTGAGCGCAGGGTTCTGCTTCTTCGGCTTGCGGTATTGCTTCTCGCGGCTCTCCCACCCGGCGAGCGCATCGATCCACGATACCATCTTCGTGCGTCCGACCTTCCATCCGTTCGCGTTGTAATACGACATGAATGCGACAGGATCAAGTGTGTATCCCTTCTCCGCACATCTTGCCTTGACCTCGTCAAGCGTGGGCGGTTGAAAAGCCTTGCTTTTCTTTGTACCTACGTTAGTAGGTATTTCTTTTATTGTCTTATCTCTTATATCTTCTATCTTGTCGGATTCGCTTGATTTCGCTTCCGTTCGTTTGCGTTCTGTAGCGTTCGCTTGCGTTCGCTTGCCACCTTTCGAGCCGTTTTCTGCGTTTGTGAGGCATTTCTGCTCATAGGCGGCGCGGTCTCTTGCAATGTCTTCGGCGATAAAGTCAAAAGCGATAGACTCCCGTCCCGCGAGTTCGGGGGCTGTGCCGTGTTCGCTGTATTCCATAAGCGCACGGAACAGCCGCCCTACCTCTTGATCTGAGAGCTTTTCGCATTTCTTCCTGTAATCGTGGAAGCATTTGAAAAACTCTCGCGTCATGCTACGCCTCAAAACAGCAGATCGTCGGTGTTGATGTCCGTGAATCCCTGCATCGGATCGTCCGGCTTCACTTTGCCCTGCGACACCGTTGCCGTTTCTGCGTCCTTCGGTGACAGAAACTCGACTTCCGATGCGCTGACATCAAGGTTAATCTTCGCGCCGTTCTTGCCCTCGTAAATGCTGACGGACAGATCGCCGCGCACATAGACCTTCTTGCCCTTGTCAAGCCACTTGTAGCAGCTCTCTCCCTGCTTGCCCCATGCGCTGATGCGATAGAAATCGCTCTTATCAGGATTCACGTACACAGCGATGTCAAACGAGCAGACATCCTTCCCGGTCTGCGTGGTACGCATCTCCGGCTTCTTGCAGATCGTTCCGATCAGTTCAATTTTTCTCGTGATGTTCCTCCTCAAGTATGCCTGGCAAAGGTCATATACGTGTGTTCTTTCGTCCCGGCATAACTCTTTCGCCGTGGCTGCTTGTTGACGAAATCACAGATCGCGCGTTCTGCCATCATCACCCATTTGACACGATCTGTTCCGTAATTTGGAATCTGCTTCGACAGAAGATCGTTACGGAACACAACCGCCGATGTAAGCGTATCGTCAGGGGCAATACCCGTTCGGACTATCTCTGTGAATCTTGCAAGATCATCTTCATCAACGCCGGATTCGTGCGCGTACATAACCGCAAGCATCAGCGGAGAAAACTTGGTATTCACGCGTCCGTTTGTGCGTTTCGCCGTGGCACATACGCGCGTTGCTACGGCAAGAGAATCACCATGCGTATCGATCCATCTTGCAACATCGATATCAGATGAATACTTGTTACCATCACGGATCAGCATGTCCATCTTCGCGCAACCAACGCTCGATGTATTCGCATGTTCTCTGTCATATCCTGCGATGCGAAGAATATCCGTTGCGCTGCGCGATCTTCCGCGGTCATAGATTTTCGCGTCACTCGATACACCGAATACCACAAGCATCGGAATCGTGCGTCCGCTTTTTACAACGGCAGCAAGACGATGCTGACCGTCCTTCAGCATGCCATTTGTATCGATAACAATGGGTTCTCCGTTCATCTCCCAATCTCCTTTTTCCATGTCCTGCGCGTATTCTGATACGCGGCTAACAGAAATGCTTCTATTGTTTGGGTTCTGCGACAGCCAATTCTGCGCCATCGCCGGGGATACGTTAATTACTCTCGCCTGTACTTCCATTGCTTCCATCGATTGTTTCCTCCTTTAATTTCTCGATGTAGTTCAAAACCTTGTCTTTCTGTTCCTGATTCAGACTCTTGTAAAAATCCTCGATCTCGCCGTACTTTCTGTAGACGAGCTTGCTCTCGTCCCAATTCCGATACTTGGCTTTCAGATACCGTCTGATCGCCGCGCCGTACTCCTCGCGCTTGCTTCCGTTGTCATAGTCACAATGACATCCAAGGCACAGGCAGACGATGTTCTGTTCGATGCCAAGTCCCATATGCGACCGGGCAATGTAATGCGCGTTCGGGCTTACCATCCTTGATGTGCCGCAGATGACGCATCTGCCGTGGTCGCGCTCCCATACCTTTTGTTTGACCTCATAGGGGATATCACACGCTCTCGTTGACTTGTGCATATAACCTCCTCAATTCGTCAGGTGGAATCACTTCGATGCCAAGTTCCTTTGCTTGCTCGACCGCCGCGTCCACCACTCTTGAAAACTCCGATGTGGTCATCTCATGCGTGTGCTTGTATGCAAGATAGGTTATGTACTTGCCGTCCCTTGCAATCGGCACAAGATACGGATCAATGCGTTCAGGTGGGCAGTTCTTCGGCAGGATCACCGACAGCAGATTACCTTCCGCATCTCTGTCCGGCACTCCGTAGTCCTTCACAAGCTGCGACTTGACTTCTTGATCGGATGCCTTGATCGCCGTTGCGATCTTGTTACACAAACAATGGAAGTACGCATTGGCGGTCAGCGTCCGCTTCTCTTTATACCGCTTCACCGATATATCGAGATCGCCCTTCATCTCGTCTACGATGCGTTCAGCTTCGCGGCTGTTCTCTGCGAGGAGAAACGAGATCCGCTTCCCCTCGCCGTAGACATACTCAATTCGCGGCTTCTGTACTCGCATACTTCTTCTTCACGATCTTCTGCACCGCGATCAACTGCTGAAGATTCATGCCGTCCATTGATGTGAATTTGCCCGATGTAATTCTGATGATGTCTGCGTTCAGCGCACTCACATCGCCCTTGACAATCTCAAGGATCTCCATCCGCAGCGCGTTCATGTCGGCGTACTCCTCTTTCGGAGGAACGTCCGGCTGCTTCTGCGCGATGACCGCGTTCGCAAGTTCTTCCGCAGAGCAGATACCACCGCCGTTGATGCCAAGACCCAACATACCAAGCGCACGACCGACCGCCGACGTTTCGCAGTTCTCGATGTAGGATGTCGAATTCACCATGCCCTTGCCCTTGACTTCCTGCGCAAGCCCGGTGCCAAGGATCACTCTCGATCCGTCCTCGCGAATGTAGCCGACACGCGCTTGCATCGTCACAACCGTGCCGTCATGCGAGAGGATCTCCGTCGTGATGAATCCTTCGGGATAGAGCTTACGGAACGCCGTAACTCTTTCCGGCACCATCGCGTAGTCCTTGCCCTTGAGATTGAGCATCGTCATCTCGCTGTTCACTTTTGCAATGTCTGTGTAGTTCATGCTGCCACCTCCACGATCTTGTACTCCTTGAACCGAACCACTCGTCCGCTTCTGTTCTTCTCCTGCTTCGTGCGGCTGATGACCTTGTAGCCCATCTCCTTGATGTCATGCACTCGCGCCGCCAATCTCATGCACCCGGCTACCGCCAACGCAATCGCCGGGGAAACCCATCCCTGCTTCATCAGGTCGATCAGAATGTCAATTTGGCTCATTTGTCTTCCTCCTTTTTAAGCCATAATGTAAAATCATCAGGATCATTTGTAGCGTATCGCCTTGCGTAATCCGATGATTTTCCACTTTCCATTAGGATCTTTTCAAGGATCTCGTCGATCTCGGAATCGGTGAACGCCCATGCGAACAAACCGTTCAGCTTTCGTTCTTCCCTAATCGAATCACCGTACCGCTTGACGGTTTCAAAATCTCTCGCGTGTTTGTCCATGCACGATTCGCACATTCCGTTCGTACACGTTCCGGCCGGGAACCACTCATCGCATTCACCGCAGTGATCTGCTTCTTCAAAATCCTCAGAACCGCAGTTCGGGCATTCCTCGCGGTCATACGTTCCAGTAGCATAATCGTAGAATTTCTCGTCGATCTCGCTTCCATCAAAGTGATGTCCGCAATGCAGACATATGTATGTACTCATGCTCTTTCTCCACTTATTATTTGTTTTCTTCTGCGAGTTTGAGCAATCCCTTAAGACGCTCGATTTCTTTGTCCTTTTGCGTGATGATGAACTCCTTCGTGTTGATCGTCGTTTCCGCAGCGATCCGCAACGCTCTTTCGTGCTCATACATCGAGTGCAGACCGTTCTCGACAATTGACCGCGTAGCCGCGATCCTGTGCGCTCTGTCCATGCGCTCCGCGTGTGCCTTCGTCTTGGTGTAGAACACGGCGTATACCGTTCCGCACACCGCCGCCGTCACCGTGATAACCAACCCTGCAATCTGATAGATCATTTGTCTTCCTCCTCCATCAATAACCATTTATAAAAGCTCTTTTTCGGGATCACCGTGTGCTGCCCGATCCGGCTGCAAGGAAACCCAAGCGCCCGGACATCCTTTTCCGCTTGCATCCGTATGCTTTGCGGATTGACGTGCAATATCTTTGCAACTTCTTCAACCGTTAGAATTTCCATCTCGGTTAAGAAACGCTTGCAGATCGCTTTCGTAGATGCGAACCCTGCCGCCGATCTTGTGGGACGCAAGCCATCCTTTTGCGATCCACGAATCGACCGTGTTCAGATGCACCTTCAGCATCTCCGTGATCTCACGCTTCGTGTAAAACTTTTCCATCTCCTCACCTTCCTCTTGAATTGTGTGTGGTTATCCTTGCCACTAAACACATATTACCACACACAGATGTATATGTCAACTACTAATATTATGAACAGATTGTAAATAAAGTTAAAATGAAACAAGTTTCATTTTTACATTTATTCGGGCGAAAATCGAAGAGTTTTTACAAATATTGAAGACATAAGTTATGAAACCTTGAATAAAAAAAGCCCCTAAATAGGGACTTTTTTGTGTCGGTGTTATGATGATAGTCACCGTTCGTACTTCTTGAGGAGCTTATCGACCTCGCGCTGCTTGTGCGGAGGAAGATCACTCATCATGCTACGCAGCTCATCAATCAGTTCGGATTCGTCGGCACGGGAATAACCGTCTTCACGGCTATAGCGTCCCATGCGGTCACGGCGCGTCGAATATCTGCTGCCTTCGGTCTGCTCACGGTCTGCGTACATCGGCTCGGCGTAGGACATACCATCGTCATACGATCCACGATACGATCCACGATAAGAGCCGCGATACGACCCTTCGCTCATCTCTTCCGCTTTCAGAAGGTTCTTCTTCGTGTGTGCCAACGTGTCAAGGTACTGCATATCGGATGGATTCAAGCCCCCATTTTTCTCGATCTTCTTTTCGAGGTCTTCCATCTCTTTGCAGACATACTCCATGATTTTGTGCATACTGTTCTCCTTTCTCACGCTTCGCGCTTTACGGTGATCAACGCATTTCGGCGTACACCGATGGACGGCGTGGGGGTCGTTGCCGGATCATCCTCTGTTCCGTCGTAATAGACGGCAGATACGGAAACACAGCATCCGCAGGGGATGGTGATCGGGACTTCCGTGTGGATATGCCAGTAATCCTCTGCCGCCGCCGGAGTGACGATTGCGATACTTTCAGGGATAACCGCGCCATTCACGGTAATGCCGACCGCTATCGGGGTAACCGCGCCGCCTTCGGGGATCTGAACGTTCGCTTGTACCGCTACGTTGTACCGCGCGAATCTGTTGGTGTTGCCGCCGCGCAGCTCAAGAATCCCGGTAGAAAGAGGAACGACATTCCCTGTCCCACACGGAATAGAAACGCTATTGAACGGGATCGTGCCATTCAGCGCGACCAATGCGTCCGTCGTTGTTACATACGCTGCCATAGGACACCTCAATTGAAGAAGCCGTTGCCGTTGCAACCGCAACCGCCAGCAACATTCTGCGCACAAGTGAAGATCGGCTGATTTCCAAAGACAGGAACCGTACCGACCGGGCAGTTCTTCAGACGGTTGTAAACGCCGTCGATCTCTGCTGCCTGCCCTGCGAGAATACGCGCCGTTTGCTCGACCTGCGAAGCCTGACCTCTTGCGTAAAGGTTCTCCTGACGGAGCTGCGCAATGATGTCATCTTTCGCGTCGATCTTGTCCTGACAAAGCTGATCCTTGATGGACTGGATGCCACCAGTAATCACGTTCAGAATGGACTGAGTGTTCTGCGTACTGTTCGCACGGGTAGCACACGCTTCACGCGCAATGGACGCATCTACGCCAGCGATCTCACGCTGAAGCGCGAAGTTCTGATTCATGTCTGCCATCTGTCTGCCGTTTGCCGCGATCTCCGCAGAGCTGAAGCCGTTGCAGAGCTGCGTGGACAGACCGCTGATCGCATCACGGACACTCGTCACGTTCGTGTTAAGCTGCTGATCACGGAAGCCATCGCTGATGTGTTCGCTGTTGTTAATCCACGGATACAGACCGAAACCGTCAGCCATACCCATGCCCATCATGCCACCCCAACCGCCGAAGCCGCCGAAGCCGAATCCACCGTTTGCACACAGGAGCAAAAGGATGATCCAACCCCAATCGCCGCCGAAGCCGTTGTTGAAGCCGCCGCCAAATCCGCTATATGCGGGTGCAACAGGCATATAGAAGCCGTTGCCGTTGTTGTTTCCATTTTCGAGCATTATTTGCTCTCCTTTCCTTTTTATATGATCAACCGCTATGATCACTCGCGGATGATTTCATCGCCGGAATTGCTGTGCGCTCTGCATGATCTGATTGAGCCGTTCTTGAGGCAACTGCCCCGATTGCCGAAGGTAATTTATGATCGCGTTCGGATCGGTCATTGCCATTCCCTGCGGAAGCTGATACCCTGCTCTCTGCAACATTTGCAAAGGATTCTGTTTCATCATCTGAAGCATCTGCATCGGGTTAATCTGCATCGTTCTTTCCTCCTTCCAAGGCAAGCACACGCTTCGTCAGCGCGTCTATTTCGGCTTTCGCATCGTAGGAAATGGATTCCGCATTCGTCTGTTCAAACGGCGGTTTCTGTTGCGCAGGGACGCGCACGTTGTATTCCACGACCGTGATCGGGTACGCTACGCCAAACTGGTCACAACGTTTGATGTAAAACACTTGTGCGTCAAGGTCGAAGAGGATCGCCGCGCAATTCGCCGGAACATAAAACGATTCCGCGCCGCGCATTCCGTGGACGAACCCAAAGACATAATTCAGGTTCTGCATCGGCTGAAGACTACCGAACATCTTTTACTCTCCTTTCGCGGTCTCGCCGCCATACAAATTTCGGGTTCAATCTGCTGCTGTCGAAACTGTCCATTATCACGCCGTCAACTACTGTCACGACATGACCGTCAATGCCAAGGACGAAAACGCCATAAGAATGATCGTCCGCAAAGTCACCTACCGTATAGTCATAGTCACGGATCATCTCGCATTCAAAGCCGAATTTCCGCAATAACGCGCCCCACACGCTCTCAGCATTCGGAAGATCGCACATCGCCCGTGCGTTCTTCGTAAGCGCATCAAACGCTTCTTCCCATGAGACGTCGAACGCCGCAGCTATCGCCCTGACAGCGCAATCGCCTACGGATCTTCCGCATGGATTCGGTTGAAAATACTTGTACATCTCTTCGCACCTCCTGAAAAAAGTGTACAAAAAAAGAGCCGCACTCACTATGTCGTGTGTACGACTCTTTCCTGTCACTTCTGTGACATTACAGACCTGATAGGTGGAGGAAGACCTTTGTCTGTAATCTATTTATGATCCGCTGCATTTGCCGCGGTGATCTATCAAATTCTTCGGCAAGCTGTTCAATCGTCAATCCGTCAATCAGTCGCCGATATAATATGGATCTATCTCTTTCAGAGTGAATCCACTCGTCTATGGTGTGCCGGATCTCGCTGTTTGAATACTCTCTCATGTCTTTACATGAAATCCGATGGTTCGGATATCCTTCTGCGTTCCGTCCAGCTCGACCATGTACATCTTCTGCGATGTCGGTCTGTAGCCGCCACGTTCACCGTAACCGCCGTATATAAGGAAGTGACCGCACACGATGTTCTCAACGGTCTTTTCCGTCACATACTTGTGGTTCAGATCGTAGCAAAGTTTGCCAAGGGGACGGTCTTGAGGTTTGTGTGTATGTCCCGAAACGAAAAGGTCGATTCCCTCAAAGCCGTCCGCTGTCCCATAATTGACAAGGTTCTGCGCTTTGTGATTTACTCGGATAACATATCTCCACGGGCATCCTATCCGACCGCCCCTTGACACGCGACCAACGCCGATATCGACAAACGCGCCTTCAGATCTGTATCTGTCTTCGATGCCAAGCGCAAGCGCGATATCGTACAATGCAAAATAATCGCAATCCCTTGCTGCGCGGAATTCGTGATTGCCGTCGATAATGCAAAGCACTTTGTCCGCGTACGGCTTCAGATGATTGATCCACCATTCCTTTTTCTCGCGTGGATGCAGATTACTTTCAAAGACGGATGACTTGCTGCGCGGCGTCGCGTACTCCATTTGATCCCCTGCAAAGATGACGAACGAATCTTCCTGCTGAATCAGCTTTTCAAATTCGTTCCACTTGCGCTCGTCGAATGACGCTGAACCAACGTGCATATCCGAAGATAAATACACGCGAATCATTTGCTTTTCAGGAAACGAGTGAATGATCGGAATCCGTGAATCGATCATGCTTTAACTCTCCCTGTTCCTTTGCAGGTGGGACACGTTTTGTAGCCGGAATTGCCGCCTGTTTTACGGACGCGGCGTTTCGTTGTTACTTTCAGTTTCGCCATTGTAGATGCTCCCATCTCGTCCAACGTAGTTTACATAACCATCCTCGTTCTCCATCTCGACCGATGTCGTGACGGTCTCAAACTGCGATTCGTATATCAGCCACGCAAGATTCGATCCAAACAGCAGCACGATCAGGATGATAACGACGATCCACAGCCGTCGCTTGTCAACGTTACTCTGTGCGCGTAGATTCTCATGCACCGCAAGCGGAACAGAGCCGTTCACATTTCTCGCACAGGATATGCACTTATCTTTCACACTTTCCCTCCGAAAAACAGCTTGACCAACACGGTAATCACAGCAGCACCGACCGCCCCCAAGAACCAAAGGATCAGCGATAACTTCGTGCTGATTACCGCAAGCTCCTTAGCGTCGTTGGACAGTTTTGAATTAACGTCATCCATTGTATCGTCACATTCTTTGCGAGTGACGAAAATCTCTTTCAGACGCTCGATGTCTGCTGCGTCAATCATTAGAAGTTCTCCTTATCGGTCGGATTGTTGAGGATGCCGAAGCCGATCAGGATCGTGCCGACAGCGTCCACGACGGTCTTGAAAACGCCCTCGGAAAGCCCCCACTTCTGCGGCAAGCCGAATGCGGACAGGATCACCCATACCGCGCCGATCACCGACAACCACAATGCCCACGATCTGAATCTGTTCTGTTTCATTGTTCTTCTCCTTTATATCAATACTGTGTATTTCGTCTTGTCGGAGATGAATCCGTACATCCCCGGCTTGTATTCGATCCGATACCATCCCGTGTCCGCGTAACCGCAAATAGGATAGATATGTCCCTTGCTTGCGTAGCCGATGCGCTTGCTTGCCTTGCGTCCCTCTTTGCGGACGCACAGACTCCCAGTCATCTTGACCTGCGTCGGCTCGACAGGCGTAGGTTCTTCCATGCGCTTGAGCCGTCCCTGCCTGTTCCAATACTTCGCGTTTTTGGAGTAGACCGTCGCAACAACTCCGTCATCTCTGCCCTTGGATTCGATGACCGTGTTGCCGCCGACATATACGCCGACATGCGTACACTTCAAACCGTTGTGGTGAAACACAAGATCGCCCTCGGACAGCTCCTTGACCTTGTTGCACTCTCCGTACCATCCGTTCGCGGTCTTATCTCCGTAGCCGTACCCTGCCTCTTTCTGTGCCCAATACACAAGCCCGGAGCAATCGAACGCACGGATCGGGTCGATGCCGTCTGCCACTCGGTTTTCAAACAACGCGATTGCGCGGTTCGCGTTCGCGGTCAATGTTTCCTTTTTCCGTATCCAAGCAATCGGATCGTCCATGCAGAGTAGGTTTTCTCCGTTGCCGCCCCACACGTAAATGCCTTTGTTGACCTGATCGCACAATAGGTCGATGAATTCTTTCAGCATATGCACCTCATACAAATATGTTCTCTGTCATGTCAGGGCTACCATAGTAATTTTCGGGGCAGTTCTCAAAAACGTTCCCCTTGAAAACATTCCCTGTCTCTGCAACCCTTACGGTATACGTAGATGTGCTGTTGTTTTTCACGTGACAATTTAGGATTTTGCAATTACCTTTTGCGAAAATCGGCGTTGCGTGAGTAGAGCTATACTCTAATTCGCACCCGATCAACTCCGTCCCCGCATTATTGATAACGCTGCTCGTCGTGCTTCCCAATTTGATAACGCAGTTTACAAATCTTGCCCGGCTATAAGTAAGCAGCGTTCCAAAAATAACGCAGTTATTGAATGTCTGCGACCCGACACCCGATGAATCGTTAACAACGAACGGTGAGCTTGTCGTTGCCGTGCAAACGATTCGGCAGCCGTTAAATACGTATTCCGTATCATAGTTTGCGTCTGCAACTTGCTTTGTACATGTAATTGTGCAGTTATTACAAACAATCTTGTTGCCAGCACCCGAATCGCCTGTTGCGATAATTGGCTTTGCGGAATGACAATAAATTATCGTGTTGTCTACGGTTACATCGTAATTGGAGCCGTGGTTGCAATTTAATGTGTTACCGTATGTTTCGATTTCGCAGTTCGTTATAACCGCTTTGTTCGCCGTTCCTTGCGCGACGTAGATGTCGTGCGCTTTACCTTTTGCGTATTGGCTCTGCGTGAATTTTGAGTTTGAAATGACAGCGTCTGAGCAGTACGCAAAATCTACGCCTGTCACATGATTAACAAACTCGCAATACGACACGCGCAAATGTGACGTAGACGCTGCCGTTAGATAAACCGCATAGTACGCATTGACGAAGCGGCATCTGTTATATGTTATGCTTGTCAAGGAGTAGTTTGAGCGAAAGAATCCGACATTGGACGTTAAGCCGCTTGTATACGAATCACCGTCCTGTCGGTTTTCTGCCTTGTCTGCGTCGGACGTAAACGTGCATTCACTAAACGAAATGTTTATATCGGCAGCACCCACAGTAAATGCGTGGCTTCCCAAAGTCTGTGCAATACTCTTTTTGTAAAAAACGCAATCTCTAATATCACAATCGTTAGAGATTGTGACGCTTGTAATGAGATATGTCTTGCCGTGACCCCATACGATCTTGCCCGAATTGACTGCGCTTTGTACCGCCGCAGTATCGTCGTGCGTTCCGTCACCATACGCGCCGTACATCTCCGGCGTGACGTACTCCTTCATAAGCGCAAGCCGATCCGCGTTGTTGTCAAGCCAATCCTCAACGGACGGGCTGACAATTCCCTGATCGATTGCTGCCCGCGCAAGATCGTTATAATATTTCGCGTTATCCGCGTCTTCGCCATCGCGTACGCCTGTATTTCCGTGTGCAAACGATTCCGCGAGCTTTTCGTAGTACACCATCAACGGAAGAGCATTCCCGACGCTCTCGCCTGTTTCTCTGCCAGCAGCATCAAAAGTGAACTCCGCAGAGCAGATGAGCGTATCATTTTCTTCCCATTGCTTAGAAAAGATCTCAAGCCTACAGCGGTTCAGCCCTGCCGTAAACGAGTCTTTGGACAGACGGATATTGACTTTTCCTGCATAGCTCCCGGAATCGATAAACGTTATACCACTTCCAGTTACAGCGGAGTCCTGTCTGCGCGTACCAAGCGAAGAATCCACACGCAGACACACCCGATAAATCGGATCGCCGTTGGTGTCTTTTTCAGACATGTCAACAGTTTCGCCGTCGTTAGTAACGGTGATCCACAGCCGGTTCCCGGTTTCTCCGGCTACGATATTTTGTAACGAGATTCTCGGACTACGTTTGGTGTCCAGCTCGATGTAATGATATTTGTAAAGCGCCATATGCTCCTCCTGATATCATGATTATCCTACATATAAATAAAAGGAAGGGGTACGAATCGTACCCCCTCCCACTTGTCACTTGAGTTCCGCCCAACCACGCGACCACAGGAAGATGTTGATCTGCTCTTCGGTCAAGCCCTGCTTCTTCAGGTACTCCGTCCATTCGGATTTCTTCGTGTACTCCGAAAGTGCGTCGTAGAGATTGACGGTCTTGTCAACGGAAAGCCCGGTCTTCTCAAGTCGTTTCCCGGCTTCGTACCGCTTGTTCGTGCCGTCTTTCGCAAGATTATGCTCGGATAGTTTGAACCACGATTCGTTCGTGTAGTCCCGGTATACCGTACCGCTTTCACGGTAAGTTATAGACCCTTCTACCCTCGATGCCGTGCCGATGACCTGATACTCAAGGACGGCTCTCTGCTCCGGCGAATCCACGTTCGCGAACAGCCATGCGCGGAAATCATCGTTGCGGCTATAGTCATCGCTCTTGTTCTTGCCCATGTTCTGATAGGCAAGGAACGCATCGAATGCCGTCTGTTCGGGTACGCCCTTGGAAACGGCTTCCTTGACACCTTCCTGTCTTGCGTCCGTCAACGGATTCTCCGTCGGCTGCGGTGTGGCGGTTGGTGTGGTGGTCGGCGTGGCGGTTTCTTCAGGTTCTGCGGTCGGCATAGGCAATGCCTGTTGCTTCTCCGTCGGGTTCGCAAAGTCGATCAGCACATCGCCGTTCGATTTGTAAACCACCGTGCCTTCCGATGTCGCGCCGGATTTGTCCATCATACGCAGGAGCATGGCTTTTTTCTCGTTGGGAAGATCGGCTTCAATCAGAATCGGGATCTTCTCTTCACGCTTGCCGTATTCGGACAACACGTTCTCCCAATAGAAGTATTCGCTTCCCTTGAATCCGTTGTTCGTCCACTCCTTGTAGTTCGCGGCGGTCTGCTTCTTGTCGAGCTTGCCGCTCTGATGAAGCCACGGATTCAGTTCGCCCGTCTTGATCGCATCGCTGATGTCCTCAATCGCCGGAATGATCCCCTTGAACACATCCTTCAGCGCGTTCTCAAGCGGAATGCCTGTTGCATATCCGAATGCCTTTGCAAGCTGATAGGAGAAACTGATCGCCTTCTTCTGCTTTTCTTCGTCGGTGTGATCGCCAAGCAGATACTTGATCGTGCTCGGAACATCGCTCTGCGCGAAATTGATCAGCGTTTCAACCGCGTCCAATGCCGGGACGGTGAATTCCGTATCGTATGCCGTTTCGCCCATTGCCTTTTTGAACAGACCGCTGATCAGACTATACGCTTCAGAACCGCCAAGGAATGAACCGATCATGTTGGATAGGAACATATCGCCCATGCCTTTTGCCATGCTTTCCGGCGTAATATCCTTGTCTTCATCCTGCCAGCTCTTCATGCGTCCGCGCAGCGCGTCCACTCCGAGCGATGCGACGATCAGCAGGATGTTCTGAACGATCTGCGACACAACAGCTCTGCCAAGCTTCGCCTTCGCCGCTTGAATTTCTGCTTTGCTCTTTCCTTTGCTCTGCTTCAGCTCCATAGCCGCTTCGATCAGGATGCCGCCGTTCTGCATTCTCTGCGTCCCGAAGAGGACGAGCGAACGCACAACAGGATTCTTCGACCGCAACGCCGCGTTTCTCTGAAGCGGAGTGAAGTTCGGCTGCGTCTGCTGAATCGTATCGTTGAACACCTTTGCTACCGCTTTATAGTATTCGTCCGATCCTACAGGCAGGTTCTGCTGATCCGCGACCATGTACTCCGCTGCCGACCACAACCGACCGACGGTCATAACATCCATCTTTGTAATCCATCCGAGCAACCACGGAAGTTTCTGCTCAAGACCCCTGCGTTGCATGATGGACGCAATCTCGTTTGCGTATCCCTCTCTACGCATCTGATACAACGGCGTGTACTGATTGATCAGATCGACATCAGCTCTGCTGATCACGCGTCCTTTTCTGCCGCCCTTGAGCAACGCCTTGCCGAGATACTTCCACGGAATGACCGCTGCTGCCGTCGGATACGATGCGACCTGCTTCATTGCGACCTTCAGGTTTCCGAGCAGAACCGCTTTGACATAGTTCGTTGCCAGCTTCCCGGCAAAGCGTTCCATCGGCGTGACATCAACGTGCGTCATTTCGGACGCGTCCTCAAGGAATCCCTTGACAACCTTCGCTCCGTACTCGCCCATCTTCTGCGTCATTGCTTTGCGGACGGTCGTGCGCGGTCTCCACGCGCCGTTCTCATCCTCAAAGTATTCGGTCGAATTCATGACCGCGTTGAAGTTCCGCATCGGAACCGCAAGCCCTGCGTACAACGCCACGCCACGGATCTGCCTATTGACAACCGATGTAATGTCCTCAAGGTACACAGGATTCGATGCGTTGACACGTTCTTTCAGGAAGCCCTGCCCTTCGATGGAGCCATCCATCTGCAACGATGCAAAGTCCGTCTTCGTGAAGTTCTTGTCGGTATGGATCGGGAAATAGTTCTCGACCGTTGCCTTGCGGTATCCAAGAAGCTGCAAGCTCGTCTTGTTTACGTAATACCCTGTGCGCTTGTGGAAGAATTCCTTCGCCGCTTCGACATACGCCTTTTCCGCTTCGGTCATGTGCGAAATGATTTCCTCGATCTGCTCCGCACTCAACTGCACGGTTTCGCCGTTCGCGTAGGCATCCGTCATCTTGCCCTTGTTGTACTGCTCTCTGTTCGGGATCGTGATGCCGCCGTTCGCAATGTGGTTCATGTTCCCGGCGTTCAGTACGTGCATCGCAAGGGACACTCTCATGCCCTTCGTGATCTCGACCTTCTTGCCGTTCTGCGTGATCCCGGTATCGATCCATTCTGCTTTCTTGCCGTACCACTTGCGGATCTCGTCACCGTACTTTTCCGTGACAGAAGCGAAGATGTCTTGCAACACCTGTGCGATGCGTTCCTTTTCAATCGCGCCGTCGTTCA
>JAEEGL010882401.1_pt1 | contig 16765 bp, 15 predicted proteins | sample 9134231 | NCBI WGS metagenome assembly JAEEGL01 (sample SAMN16246548, study PRJNA631951) | gut metagenome | biome: gut microbiome; feature: rumen; material: fiber-attached | host: Bos | place: Iran: Karaj | collected 2018-10
CATCGTCCCGGGTGTCCAGCTGATAGGCCCGGAACCCATACTGGCCGGCAGCGGTGCAGATGACGGCTTCATCGTCGATATGCAGGGAGATCCGATAGCGGCTGGGCAGTTTCTGGGGCAGGACTGTTTTGCTGTCCCGCTGAACCTCCCGCAGATGGCGGTTTCCGTTGACGATGCCGTCCAGGCGGACGCCGTAGCAGCGGAAAAGCCGGCGGATATAGCCTTCAGACCGGAAAGAGGAAGTGTAGATCCACACCTCATATCCCTGGATCTGAAGCTCCCAGATTAATTCCGGGGTGCCGAGGCGCAGCCGTTCCCGGAAAATATTGCGCAGCGGAAACGGGAGCTCCGGCTCCGTCTTGTGCGTTTTCGGAGCGACAAACAGCACCTCGTCCAGGTCAAAGGACACGCGCATTTTACGTTCCGGCTTCTGCTTGCTCATGTTTCCTCATCTCTTCAAAAATCTTCACAGCTTCCCGCGGCCGGATCCCGTCGTCACCTTCAGGGCCGTACTCCCCGACAGAAGTCAGATCTTCCGGGCAGCTTCCGCCACCCAGCGGATCCTCTCCTCCTGCAGTTCATCGTGAATGCTGCAGTCCGCCCCCAGGATATATCCCTGCTTTCCCCCCTGCTGAATCAGGTTCGCTGTTTCCTTCTCAATCTCCTCCCGGGACGCGGTGTAAAGGAAGGTGCCGGGCCGGTTGTCGCACCCGCCCCATACTGTGCAGCCGAAATGCTTCTTTGCCTCCCGGATATCCGGGATATCCATATACCGGGACCAGCTGATCACCGGCGCGTGATAGTCCTCCCACACGCTCAGGCGGTTTGGCGTTCCCTCCCAGGCGCAGAAGTGAATCGCATTCATGTCGCTGATGGAATTGGCATAATCCAGCACCGCCTTGTCGCTGGGGGTAACCCAGTCCCGGTATTCCTCGTATGTGAAGCGGTCGACCTCGCCGTTCTGCACGCTGTAGAAGATGCCGTCGGCCCCGGCTTCCCGGATGATGCCATTGACCAGTAATTTCTGGTCTTCCGCAATAACGTTGCAGGCATATTTCATTGCGTCCGGGTTTTCGCGGATAAGCTGCATCATCTTTGGATAGCCGATTTTCAGCCGCAGGCAGGACAGCGGCACAAAAACCAGATACAATGCAACGCACTCACCCTTCAGTCCGGCAACAATCTTTTTCGTCCGCTCAATCTGTCCCCGAATATGCGGATGGTTGGGGCCCAGAGGCTCCAGCCTGTACAGATCCTCCGCCTTCTCGATCCTGTCCAGCACAGGGGATGGCCAGGTGAAATACCTGTCCCCTGACAGCTTCATAAAGTCCACATCCGTGTTTTTGTAGGCATTCAGCTGGCATTCTGCAAAGAGATCGTCATCCGCCCAGTATTTCTCCGGCACATGCTGCCACATGCAAACCGGGACATGATCCGTTTCCTGTCCCTTAAAAGCCGCGATAACCCGTTCCCTCTTGTTCATAAGTCCTCCATATTTGTTTTTATAATCCAGGTGCTGAACCAATGTTAAACTATAAAGCATGCTCTATGTCAAGCGTTTTCAGCTTGGGTATGATATTTCGGTATTTGTCTGTTCACAGATTATAACCTTTGCAGATGTATATGGGAAGATAGCAGTTTTCTCCGGCTTCAGGAGATTCCGTCTTTTTGGTTTTCCTGATACCGGGCAAGGTCTGCGCTGATTTTTTCTGCTTCTCTTCTGTCAATGAAATACAGGATGATATGCGACAGAACATAGACCGCAAAGACGCCTGCCAGAAGGCAGGGTACAACCCAGTTTTTTTCAGTTGGAATCGTGTCGGATTTCAGGGCGACGAAAAGAATCGCACCTTCAATCAGCAGCAGGGCGATCGCTTTGCGGATGATCAGTTTCCGGATGCTGAGTTCCTTCTCTGTCCAGGTGACCGCTGTCGCCGCCGTTCCGATCAGCGCATAAAGCAGCGGAGAAATGAAAGCGTCATAACTGAAAACCCGGTCGCGGTCCAGCAGGCTCCCAAGGATAATCATCAGTACGGTAATCAGTGTGACCAGCAGCGTATAAAGGCGGAATGCGCGAATCAGGTATTCTTTCCGTTTCTTTCTGTTCATCAGGATTCACCGCCTTTCAGAACACGCTTCAGCGCCGGAACATATTTTCGGGAAATGAGGATCTCCTCGCCGTTCTTCAGGATTGCCGAAAACCGGCCGTTCAGGGCAGGACGGACAGAAGTGATTTTCATCAGATTCACGATCATGCTTTTGGATATCCGGAGAAAAGTTTTTTCCTTCAGCATGTCTTCCAGTTCATATAATTTCAGCCGGGTCTCATAGCTCTCAGCGGCTGTGTAAAGAAAGACGCGGTTATCCACCGACTCGGCATAGAAAAGATCCGCAACAGGAACTTCAAAACGTTTTCCGTCCTGCATGGCGCTGATCTGTCCCTGCCGGGATTTGACAAAAGAGACAATTTCCCGGACTTCATCCGTAATCCAGTGATATCGGATTTCCATCATTTCCGGTTCGTTTTCCGGAATCTTCCTGACTTCCAGTTTCATCTGACTGCCCCTTTATGCCGGCTGCTTTCAGTAAGGCTGCAGTCAGTATAGCAGAGCAGGTATGGAATCGCAATGTATGCGTCAGCCTTCCAGATGCTTCCAGTTCCAGGCGGAGTATCCGCCCAATACAATTGCGCTGGCAGCAATCAGGACTATCGCGGCAGGGACCGGACCGCCAAGGGCGCTGTTCAGCGCTTCGTCGTTCGCAATGACAGAGAGTGCGTTGAACACGCCATGGAAAACAATGCAGGGAACCAGGCTCTTCCCTTTGTGGAAAAGGACGACCAGCGCAAAGCCGACAAATACTGCAAAGATGATCTGGCCGATGGTTTCCGGCAGATTCTGCCCGTTCAGCAGATTCACGATATGCCCGATACCGAAAGTGACCGATGAGATGACAATTGCCCGGATCAGGTTTTCCTTTTCAATCGCCCTGAACAGGAAACCACGGAAAATGATCTCTTCCAGGAATCCGACGCACAGCATGCTGGCCACATACAGCACACTCTCCGTTGTGGCGAACCGGACCGCGGGGCTGAAAACCACCTTGTAGAGGCAGACCAGAATCAGCGGTATAAAAAACCAGGCTTGCGCAAGCCGGTACCGGGGAAGCATGAGGCCGTATTTTCCAGCCAGGCCGTTCCTTTTTACCCACAGGAACAGGCCGGCTGTCATGCCGATATGGAAAACTGCAGAGACAAGCTTGAATGTGCCGAGCATTTCGTTCAGCGTTTCTGCCAGGCTTGTACCGGCAACATAAACAGCAATCCACAGCAGGGCAAAGGCAAGTTCGTTCTTCTCGTACAGTTTCTTCATGGTACATCCTCCGTTCGTTTGATCAGGCAGAGGATATACCGATGCATAACTGAAGCGCAACAAATCAGCGGGTGAAATGCATTTTCTGCCGGTAAAATGCTTCGGAAGAGAATGATGTCATCCCGGATTCATCTGTCTCCGGGCTCTCCCCCGCCGGGATAAGCGCAGGTTTTGGAATGAGAGGACTATACAAGAGGAATATCCGGATGTTATAATGTATCGAGCGAATTTATCTTTCTCTGGGCAAATTGTTGAAACACCGGCTGGCACGACCTGGCTTTTCAATGGAGATTTGAGCATGAAGAAGACTTTGATTCTCATCGTCAACGCGATCATTATGGCTGCCATACTGGTCTTTGTTGTGCTCTATTCCAGATTTGAAAGCAGGAATGCTTATCAGCGGCAGATAGAATACTACGAAAACACAACGGTCACCATGGAAAGTGTGACGGAGAATTATCTGGAAGGCGAGCAGCGCATCTGCGATGTCTGGGCACGTTATATCAACAACAAAGGCATGAACATGGAAGAGGCTGCTGATTATATCCGCATCTCTCATGTCCTTGCAAACACTTCCGCGCATCTGGTTTCGACTGATACGCTCAGAGGTCTCTCCACCCGCCCGAAACAGGGCACGGCCGATGACTATGGCGTTTCCTACGAACGGTTGGATCTCCTTAAGGATGTGGGCTGGATCACTGAAATCGGGCAATCAGTCCACGTTACCCGTGCTTACACCAATCCCATGAACGGCGAGCAGTCACTGGCATTCTGCAACCGGATTACGCTGCGCGATCCGACAGGCGAAACCTCCGGGGATGCGGTCCTGCTGCGTGTGGTTCCCATCACGGAGCTGGAACAAAAATGGGTTTTCCCGCAGGAGAATTTTGAGAATGCTGAGCTCTCCATCATCGACGCCAACGGCGATTATGTCCTCAAGGGCAGCAGCTTTAAGAATTCCAGCTTCTTTGAGTTCTATAAATCCTATAATCCAACGGACCCGGCTTCATCGAAGGAACTGTTCGACAGGATCACTTCATCGACAGGCTCCGTTTCAATGACCAACTCCCACGGGGATGAGTGTATCCTTGCCTTTACCCCGGTTGCTACCACGGCAGGGTGGACGCTGCTGGGACTGATACCTGCGGTGAATTTCAATGTGGTTACAGAAAACTGGCTGCTGCCCGGAGTTATCTCCGCCGGTTTGCTGATCCTGTTCCTGTTCGACCTGATCTATATGCTTTACCTGAACAGGCGCCTTGTGGTCACAGCCAGGGAAGCGGAAACCGCAAACAAGGCAAAGACTGATTTCCTCTCCACCATGTCCCATGACATCCGGACGCCGATGAACGCCATCATAGGCCTTACGGCCATTGCGGAAAGGAATCTCGGGGACGCGGAGTCGACAGGGCAAAGCCTCAGGAAAATCAGCCTTGCCGGCAATCACCTGCTGACGCTGATCAACGACATCCTGGATATATCCAAAGTGGAAAGCGGCAAGCTGAAACTGAGCCCCCTGACCTTCTCCATTGTGGAAACGGTGGAAAACCTTGTTAACCTTTCGCAGCCGATGGTCAAGGAAAAGAATATTGAGTTTTTCTTCCATATCAACCGGATGGAAAAAGAATACCTCTACGCGGACCAGCTCCGTCTGAACCAGGTCTATATCAATATCCTCTCCAATGCCATCAAGTACACGGAACCCGGCGGGCGTGTCAGCGTGGAAATGCGCGAGGAAGAAAGCACCGTGCCCGGCTGTGTGCGGCTGACCTATATTGTGGCTGATACCGGCATCGGTATGAGTCCGGAATTCATGGAAACCATGTATCAGCCCTTCTCGCGTCAGACAGACAGCCGTGTCAACAGCATTCAGGGAACCGGGCTTGGCCTGGCCATTACAAAGCAGATGGTCGAGCTGATGGGCGGAACAATTGACTGCCAGAGCGAACAGGGCAAAGGAACAACCTTCACGGTCGTGCTGGATATCCCTGTGGCCGACAGGCAGCGGGATGATATGCAGCTTGATTCAGTTGAGGTGCTTCTCGTCGACGACGATGAGATCCTTCTGCAGACAACAGCGGACACGCTTGAATCCATGGGAGCCACGGTGGAGCAGGCGCACAGCGGAGCGGATGCGCTTAAGATGATCGCCGGAAGGCATGAAGCCGGAAATAATTACAGCATCATCATCCTTGACTGGAAAATGCCGGATACGGACGGTGTCGAAACAATCCGCCGGATCCGCGCGGAGATCGATGCGGACATCCCCATCCTGCTGGTCTCTTCATACGACTGGTCGGATATTGAGGATCTGGCCAGGGAGGCAGGCGCAAACGGTTTTGTCAGCAAACCGCTCTTCCGGTCTACCCTTTATGACAAGATCAATACGCTGATCGGCACAGAATCCAAATCTGTCGAACCGGAGGAGGATTATTCCGATCTGGACGGGCTGCACATCCTGGTTGCGGAGGATAACGACATTAACTGGGAGATCATATCCGCGATGCTCAGCATGTTCGGCATCACCAGCGACCGCGCGGAAAACGGCCGCATCTGCGTGGATATGATGCGTGAGGCTGCGGAAGGCAGCTATATACTGATCTTCATGGATATACAGATGCCGGAAATGAACGGCCTCGATGCGACCCGGGCAATCCGGAAACTGGAGAACCCCTGGGCAGCCTCCATCCCGATTGTTGCAATGACGGCGGACGCATTCTCCGAAAACATCACGGAATGCCTGAACGCAGGAATGAACGGGCATATTGCAAAGCCCATTGATATCAAACTGGTCATCAAGGAGATCCGAAGAATCAAGGAAGGAAGGGAACAGGAATGAAGAAGGTATTGTGCGTGTGTTTTGCTTTGCTGATGATCCTGGGGCTGACCGCGTGCGCCCCGAAGGAGGAAGCAAAAAAGTCAGCGGAGGGCTTCCAGCCGTCTCTGGACACCTCCGCCAGCTGTCAGATCAACGTTTCTGGCGGTTACAACAACTTTGAGGCGCTGGAAGCTGAATTTGACCGCTTCAACAAATACTATCCCAATGTGAAGCTGACCTTCACGAAGGTTGACGACTACAACAACATGATCGGCACCGTCCTGAACGGAAACGATGCCCCTGACATCTACGTCAGCCATTCCTGGATGTACGGCAGGGATCAGTATAAAGATATCATAGAGCATGCCGAGAATCTGGCTGATCCCGCGCTGAAGCTGGATCTGGATTGCATCCGGTCCAATGTCAGGCTGAAGACGGATGACGGTACGCTTCCTATGGTACCGGTTTTCACGAACACTTACGGCATGCTCGTGAACAACGATCTTTTTAAGAAAGAAGGTCTCAGCGTTCCCACGACCTACAAGGAACTGGTGGGGGTTTGCGACGCATTCCGCAAAAAGGGCTATGAAAACCCGATGATGGGTTTCTCCAGAGAGGAGACGACTTCCCTGTTCACGCTGACGGTTTATCCGTTCTTCTGTGAAACTGTGGCACATGACGCGGAGGCTGTCAAAAAGCTCAATGCCCTTGATCCCGCCGCCGGCGAATATATGCGGCCTGCTCTTGAGAAGATCCTGCAGTTCCTGAACGACGGCTGCGTGAATCTTGACGCCTGCCAGGAGATTGAGAACAACTATGACGCCGTGATCCTTCGCTTCTTTGAAGGCGACGTGCCCATGATGATCTGCTCAGGGGATACCGTTTCCGGAACAAAGAAGCGGGAGGAACGTTCCGAGGCATTCATTGCCGCTCCTTTTGCGTACTCTTTTGCCCCGGTTCCCATTTCGGACGAAGGCATCTCCTTCCTTGACATACCGAATCTGCAGTTTTCCGTCAACAAAGACAGTCCGAATCTGAATATGGCCAATGAATTCATGCGTTTCCTGGTCACGTCGGAGGAACTGAACGAAATGGCGCAGAACAAGGGCCTGATGTCGCCTACCAAAGACCTTTCCTTCAGCAGCATGTATGCCGCGTTCGGAGCCGTTCCGGAATCCCGGATCCTGTCGCCGGAAGTATTCGGTCTGACGGATGATGCGGTCATACAGCTGAGGAAAGCGGCCTACGGGGTTGGAACCGGCGCAATGACGATCGATGAGGCAATTGCCGGCTACGGCTCTTTCTGATATCCATAAAACTGTTTTTCTGCAGTAAGGATTGCTTTGCGACAGGATGACCGGCGGAACCGGGTGAATAAGAGAAACGGGGTGTCACCGCAATGAAAAAAGTCATCGCTTTCCTTCTGGCAATTCTCCTTGTTCTTGCAGCGACGGCCGTACAGGCGGAACCCGCCCCGGAACCTGAACTGCCGCGTTCCGAAGCTGCGCTTGCAATGATGGAATACCTTGAGGCGGATCCTGAGCTGATGGCGCTGATGGAAAAATCCATCGCGGCCGCGGCGGAAATCAATCCGGACCCGGACACCAATCCCGTGCAAAGTGTGGAGGAACTGTATGATTTCCTCGACTGGGCTGTCACCTGCATGCCCTGGAACGTGCTGACGGATGTCTCGTACCCTGCGCTCTATGATCATATTGACCAGAGTGTCGATTATATCTGGTTCCTTCTGGACCAGCCCCTGCCTGAGCTGGAAGGGAAAGGATATTATTATCCGACGCTCCAGTACCATGAGCCCATCGCGACCTGGTGCAGGGAATACTCGGATGAATGGGGCGTGTTCCTTTCCACGGAGGAAAGCTGGAATGACATCTATTATCAGCGCATCAAAAGCGATCCTTCCATGAACATGCAGTACGGGTGGTACGCGGAAAACAACGTGTGGCACACCTTCAACGAGTGGTTTTCCCGCCATCTGGTTGATCCGTCCGTGCGTCCCATCGCGGACAGTACGGTCGTGGTCCCGGCCGATTCGAAGCCCCAGGGAATCTGGCCTGTTGATGAATCCGGCAACCTGGTGCAGAAGGAAGGCGTTGCGATCAAGTCAGCAAACTTTACGTCCATCGCGCAGCTGCTCGGTCCGGATTCCGCTTATCAGGACGCCTTCAACGGAGGCACGCTGACCCATACCTTCCTGGATGTGAACGATTATCACCGGTATCATTTCCCGGTGAGCGGAAAGATCGTTGAAGTCCGGAAAATCCCGGCCGTAAACGGCGCGGGCGGAATTACGGAATGGGATCCCGAACTGAAACGGTATATCCTGATCGACGCGATCCCGGGCTGGCAGATGATCGAGACCCGTGACTGCGTGATCATTGACACGGAGGAATACGGCCTGGTGGCGGTCCTGCCCATCGGCATGTCCCAGATCTGCTCCTGCAACTGGGAGGAGGGTCTGGAAGTCGGTACAGTCGTTGAAAAAGGAGATCCCATGGGATATTTCCTCTTCGGAGGCAGCGATATTGTGATGGTCTTCCAGTCCTGTGTCGACGTGGAATTCCTGTGCGAAGCGGAAGGCGACGGATACTCCCACATCCTGATGGGTGAACCTTATGCCAACCTGATCAAAAAATGAAACGGGGACGGTCCGTTCCGTCTCGGCGATGAACCCCGGAATCCGGAAAAATGTTGAGCGTCCCTGTGACGCCGGATACCCCGCAGCAATGCCGGGGTTTTCTGCTACAGACCGGATTCCTGATATCAGGAAGTGAACCATGACCAGACAGGAACTGATCGATTACATTTTTGACGAATACAGCGTTGAGCCGGATTACCCCTTCCGGATGGACGATGTGACGTGTGTTTTCCGGCATGTCGATAACCGGAAATGGTTCGGGATTGCCATGGTCATTCCGTACAGGACCATCGGAATCAACAGAACCGGCGATGTCGATATTATTAATGTCAAATGTGATCCGATCATAATAGGCTCTCTTCGGGGAAAACCCGGATTCCGTCCGGCGTACCATATGAACAAGGACAAATGGATCACAATCCTCCTGGATGGATCAGCAGAACAGGAGGATATCAAAGTCCTGTTGGCCATGAGCTACGGAATGACGGCCGGCAGGATCAGGAAGGTGCGTTCATCATGAAATCTATTCTGATTAAGGATACAACCCGGGAAGAACGGATTCGGATTGTTCATCAGGTCATAACTTTCAATTTTTATGAACTGACGGCAATCCGGGTTTTGCTTGAAGGAAGGAGACTTTCGGTATGAATGTAGAGAAAGTCAGTAAAAATTCATTTACAGTCATCGGGAAAGAAGGTTCTACCCTGGATGGGGAAGGATTTATTCAGAGGCTATGGCAGGATGCCAACGGGCACTTTGAAGAGATTGAAGGCCTGGCGAAAAGGGATGAACAGGGGAACCTTGTCGGGGTATGGGGTGCAATGTCTGACCTGACCCGTTCATTCCGGCCCTGGGACGACTTCAGCAAGGGATTGTACCTTGCGGGGGCAGAGTGCCGAGACGATGCGGCCGCACCTGAAGGCTGGGTGAAATGGGTTATTCCCGCATATGAGTCCCTGGTTGTGGAACATGAAAATAATCAGACGTTTGCGGAGATGATAAAGTACATGCGCGGAAACAATCTCTCCCTGGCCGGTGCCGTAAATGATTTCACCGATCCGAAAACCGGAAAGAATTATATGTATTTCCCGATTCGTAAACTTTAAGAACAAGATATAATAAAGAGCAACCGGAAGAACAGGAAGGAAAAAGCGATGCGGGTTATGCTGACATCATGCGGTCTGGAAACAGAACAGATCGTGGAACACTCCCTGAAAATGCCTGGGAAAAAACCGGTTGATGAGAAAGGGCGTGGTATTATGAAAAGACTGCTTGGACTGTTGTTTGCGCTGACGCTGTTTATCGGGACGGCAGCTGCAGAACGAACTGTTGTGACGGCTCTTGCTGCAGAGGTGAATCCGGACAATCTGGTATCCGTCGCTGCGGATGCGAAAGTACTGTCCTGTGCTGATGGACAGTTTACGATTACAATTCTCGTCCCGGAACGGTATGATCCGGAGGAGATCAACGCCTTGAAAGTTGGCGATGCGATCTGGACGGAAGGCCGGGAAGTTGAAATCCGCAGCATTACGGAACGGGATGGATATATCGTTCTGAATGCAGATACAGATGATGATGTCTGGCTCTTTGAATCTGTCGACTTGAATTACTGGATTATGGATGTCAATGACAATACCTGGCTTGAATTTGCGACAGTCACAGTTCCGGCTTCCGAACATCTGCTCTTCCTGGACGGGATCAATCCGTTCACTGGAGAATCCCTGCTTCATCCAACCGTGTATAACGAAGAGGACTTCATGACATTAATGAACTCGGCAGACGATCCCGGTTTTGATATCCGGAACGTTGAGGTTGTGTTTGATGAGAATGGAGAACTGGCACTGATCAGGCGCTTCTATGTACCATGGCAATAACGGGTTCTTTGTTTGTTTCGTCGTCTGCCAGACAATAATCTTTTGGGGTATGGCTGATTCGGAATAAAGGGATGTATCTTTGAAAATATGATCACGCAAACCCCATCCTGAAGAGAGGCAGGCGGAATCATGGAATACAGAAATATGCTGGAAACCTTCCCCGGAATCGGAAGCGCCTGGACAAACGCAGCCGGAAAAACTACAGCTGAATACGATGGCGTTGCGGACCGGGAAAGCAATACGCCGGTGAACAGGGATACCGTTTTCCCGGCATGTTCTGTCTCAAAGTTTATTACTGTGATCTGCGTCATGAAACTGCATGAACAGGGTGTAATTGACATCGACCATCCTGTCAATCACTATTTGCAGCAATGGAAACTGAACACATTGGACGAAAGTGAAAGCAACGCGTCTATCCGGTCGGTCCTGTGCCATACTGCCGGAATTATAGATGGAGAAGATGCTTTTTACGGACTCCGCCGAAATGATCCGGAAATCAGCCTGATGGATATCCTGGAAGGAAAAACAGCTTACAATAACCGCCCGGCCCGGGCGGAAAAACCCCAGGGAGAAGCTTTTGAGTACTCAGATGCCGGATACTGTGTTCTGCAGCAGCTGCTGCAGGAGGTTAAGCATCAATCCTTTGACGACATTGTCCGGGATACGCTGTTCCATCCGCTGGGTTTACACAGTACTTTCTTCGCAACACCCGGCAACATGGCCCGCTTTGAAAACAGAATGGCGACAGGTTATGATGAAGACAACCTTCCCATCCCGGGAAGATTCCCTGCTGTACCTGATCTTGCGGCATCCGGCTTGTGGACCACGCCGGAAGAGCTGCTGGTCATCGCAAAGGAATTTCTGGAGGCATACAACGGCAGAAGCTGCTTCCTGCAGCAAAAAACGGTTCAGGAAATGGTGAAACCCGCAGAAAAGTTCCCCTGGACAGGCCTCGGTTTGTTTATCGGGGAAAATGATACGCTGATCTCCCGGGGCTGGGGAGAAAACGGACAGTGCATGCTGAAAATGCACTGCCGTACCGGAGAGATCGCCGTTGTCATGACAAACCGGAATCCCGGCGTTGATCAGCAGGCTTCCGGTGTGGAATGGCTTGCAGACAGAAAGCCATGTGAAGGAAATCAGGTATCCTTCGGCAGCCATGATGATATCGAAAGCTGGATGAATCTTGTCCGTCAGGTCAGCTGGAACTTCCCCGGACTTGAGACGGATGAGGATCTGGAGAATCATCGGCAGACTGTGCTGAAGTTCATGGGAAAGAAGCAGGCACTGTGCACGAAAAACGGTGAAGAGATCACAGGCGTCCTTTTGTTTTCCAGAAACCGGAATATGATCTGCTGTCTGGCTGTTTCCCCGGAACAGCGCAGAAAAGGAATCGCGTCACAGCTTCTGGAAAAAGCCCTTGACGAACTGGACAGAAGCCGGAATATTACAGTTTCAACTTTCCGTGAAGATGATGAAAAAGGCGTTGCGCCTCGTGCCCTGTACAGAAAATACGGTTTCTGCGAAGGTGAGCTGACAGAGGAATTCGGTTATCCGAATCAGGTGTTTGTACTGAAGGGCAGCCATATGACATTCTGAATTTCCTGCTGATTCATCTAAGGAAACAAAAATGACTGATTCCAGGCTCTGAAAACATACTGTCCCTGACTGCCGATTGAGCCTTTGGATTGAATGCAGGTCATTTATCTGGTAAATAACAGTATCAAAAAAAGGCAGGAAAATGTTGCTATGAAGAAAATATCCATGATGTTATTGCTCATTGCGATCGCGGCATGCATGCTGGCCGTGCCCGCATCGGCTGAGACTGTCGAAGGCTGGGCTGCAGATTCCCCGACCATCGCATCCATTATCTCGTATGTCGAAACAGTCACGGACGAAACTTCGGAGAACTATATCCCGCCGGAGGCGCGGGTGGTCCTGTTCGATTCCGACGGCACGCTGATCGGAGAACGATATCCCACCTATTCCGATCAGTGTATGCTGGTGCAAAGGCTGCTCCACGACGATACGGCCAAGAGCAACAGCGAGGATGCAGCGTTCGCGGCGCAGCTGGAGGAAGCATATCTGAACCACGAGCCTCTGCCGGATTCTCCCCGGTCTACGGCCCAGATGGCCGCCGAGTCGTTTGCGGGCTTCACCGTGGAAGAATACACAGCATACGTACAGGAATTTATGAAGCAGCCCGTGCCCGGCTTTGTCGGCATGACCTATAGAGAACGCATTTTTGTACCGATGGCTGAACTGGTGAAATACCTTGATGCGCATGATTTTCAGGTGTTCATCTGCAGCGGCACAGAGCGTATCTTCCTGCGTGAGATGATCGCGGATACGCTGGGTAATTGGATTCCCCCATACCGCGTAATCGGCAGCACGTTTTCCCTGACGGCAACGGGACAGGGAGAAACGGCTGACCGCAGCTATACCTACGCGGCGGATGATCAGGTCCTTCTGGAAGGAAACATGGTCTTCAAGAATTTGAAGATGTCCAAGGTCATCAGTATTGTCAATGAAATCGGTATGGCTCCTGTCATGGTATTCGGAAACAGTTCCGGAGACTTCGCCATGGGCCAGTATGCGCTGCAGCACGGCGGGAAAGTTTATATGCTGCTTTGTGACGATACCGTGCGTGATTACGGTGATGAAGAGGAAGCCGCAAAATTCTCTGCTGAATGTGCTGCCCTCGGTTTTGAAACCGTGTCAATGCGGGATGAGTTTGAAACCATTTATGCGGAAGGTGTGCGTAAGGCTTCGGAAAATGAGGCAGTGCTTCTGTCAGATTACTGGACAGAGGGTTCCGAAGCCGCATCGGACATGAATGAATACCTTCTGGCGGTGACCGACGAGACATCGCCTGATTATATTCCTGCAGAGGACCGCATCGCCGTTTTCGACCTGGACGGTACGCTGATGTGCGAAACTTACCCGTTCTGCTTTGAGTACATGGTTTTCGCAGACTATGCGCTGAACAACATCGATTCGCTGCCCGGGGAGGTTGTCGCGGTCGCACAGGAGATCACTGACGCCGCGGGCGGGGCAAAACCGTCCGGTATGAGTACGCGGCAGGCCGCGGCTGCCGCAATTGCGTACAAGGGCATGACCGTGGAGGAACTCAGGGAAATCGTGCGCAATTTCAAAGACAGCGAGGCCTGGGGCTTTACCGGTATGACAAGAGGTGAAGCCTATTACAAGCCGATGGTTGAACTGTTTGAAAAACTGCAGGAAAACGGCTTCACGGTATACATTGTCACAGCGACCGAACGCAACATCGTGCGGGAAGTGATTTCAGGAATGTTGGACATTCCTCCGTCACAGGTTATTGGCACAGAGTACGGCTATACCGCGACCAGCCAGGGTGATGCGGCTGACGCGGACTACACCTTCCAGTCCTCTGACAGCATCGTGTTCGATGGCAATTACTATGGTGAAAACGCCAAGACAAGCAAGGTGGACGCAATCGTGCGCGAGATTGGGCAGCAGCCAGTGCTGGCATTCGGTAATTCTTCCGGGGATCTGGCAATGGCAATCTACACAATCTCCAATAATCAATACCGAAGCGCAGCCTACATGGTCCTGGCGGACGACGAGATGCGGGAATACGGCAACGCTGAATCCGCGGCAAAGAATGCGGCAAGCTGGCAGGAAATGGGGATCGGCATCTTCTCAATGCGCGATGATTTTGAAACCATATACGGCGATGGTGTGAATAAGGCAGATTAAAGTCCGGCATGCTGCCGGCATCCGTTTCCGCATGGCAGCGAAGCAGTTCTCCGGGAAAAAGACAGAAGAGAGCGTCTGAAAACAGTCTGAGGCCCGCAGAGCTTAGTTTTTCGAGCTCTGCGGGCTTTCTTTGGTTTTGCGAATATGGTATTATCGTGAGTGATGGTCATGGTTGTCGTCAGGTCATAACGATAAAGTTAACGGAGGAGGGTTTTTCAATGATAACCGATTCTTATGACGACAAGTCTCCTGCCAAGATCAATATAAAGAAAAACGAGAACGCCGTTCAGGTTGATGCGGTCATTTACACTTTTTCTGAGGAAATTGAAAAATATGTAATTGCTCACTATGACTGTGAAAAAGTCGGAGAATACGCAATGGCTTGCGGCGCAACTTCGGTATATCTGCTCAGGCATCATGGGAAGAGGATTGGTTTTTTCAGAACATGGGTCGGGGCGCCTGCCTGTATAGGCCCGATTGAAGAATTGTCAACTGTCCTGAACACGAATAAAATCATCCATTACGGCGGAGCAGGATGTCTTGACAGGGAAATTGCCAGGGGCAGGATTATGATTCCGACAGAAGCCTACAGGGATGAGGGAACCTCCTATCACTATGCGCCTGCATCGGACTATATCCGGATTAAAAATCATGATATCGTAAAAGCTTTTATGGAAGAAAACCGGATCCCTTATGTTTTGGGCAAAACCTGGACTACAGACGCTTTCTACCGGGAAACTGTCAACAACTTTGAAAAGCACAAGGCAGACGGCTGCATTTCAGTTGAAATGGAAGGCGCGGCTGTTCAGGCAGTCTGTGATTTCCGCGGGCTGGAAGTGTATATGTTCTTTACAGGCGGCGATCTGTTGGATGCGCCGGAATGGACCGACAGAAGGGAAAAAGGACAGATTGAACATACGCAGCATGATCCGGGACATTTTGACATTGCGCTCGCGCTCGCAGAATATGTGGTAAATATATGAAGCATTAAAACTCCGGCTTTGGAAACAATATGAGCATAATCGGGATGCTTATACAGAAGCTAAAACAGATTTCATCTCCAAATGAACGGCGGAAGCACGAAAGGAGTATGGAGACCGATACTGACAAATTCCAATTTGAATTTTTACCTTATGGAGTGTGAAAACTATGGAGCCACGTCTGATCGATATGAATTGTTATGAAAGAAAGGCGCATTTTGATTATTTCAGATCTCTGAAATATCCTTATGTGGGCGTCACTGTTAATCAGGATGTGACAGATGTATACTCCTTCAGTAAGTCAGCAGGACACTCCTTCTACCTTGCGATACTTCATGCTGTTGCGCTTGCCGCAGATAATGTGCCGGAACTCAGGCAGAGAATTCGCAGTAATCAGATAGTAGAATATTCTGAATGCCCTACTTCTCACACGGAACGGACACAGGGAGAGAAATATTGCTATTGTACGCTTCATCATCACATGGGACTCATGGATTACTTTGCTTGTGCCGAAGAAGCAAGGAAAAAATGCGCCGAGAACGGAATTGCTGAAGCAGAAGATGTCGAGAGCATGTATTTCATTTCAACTCTTCCATGGCTGCATTACACCTCTCTAATACAGCCTGTTGCTTGTGGGGATGAGTCGAATCCACGGATCACCTGGGGACAATATCAAAAAACGGAAACAGGGAGAATTATCATGCCTGTTTCGATTCTGGCTCATCACGCGCTGGTAGATGGTTGCCATATTGCCAAGTTTTATAACGAACTGAGTAAAGAAATAGAAATTTATCATTCAGTTGGCTGAATTCAAGTTTGAAGAGTAGATGATACCCCGGAAAGCCGGGATTAGAAGGGATGGTTGCATGGAATTAAGAAAAATCTTCGATACGATTCCTGAGCAGTTTGATAAGTACAGGCCAAGATACAGCCCGGCATTATTTGAATCCCTGATTCACTATGCAAAGATCGGCCCGGAAAAACGCGTTCTGGAGATCGGACCGGGTACCGGGCAGGCTACTGATGATTAATTCTGCTGAATATTTCTTTCTTCTCATAAAATGATTGCTCCCTTCATGTGACAGTTTTTCTTTTTACTGTCTCTCACGAAGGGGGCATAACAGTTACTGGATGGATTTTCTGTTAAAATCTTCGGCAGTCTTGTCCGGTTGCCGGAGATTTACTGTGCCTGTCTTGTTATTTTTTGACAGGAAGCGGTTCAATGAGCCCCGCGGGCGTTTTGATCCGCAGAATGGTCAGAATAGGATTTTGCTGCCCGGGCAGGTTATTTCCGAAAGGCAGCAGGCACCGGTTTGGCAGCTTCCTGC
>JAEEGL013908346.1_pt1 | contig 16765 bp, 5 predicted proteins | sample 9134231 | NCBI WGS metagenome assembly JAEEGL01 (sample SAMN16246548, study PRJNA631951) | gut metagenome | biome: gut microbiome; feature: rumen; material: fiber-attached | host: Bos | place: Iran: Karaj | collected 2018-10
GGTTAGGGTCATAGCAGCTTATCGGTGCAGACGACGATGTAAATTTTTGCACGTCACTCACAATCAACTTGCTTCCGAGGAAATCCTCTGGCTTTCTAAATCTTTTTTCCATCTGTCAAATCTCCCCTAAGCGAACAAACCACAACAGATCCTTTGCCTGTGGATTCTTGTCAACGTACAAGTCTGCGCTGCTCCAGACCATGAACAGAATATCCTTGTAGTCTTGGATGTCATAATAGACCATGCCGAGTGCGTCTTGGACGTGGAAGACCTGCTTGTAGTCCGCGAGATTGTCGCCTTCGCCGTAGAGCAGGAGGATGTTGTTGCGTCCATCGCGCACCTTATTGGGCAATATTCCCTTCTTTGAAACGGCGACCAGCACCTTTCCTTTGTACGGCAGGAGCTGCGGGCGAGTGGTGTTGAAATCGATGCGACCTATTGGGCGGAAACTTCTGCCCATGTCATCAGATATGAAGAAGTCGTCGGTTTTGGCGCCGCGCAGGACAACGTACATTTTGCCGTTGACGACGGCGGACTGCGCCTCATACTGCGCGCTTTGACGCAGACAACCGACGAATTCCATGACGTCACTGCCTTCCTTCATGCGCATTGCCGTGGGCCACGCCCAGGCGGCGGTCGCCATGGTGTAGCGGTAGCCGTCGGACTGTAGTCTAAACTTGTCTGAGAGGATAAGAGTCTCGCCTGCTTCCTCTTTGTTGAAGTCTTGATAGCCCTGACTTTCCAAATAAGCTCTAAAGATTATTCCTGTAAAATGTTGCACCTTGCCGTTGAATTGAACGAGAAGCGGTCTGATTTCTCCAAGCGAGTCGTTGATGATATCGTAGTCTGTGTAATAATAGTCTTCGCCGTTTGCGCAGAAAAGAATACGGACGTAGCCACGTCTGATTTCGCCTGTCTCACCGAAATGAGTCTTGGCGGTGTAAAGTATCTCGTTAGTTTCACAGTAGAAGCAGTTGATGTTCATGAGCTTCTTGGCATCCTTGACGCATGGAGTCACGCCGCGTTCAGCGACAACGATGCTCCTTGATCTATGTGGCTGGCATAACGGCGTTATGCCTAGAACGGCTATGTCTCCAGATTCGCCATAGTTGCGTCTAGAAGCCATGTATCCTGTGTAAAGCGTACCTCTGTTTGGAGAGAAGCAGCTGTTTGGAGCCTCAGAGTCGGTGAATGCAATGGTATCGCTGATTGCAGTTCTATGTTCAAGAATTCTGTGTGCCCATTCTTCGTTTGTCATATTCTGGCTCCTGTTTCAATGTTAGTCCTATACAATATTATATTACATAAAATGTCCATGACAACATGACAGACTGAATTTCGTCCGCTTTGCGATGTAAAGCAGGGAAACTATGCTATAGTATCATTAACATTTCATAAAATAACGCAACCAACACAAGGAAACTATCTATGAAGCATGACTGGGAGAATCAGGAAATCACGAACATCAACAGGCTTGAGTCCAGGGCTTGGCTCGCGTCCTACATTGACAGAGACGAGGCCCTTGCGGACTGCGCGGCGCAGTCGCCATTCAGAATGACGCTCAATGGCAACTGGAAATTCCTGTTCTTCCATTCGCCTGCGGAAGTCGAGTGCGGCGAGGGGTTCGAGGAAAGGTTTGAGGAGGGTACAGACATGCCCGTGCCCTCCAACTGGCAGATGGAAGGGTTTGGCATTCCACAATATACAAACAGTCTATATGCTATTCCACTTGACCCGCCGAACGTTCCCAATGACAACCCGACAGGCGTCTATATGCGAACCTTCGACGTTCCGAAGGAGTGGGAGGGGCGCAGCATCATATTGCGCTTCGGCGGCGTCGATTCATTCTTCTATGTCTATGTGAACGAGAAGCTTGTCGGCATGAGCAAGGGGAGCAGAATTGCCTCGGAGTTCGACGTCAGCGACATCGTTGCCGTAGGAATCAACACGATAGAGGTCAAGGTCCTGCAGTGGAGCGATGCGACATATCTTGAGGACCAGGACATGTGGTGGCTCAGTGGAATCTTCCGTGAAGTCTCCCTCTCCGCAGAGCCGAAATCCTGCATCTATGACATCTCGAGCAAGGCGCGGCTTGATGGAAAATTCCGCGACGGCACCATCGCGACGGAAGTCGTCCTCAGGAACCCGAAGAAGGGACTCAGTGTTACGGTAGAACTTTTGGACGCGGAGGGAAAGGCGGCCATCAAGCCGTTGACTGCCGCCGCAAAAGCGACTGTAAAGTTGTCATCCGCTGTCAAAGCACCGAAACATTGGACAGCCGAGACGCCGAACCTCTATACATTGCTCGTCTCGCTCTATGACGGCAAGTCGCTTGTCGAGGCGAAGAGCCTCAAGGTTGGTTTCCGCAACGTTGAAGTCAAAGGCGGCAACCTGCTCGTGAATGGAAAGGCCGTGTTGATTCGCGGCGTCAACCGCCACGAGATACATCCTGACAACGGACGAGCAGTCACCTACGAAGACATGCTGGCAGACATACTGCTGATGAAGCGGAGCGGAATTAATGCCGTCCGCACATCGCACTATTCCAACGAGCCGCGCCTGTTTGACATTTGCGACGAGTACGGCCTCTATGTCTTCTCAGAGGCGGACTTTGAGACGCACGGCTTCACATATGCAGAGGGTCAGAACCCATCGATGTGGCCGTCATGGGAGACGGCGATAGTGGAGCGTGGCGTCCGCATGGTGAAGGCATTGCGCAACCATGCGAGCATCATCGTGTGGTCCATGGGCAACGAGAGCGGCTTCGGCTGTAACGTCAAGGCGATGGCGAAGGCGGTGCGTGCTTTGGACGACAGGCCCATACACTACGAGCGCGACCAGGAGATGCAAACAGCGGACATCTGGAGCCAGATGTATCCGACGCCTCAGGCGTGGGTCGAGGCGTCCGAAAAATACGCAGGTAAGTTTCCTGCAATTCTCTGCGAGTACGGTCACGCCATGGGCAATGGGCCTGGTGGCCTTGAGGACTACATGCAGACATTCCTTTCTCATGACAACATGCAGGGTGGCTTCATCTGGGAGTGGTGCGACCACGGTCTCCGTACCATTGACGAGAACGGCAACGAGTACTTCGCATACGGCGGTGACTTTGGGGACGTTCCGAACGACGGCAACTTTGTCGCCGACGGCCTTGTTTTTCCCGACAGACGTCCATCGTCTGGCCTCATAGAGTACCGCAAGGTCATTGAACCAGTGCGCGTCAGTGGCAAGGATGTTGCCAAAGGGCTGTTTACAATATGGAATCTGTATGATTTCAACAGCCTAGATCATCTTTTCGTGGCGTGGAATGTCACCGACAATGGAAGAGTCGTCCAGAGCGGAATCATGGACGCGCCGAAATGCGCAGCGGGACAGAAGGCGGCTTTGGTGGTTCCGTACAGGAAGCCAGGCTCCCCGAACGGCGAATGCTTCCTGAACATCTCTTTCAGACAGAAGGACGCGACTGCGTGGGCGGAGCAGGGCACTGAGGTCGCATGGGGCCAGTTTGCCATTCCATGCAAGGCTAAGGTCTTGCCGAAGCCGCAGTGTGGTGCAGACATCACAGTCGATGATGACGATGACGCGATTGAGATATGCGTCAACAACAACCTCTTCATTTTTGACAAAGTCAGCGGCGAACTCGCAAGATGGGAGCGCAACGGCGAGGAGATAGTCTCCGCTGGACCGAAACTCAACATCTGGCACGCACCGACAGACAACGACAGGAACATCGTCCACGAATGGCGCAAGTACAGTTATGACCGCCTCACTGCACGTTGCAAATCCATTGACGCGGAATTGAACGACGACTGTGTTGTCGTCACTGTCAAGGCGCGAGTCCAGCCTGTGCCAACTGGCTCCATTGGCATTCGAGGCTCAATGTGGGGATACGATACCATATTTACATATACCATTAGGCGCGATGGTTCGATGCGGTTGGACGTCAATGCGGAGTTTATCGTGAAGGACGGCGAAAAATACGTCCATGTCACGAAGAAGAACGCAGACTTTGGCATCATTCCCGAAATGCCTTATATACCACGCATGGGAATCATGTTCAAGACCCCAAAGACATTCTGCCGCGCAGCATGGTTCGGCCTTGGCCCTGGAGAGGCATATTCGGATTCAATGACGGCGCAAAGGGTTGGCTTCTACAAGATGTCCGTTAAGGACTTATGGACTGAATATCTTACGCCTCAGGAGAATGGCAACAGGCACGATGTGCGCAGGATGTCGCTCTGCAACCTAAAGACCTGTGGATTCTTTGCCAAGGGCGACCACACATTTGACTTCAGCGTCCACCCATGCACACTTGAGAATTTGACCGAGGCGAAGCATCCGCAGGACATCGTCGAAGACGACTACATGAATGTTTATCTGGACTTTGCACAAAGCGGCCTCGGCACAAACTCTTGTGGTCCGCGCCCAGCCGAAAAGTACCTTATCAGGCATGGCGACTTCAAATTCTCGTTCGATCTCCGTGCCGTCATGCCTGGCGAACTCAACGACAACTCCTTCTTCCAACTGTAAATATTACATAAGGCGACCAGCAGTAATTAATCCAGATGACACAAGGAATCAGACAATGAAAAACGACTGGGAGAATCAGGAAATCACGAACATCAACAGGCTTGAGTCCAGGGCTTGGCTCGCGTCCTACATTGACAGGGACGAGGCCCTTGCGGACTGCGCGGCGCAGTCGCCGTTCAGAATGACGCTCAACGGCAACTGGAAATTCCTGTTCTTCCATTCGCCTGCGGAGGTTAAGTGTGGCGAGGGGTTCGGAGAACGGTTTGAGGAAGGGACAGACATGCCTGTCCCTTCCAACTGGCAGACGGAAGGCTTCGGCATCCCGCAATATACGGATACCGCATTTGCCATACCACTCGATCCGCCGAATGTTCCCAATGACAATCCGACAGGCGTCTATATGCGAACCTTTGACATCCCAAGGGAGTGGGAAGGGCGCACCATTACGCTTAGGTTTGGAGGCGTTGATTCATTCTTCTATGTGTATGTGAACGAGAAGTTTGTCGGCATGAGCAAGGGGAGCAGAATTGCCTCGGAGTTCGACGTCAGCGAAGTGGTCGCCGTCGGCACCAACACAATAGAAGTGAAGGTCCTGCAGTGGAGCGATGCAACATATCTTGAGGACCAAGACATGTGGTGGCTCAGCGGAATCTTCCGCGATGTCTCGCTCTCTGCAGAGCCGAAATCCTGCATTTATGATATTTCAAGCAGGGCGCGGCTGGACGAAAAGTTCCGCGACGGCACAATTGACGCAGAAGTAATTGTCAGGAATCCGAAGAAGGGACTCAACGTTACGGTAGAACTTTTGGACGCGGAGGGAAAGGCGGCCATCAAGCCGATGGCTACCGCCGCGAAAGCGACCGTGAAGCTCTCCTCCACCGTCAAGGCGCCGAAGCACTGGACTGCAGAAACGCCCTATCTTTATACTCTACTAGTCTCGCTGTATGATGGCAAATCGCTCGTCGAAGCGAAGAGCCTCAAAGTTGGCTTCCGCAACGTCGAAATCAAAAATGGCAACCTGCTCGTGAATGGAAAGGCCGTGTTGATTCGCGGAGTTAACCGCCATGAAATCCATTCCGACAACGGACGCGCCGTGACATACGAGAATATGCTGGAGGACATCTTGCTGATGAAGCGATGCGGAATCAACGCCGTCCGTACGTCGCACTATTCCAACAATCCACAGCTGTTCGACCTCTGCGACGAATATGGTCTGTACGTCTTCTCGGAGGCGGATTTGGAGACGCATGGTTTCACCTACGCGAAAGACCAAAATCCGTCTATGTGGCCGTCATGGGAGATGGCGATAGTAGAGCGCGGCATCCGCATGGTGAAGGCTTTGCGGAATCACGCGAGTATCATCGTTTGGTCACTTGGCAACGAGAGTGGCTACGGTTGCAACATAAAGGCGATGGCGACGGCAATCCGCACTCTTGACGATAGGCCCATACACTACGAGGGTGATCGTGAGATGGAGACCACCGACATCTTGAGTAAGATGTACCCCACGCCCGAAAAGTGGGTTGAAATCTCCGAAGAGTACGCTGGCAAATTCCCTGCGATTCTCTGCGAGTTTGGTCACGCGATGGGCAACGGGCCTGGCGGTCTCGATGACTATATGCAGACTTTCCTTGCCCATGACAACATGCAGGGCGGTTTTGTCTGGGAGTGGTGCGACCACTGTCTCCGCAACGTTGACGACAACGGTAACGAGTATATGGCATACGGCGGTGACTTCGGAGACATTCCGAACGATGGCAATTTTGTCGCCGACGGACTCCTCTTCCCCGACAGGAAGCCCTCGCCTGGACTTATAGAGTTACGTAAGGTCTTCGAGCCAGTACGAACTTCTGCAATAAACATATCAGAAGGATTATTCTCTATTCATAATATATGTGATTTCAATAGTTTGGATCATCTTTTCGTGACGTGGAACGTCACAGACAACGGAAAAGTTGTCCAGAGCGGCATGATGGACACGCCAAAATGCGCGGCGGGCAAAAAGACGGAGCTGGCGGTTCCATACAGGAAGCCAGTCGCCCCGAACGGCGAGTGCTTCCTGAACATCTCTTTCAGGCAGAAGAACGCAACTGCGTGGGCGGAGCAAGGCACTGAAGTCGCTTGGGCGCAATTTGCCATTCCATGCAAGGCAAAGGCACTTCCAAAGTCACAGTGCGGCGCGGACATTACCGTCGATGAGGATGAGAGTGCAATTGAGATTCGCGTGAACAACAACCTGTTCCTGTTCGACAAGGTGTCGGGCGAACTCGCAAGATGGGAGCGCAACGGCGAGGAGATCATCTCCGCAGGTCCGAAACTCAATATCTGGCGCGCGCCGATTGACAACGACAGAAACATTGTCGCCGAATGGCGCAAATACAGCTATGACCGCCTCACCACACGCTGCAAGTCTATCGATGCTGAATTGAACGACGATTGCGTTGTTGTATCTGTCAAGGCACGAGTCCAGCCACTGCCGACCAGCTCCCGCGGCATTCACGGCTCTATGTGGGGGTACGACACTGTGTTCACATACACCATCCGTCGTGATGGCACGCTGAAGCTGGACGTCAGCGTCGAGTTCATCGTCAAAGATGGCGAGAAATACGTCCATGTTACGAAGAAGAACGCTGATGTAGGCTTGGCCTCAGAGCTTCCCGACATCCCGCGCATGGGAATCCTGTTCAAGGCTCCAAAGACATTCTGCCGCGCGGAATGGTTCGGCCTCGGCCCTGGCGAGGCGTACGTTGATTCCATGACGGCTCAAAGGGTCGGCTTCTACAAGATGTCCGTCAAGGATCTGTGGACTGACTACATGATGCCGCAGGACAACGGTAACAGGCATAATGTGCGCAGGATGTCGCTTTGCAACCTCAAGAGTTGCGGCTTCTTAACCAAGAGTGACAGCACCTTTGACTTCACTGTGCATCCCTGCACCGCTGACAGTCTGACCGAAGCGAAGCATCCGCATGAAATCGTCGAGGATGACTTCATGAACGTCTATATGGATTATGCCTACAGCGGTCTCGGTACGAACTCGTGTGGCCCGCGTCCCGCGGAGAAGTACCTTATCAAGCAGGGTGACTTCAAATTCTCGTTCGAGTTCCGCGCAGTCATGCCTGGCGAACTCAACGACAACTCCTTCTTCCAATTGTAAGGTTATCATATGGCAAAATATACAGCACATTACCTTTCAGGCACTCACTGGGACCGCGAATGGTATAGGACTTTCCAAGAGTTCAGGCTCATGTTCATCCAACTTGTCGATGGTCTCATTGACGACATGGAGAAGCCAGACAGCCATAGTTATTTCCACTTCGATGGACAGACCTGCGTCCTAAAGGACTACACGGAACTTCGCCCTGAAAAGCGCGAAAGGCTCGCGAAGCTGTTGAAAGACGGAAGAATTCTTGTGGGGCCTTGGTTCACAATGCCCGACCTCTTCTGCCCAGGCGCGGAGGCTCTTGTGCGCAACCTGTTAACAGGGCGCAGAATAGCGCATGAATGGGGCGTCGAGCCAATGCCAGTTGCCTACACATGCGACATGTTCGGACACGCATCCCAGATGCCGCAAATATATAATGGCTTTGGCTACAAGCGCTGCGTTCTCGGCAGGGGAACTAACGAATTCGACACTCCCTCATATTTCCGCTGGCAGGCGCCAGATGGCTCAGAGGTCTTCACCTTCAAGCTGCAAGACTGGACTGGCTATGGTGCCTGCGGCTTCATACGTCAAGCCCTCATTGACGGTGATGCTGAAGAAGCGAAAAAACGGCTTGATTCGATTATCCCTCACGAAATTGAACGCTGCAATGGCAATACGCTTTGCTTAATTGACTCTGGCGACCACAGACCGCCCGCTTCCAACGCAGAGGAGTTCATGGCGTTCGTTGAGAAGCAATATCCTGACGTCAAGGTGATCTATTCGACTCTTCCATCCTTCTTTGAGGAGGCCGAGAGAACCGCCAAAGACGTGCCAGTCAAGCGGCATGAACTGCGCTCCCCCGCCAAAAATCGTTATGGATACCTTTGGCTTATTCCAAATTGCGTCTCTTCTAGAATCCACCAGAAGCAGGCTAACGATGAATCACAGGCGATGCTTGAACTCAAGGCGGAACCACTGCTATCCATCGCGAGCATCCACGGCATTGAGTCCGTTCCGCCAATCATGCGCAACATCGCATGGGAGACTCTGCTTCTAGGTCATGCCCATGACTCTGTCTGCGGCTGCTCCATTGACCAAGTCCACAGGGATGTCATGGCGAGAATGGATCAAGTAAGGCAGCTCGCCCGACAGATGGCGAATCAGGCGTTCGGTGATTTGACCGCGCTATGCCATTCGTTGGAAAAGGAGGAGCACGAGTTCACCATGACAATCGCAAACACCCTCCCATATCCGCGCAGGGGACCAGTCATCGCAGCCATCGACTTCCCATACGACTGGCCCAAAAAGTTCCACGAAGGATTCCGCTCGCAGCCTCTCAACGCTTTCCAGATTTTGGACGCGGATGGCAACGATGTCAAATATCAAATTATCGATGTCTGCACAGACTTTGGCGAACGCACCAACTATGTCACGCTCGGCATAAACAAGGCGCATGAACATGGACAGCGTTACATCTGCGCAATTGACGTTTCAATCCCTGCGCTTGGCTTCACATCATTGCTTGTAAAACCCGCGCCGATGTTGCGCCGCGCCATGGGTTCTTTGCGCACGTCGCCTTTCTCCGCCGCAAACGAGTTCCTTGAAGTCACCGTCAACTCGAATGGCACGCTCACACTGTTCGACAAAGCGAACAATACAAGATACGACAACCTTCTCACATTCGAGGATCGATCTGAAATAGGTGACGGTTGGTTCCACGGACAATCAGCATCAGATGAAATCGCACTCTCGACTGGCAGCAACGCTCAAGTTTCCGTCACGGCGGACGGACCGCTTGCAGTGACATTCCGTATCCAGCTCTCTATGAATCTCCCAATCCGCTACGACAAACACACTGAACACAGAATGCCTGACCGCACTGATATGCAGATTGTCTCGTTCGTGACGCTGACGCGCAACGCGCAATCCGTCCATGTCAAAACGACCATCCACAACAATATTGAAGACCACCGCCTGCGTCTGCTCAATCCGAGCGGAGCCACCAATGCGACCACATGGATTGCTCAGCATCCGTTCGACTATGTGACACGAAACATCGAATTGGACAAGGAGACCTTCGACTGGTCTGAGGCCGAAATTGCCGAGAAGCCATTCTTGGATGTGCAGTCTGTCGGCGATGGCACACATGGTCTTGCCTTCATTTCGGGCGGCGGAATGCATGAGGGCGGTGTGGCGGACGACGCTTGCCGTACGTTAATGACAACGCTCTTCCGCTCATATCGTCTGACGGTTGGCACGCCTGGCGAACATGACGGCCTTGAACTTGGAGACATCACTCTTGAGTACGCTCTTATGCCCTACAGCGGCGATTTTCCTGCTGTCGAGACGGCTCATGCGGCTCAGGAACTCCATGCTCCTCTCATGACACGCTTCACTGGCAAGATTGATTCAGGCTATCCTACGATGAAAGGTTCGCTTGAGCCAGTGCAGTCATTTGCGGAACTGCTTTCAGGCAAACTTGTCTTCTCTGCACTCAAGTCAGCGGAGGATGGTTCTGGATACATTCTGCGTCTCTGGAATCCCTCAGATGAAATCGCCACAGAGCAGATTAGACTTTGGAAACGCCCTGCGTCCATACAATATGCAAACCTTGCGGAACAACCAGAAGGCGAACCGATTGCGCCTGACTCGGAGATTGTCTCCATTACAGCTGCACCACGCAAGATAGTCACGATAATTATTAAATAGGTATATAGTTTTCAAAGGAGTGAACTAATGAAGAGGTCAATGTTTTTTGCCATGCTTCTTGCCTGCGGCGTCATTTCAGCCGCGACAAGGCAATGTCGTCTTACTGCCGACAATTTCAACGGAACGCTGATGGACGGTCCGACCATGATTCTACGCAAGAACATGGCAATGCAGAAGGACAAGGAGGCTGTCGTCCTTGAAGCGGAAAACGCAGACTCCATCTTCTTCCAGGCGGATGTCTTCGCACGCAAATCGGGCGCACAGGGCATTGACCTTGTGCAGATCAAACGTCCCGCAAGCGAATACACACCGCAGGATGACATCGCGGACGCCTCTGGAAAGTACATTGACTTCTGCCAGCAGGCAGAATGGCAGTTCAGCCTGAAGACGCATCAGTCATACCGTATCTGGCTGCGTGTGCAGGTTCCGTTTGTCGCTAACTGGGGACACGAAATGAAAATTGACAATTTACGGAACGGTGTCGATGTTGGTGCGACCGCCAAGCAAGCGAACAAGTGGTATTGGGTGCTTGCGATTGAGTGTGGTCTGAAGCCTGGAGTCCATAAGTTTTCCATAACCAACTTCATGAATGGCAAGCGGCTTGACCAGATTGCGATTGCGCCAAGCGCATGGCGTCCCAAGGACGGCGAGGCCCTGCCGCCAACGGTGCCCGTCAAGTTTGAGGCGGGCAATGCTGAGTTCGGAAAGGTCGCTCCATACGGCCTGAAGAAATGGAAAAGGCTCATTGCAGACGATGTGCCAGGGGTCGAATGGCAGCTCTCCAATGACGGCGGCGAGACCTATAAGGCAATGAAGCCTGGTGAGGACCTGAGCGGCTTCAATGGGGAGATTTCAATCAAGGCGAATCTTAAGAGCGTCAATGGCGAAAGCCCCCGCATCAAGGAACCCATACTTGAATACGAGCATGACGAAAATGCGTTCAATGTCCTGCGTTCCGACACGGCTGAATGGTACTTTACCAAAGAGAGCGGATGCCTTTCTGGAATTGTCAGCAAAATCAGTGGTCGCGAGTTACAGCCAGTCGGTCAGCGGCTTCCGATGTTCACTCTTGTATTCAAGGCTCCTGACGGCAAGGAACGCAAGGCATTCACCGAAAAGGAGGCAAAGTTACTTTCTCAGAAACTTTCCAAAAACGGAAAAAGGCTCCAGATGACATGGGCATTCGACGATACCCCAGCCACACTGGAACTTGAGTTGAACGCAAATGGGCAGCTTGTCTCATGGGATGTCACCGCAAAGAACAACGATGACAAATTCGACATCATAGAGATTCAACTCCCGAGGCTCAATAGCATCCGAATTAGCGAAAGCCCAAAGGACGACCTGCTTGCTTGGCCGTTCACATCAGGCGAGTTCATCAAAGGGCCTGCAACAAGAGGCACGCAGAAGGTCGTTTATCCAGACCATGCGGGAATTGGATTCACTGACGTCTGCGGAAAGGAGGAGGGAATCTTCATGGGTATTCTCGACAACTTTGTGGTTGCCAGTACCTTCCTATGCGAGGCGACTCCTGCAATGAATGCCATCGACCTATCCATCACCAAAATGCATCGTGTCAAGTCGAAATCTTCTCGTACCTATCACTTCACTACTGCCGTCCACGCGGGCGACTGGCACTACGGCGCGAAAATCTATCGCGACTGGTTCTACGCCAATCATCCCTTCAACACGTACCGCCCATGGCTCCGCAACGCTGATGCATGGCACTTCGGTGGCTCGCTAGGCCACAGTGGACTCGTCAGCAAGTATTCCGACTACACCGCTTTCCGCAGAGATATAATCGCCGCCGCTCATCTTGGCCTTGATTACATTCAGGCGTGGGGTGCCGTCTTCAACGGCGCTTGTCCTGCATACTATCTCCCTCGCAAGGAGAAAGGTGGCGAAGAGATGTTTGCGGCAATGATGAAGGAGTGGCGGGACCTTGGCGGAAAGGTTGGCCATTACTACTACGCCAACGGTCTTGCTGTCTATTACCTCTTGAGTGACAAATACTTCTGTACGCCTTGGTCTGAGTATCCAGAAGAAGTTCGCCCGCCATCATACGAATGGTTCCTAAAGAACAAGACCTATCGTGAGGACGCTGGACCACAGCCGCCCATGGAGGAACTCATGGCGACAATCGAGCAGTTGAACAAGGAGATTGCAGCGGACACCATAACGACTGGAATGGCTGAAGAGGGCCGCAAGCCTCTCGGGGGACATCTCTCCATGAACTGGAGCAACGGCGAATACGCCGCGTTCCTCTATAAGTGGATTGACCGCTATGTCTCAAAATACAACTGCAACACAGCTTATTTGGACACCTTTGCGTTCAGCAATGCGCAGCCTGAGTTCAATCCATATCTCGGAATGAACGGCGAGGGAGACAAACCTATGCACAAGATCGCTTTCCTCAAGAAGATGATTGCTGACATGCGGAAGAAGGAGCCCGAGTTCTGCGCTCTGACGGAAGGCGTTGGCGATGTTTTCGGCGCGGAGGGGCTTTACTTCCTGCTCTCAGGCTTCGCGCGGCAGCCCGCAATGTACCGCTACACGCTTCCCGACCACATCTTCTTCCAAGGTGGATGCAATGGTCTATGGGGGCAGCCAAAGATGGAAGAGAGCACACGTCAAGCATTCCTCCACGGCAACAGGTTCGACCTCACGACGATGTTCCCGAAGGTCTATCACACCCTCAAACTCAAGCAGACTGTCGCGCCGTTCATGAATCAGTCCGTTTTTGACGACACCATCGGAATTACAACTGATTCAAATCTAATTGACTGCTATGCGCATGTCTGCAGTGATGACAGCGGTAAAATTATCGCCAACAGCGGGACACGCTCCGTCACACTCGCCATCAGCAATGTCGCCAATGTCGCTGGACGCATCACCTACAAGCTGCCAAAGGGCTTCAAGCTCAACTCCGCCGTCCTTTGCGAAATCGGAAAGGTCCCGAAGAAAGTTGCTCTTGAGGTGAAAGATGGTGCCGTCTCGTTCGACGCGCCTAAAGCATTCCTTGCCACGATGATTCTAATCGACAGAGTGCGCGGCGACCATGAGTGGACCGCATACGCAGAGCAGCTTGATTCCTCCACGGCCATCGTCCATCTCTTCAATTTCACGCCATCCAAGAGCAAGTTCTCCGTGAATCTTTTCGACCAGGACAGGATTGTTGAAATCGACGGCCTTAGCGGTTCCAATCTGGAGTTCACGTTCGATGGTGACGTCAATAAGTCCTTCGTTAGAAAATTGACCGTCAGCAAAGGCAAAGCCAGCCGTACGTCTCTCATCTCAATCGGCGGTGATTACAGCGCTTCCAAATTTAAACTTAACGAGCCAATGGTTACTTCCGAAGAACCGCTCTTTATGGATTTCGAGGAGGGCAGCTACTCCAAAGATAATCCGAAGGACGGCAAACGCTCGCTAAAACTCGTTGGCAACGGCAAGTACAGCAGCACCCACATAAACATAAAACTCGAGCCTGAAAAGGAATACGAGTTGGAGTTTGACCTCTGCAAGACCGAAAAGTGCAACCCTGCTAACGGAAAGTCATTCGCGATGATGTGCAACTACGCATCCAACGGAGTGCTTGAGCGCTATGTCTTATGTGCAGGGCAGGGGGCTGTCCCAAACGACGGCGCATATCATCATGTTAAGACCACATTTAAAACCAACAAGGATGTCAATAATCCAGCCCTCTACATCTATAATTTAGACTCCGACGAAGGAATTGTCTATCTCGACAACCTATCAATTAAGGTAAAATAAACATGAAATTCAATATTACACTTGCGATTGTTTGTGGGTGCATCCTCTCTGCTGCGGAAACAAGGCTTTGTCCACTCACCACGAAGACCCTCAGCGGTACTCTGATGGAGAACGGGCTGCTGACCATCCGCAAGGAGATGGTCATGCAGCAGAACGACGAAGCCATTGTTCTGGAGGCTGAGGACGCCGACGCCATCTTTTTTCAGGCGGACGTCTTTGCCCGAAAGTCAGGCGCACAGGGCATCGACCTTGAGCAAATCAAGCGCAATGCAAACGAATACACACCGCAGAACGACATTGCGGATGCATCAGGCAAATACATTGACTACTGCCAGCAGGCCGTCTGGCAATTCAAAATAAAAAAGCACACAAGTTACTTCTTCTGGCTGCGTACGGAGGTGCCGATCACAGGAAACTGGGGGCACATGATAATGATTGACAACAAGCATGTCAATGGTGTGAACACCAGCGCAATCTGCACGACAGCAAACAAGTGGTATTGGGTGTTGGCGATTGAAGCAGGCCTTCGGCCAGGCGTCCATACTTTCGCAATTCGCGACTTCCTCAACGGCAAACGACTTGACCAAATTCTTATAACGCCGTCAAAAGCAAAACCAGAAAATGGAGACGCCATGCCTCCAACCGCTCCCGTCAAATTCAAGGAAGGTGATGTTGTCTTTGACACGGCAATGCCAATCGGCATACAACGATGGAAAACTCTTGTTGCGGATGATGTGCCTGGCGTCAAATGGCTGCTTTCAGACGATGGCGGCACACATTACCGCGAAACAAAGCCTGGCGTCCCGCTTGATTCGTATGGCACGAAGCCGCTTACGCTCAAGGCCATTCTGAGCATCGTCGGCGACAAAAGGCCGCAGATTGTCCTACCGTCTTTGGAATACGAGCATGACAAATCATTGTTCCATGTGTTCAAATCAGACACAGCAGAATGGTATTTTACGAAGGCTGAAGGAGTCCTCTCTGGCATTAAAAGCAAAGTGTCTGGACGCGAAATTCAGCCTATCGGACAGCGGATGCCCATGCTGGAGTTGACATTCAAAGAGCAGGGCAATGACGAGAGGATTATCCTTACCGAAAAGGACGCCATGCTCCAGACATCAAATGATGGCGGTCCGACCAGACTCTCGTCCAACGGCAGAGTATTTCACACAGAGTGGTTCTTCCCAAAATACAACACTAGGCTCATTCTTGACCTTAAGGCGGATGGTCCTCTCGTGCATTGGGATGTCAAAGTCGAGAACAACGGCAAGACACATGACGTCATTGCAGTCAAATTACCGCAGTTCGGAAATATGCGCATCTCGGAGACTCCTGCAAAAGACTCGCTTGTATGGCCGTTCTCAGCTGGCGAATTCATCCATAGTCCCGCACAGAGAGGAACCCAGAAGGTAATCTATCCGAATCACGCTGGCATGGGCTTTACCGATTTATACAATGCACAAGAGGGTTTTTTCATGGGCATCACCGACGATTTTGTCGTCTCTAGTCAGTTCCTCTGCGATGCCTCTCCATCAATGGACAGCGTCACCTTATCCATCGAAAAGCAGCACCGAATCAAGGTCGGCACCTCTCGAACTTACCATTTTACAACCGCCGTCCATGCAGGCGATTGGCACAGTGGAGCGAAAATTTATCGCAACTGGTTCTACGCCAAGCATCCTGTCAACACCTACCGTCCATGGCTTCGCAATGCAGACGCATGGTACTTTGGCAGCTCGACTGGGCAAACAGGGTTGGCCAAAAAGTCAAAGGACTACAGTGTCTTCAGGGATGACATGATTGGCGCCGCCCGCTACGGCCTTGACTACATTCAGTCATGGGGCTCCGTCTTCAACGGCACATGTCCCGCATACTATCTCCCGCGCAAGGAAAAGGGCGGCGAGGAGATGTTCGCAAAGATGATGAAACAATGGCGCGACCTTGGCGGCAAGATTGGCCACTACTATTATGCCAATGGTTTGGCTGTTTATTACTTGTTGAGCGACAAGTACTTCTGTACTCCATGGTCTGAATATCCCGAAGATGTCCGTCCGCCGTCATACGAATGGTTCCTCAAAAATATGGCATACGGCAATTCCAGTTGGAAACCTGCTCCCATGGAGGAGATGATGGCCGCAATCAATCAACTCAACAAGGAGATTGCGGAGGACACCATCACCAGAGGCATGGCGGAGGAAGGCCGTCCGCCGCTCGGAGGACATCTTCCCATGAACTGGAGCAACGGCGAATACCCTCAATTCCTCTACAAGTGGATTGACAGATATATATCCAAATACAATTGTAACACCGCCTATCTTGACACCTTCGCCTTCAGCAACGTTCCAGATTTCAATCCAATCCTTGGCATGAATGGCGAAGGCGACAAGCCAATGCATAAGATCGCTTTCCTCAGGAAGATGATGGTGGAAATGCGCGCCAAGGAGCCTGAGTTCTGCTCAATAACAGAAGGCATAGGCGATGTGTTCGGCTCCGAAGGCCTTTGCTTTGTGATATCAGGATTCGCAAGACATCCCGCAATCTATCGCTACACTCTTCCAGACCACATCATTTTCCAGGGCGGATGCAATGGTCTCTGGACAGAGCCGAAGA
>JAEEGL014212955.1_pt1 | contig 16765 bp, 22 predicted proteins | sample 9134231 | NCBI WGS metagenome assembly JAEEGL01 (sample SAMN16246548, study PRJNA631951) | gut metagenome | biome: gut microbiome; feature: rumen; material: fiber-attached | host: Bos | place: Iran: Karaj | collected 2018-10
ATTTTTCGAGTCAACGGACTTGAAATGCTTATCAGTCTGATTTACAAGTCTTTGACAAAAATGCATGCCGTTTTTAGGGCTTTTAGAGCTATTTATAACTTTGTTCTGCATATGCTTAATTTTTTAGTGGACACTAGTGATATATCATCAAAATCTCTTGCCATCTGGATAATCTTCTCCACCAGTAACTGTGGCAGATTATCATCATACAATCTCGCAATAATATCAGCTTTAGAACCATGCCCAACAACAGACTCACATATATATGGGCTAGGCAATTTATATAGGACTAACTCTATATACCGCTTGTGTTCATGCCCCACAATGTTTTTCGGAGGCTTGGTTACCTTCAACATAATATCCGTTATATCCAGATTTGTATCGGGATTAGGGAATTGTTCATATACAATCTTAAAATTCCCTATATCAGGAACCTCATTCGTTACTCGTTCTCGGAGATCTCGAATCATCTTCTTAACCAATTCTTCCATATCTACATCACAGTCCATAATCAATATCTATAAAGAATTATCATTGAGGTAGTTCATCACCATTTATATTTCTTTCTAATGCGTCCAACATACGTTTTTCAAAGATACCAGCAGCATGGTTGGAATCAGCAATCCACGTCTTAAAATCTATTATGCAATCAAAGATTTCTATTCTCTGACTAATACTACCAAATAAGGAGTCTTTGGTAAACATTCCCCATAACGATACTTTCTGACTACCGGATTCGAATTGTATATATGACCATAGCGTAGCGCTACCGCCATAAGTCTGCCAGGGACTATACAGCTGCTTCCCGTCGTGTCGCATTTTGCTGATATCACTTTTTGAAAGTTTATCCACCTTCTGATGCATATCAGTCAATAGTTTCTGACAACATGAAGTGAATGTTGCTGGAACAATCGGATCAACAAAGGTTTTTCGAACATAATTATGCCACTTTTCCAATTTCTGACATTTCTCTTCTGCAACCTCTTCCACAGAAACAAAACGCACTTGGTACTCCATACTGAGATACTCCCTATTATCCCATGCATGCTCTTTCCATTCCTGCTGACATTTTTCGCAACTGGAGTCTGCTTCCTCGCGCGATTCAAACAATTCTTCATTCTTGAATTCTGTTCCATCTTCCAAGTCAACCTTCACCACACGCCAATACCCAGCATTACTTTGGGCAGATGCCGTCACATCAATAACTCTTTCTTTATTCTCGTTACTCATAATTATCTCTGATTTATTAGAAAGCTTGCATATTAGTTCTCACTTGATAATCGTTCTTCCTTCACAATTATCTTCTCACCCTTCCTCACAAGAAGAAACTCATGATGCTCAAAACCACCTTCAAGCAAGGGTTTATCCTCACTATTGCCTGCAATATACTCGACACCTTCATTGAAGAAGGAATAAATATCCTTCTCCTCATCGTACTTACCTCCCAGAACAACAAGTTCTGGCTTGTCACTTATAGTTGAAGATGATTTCCATGATGCATAACGGTAATCACCGCTGGCCATCTTGTCAACACGGATGATATAGTTCTTCGTCCTGAAGAACTTGGCAAGACGGTTGTAGTCACCCAGCGACTTGTGTAGTCCCTTGTGTGGGACCTCGCCTTTATCTACAAACCCCATTCCATCAAAATGATACATTCTATATCTGTCACTAATGATTGGTGGAGAAACTTCTTCTTCATACATCGTTTGTGGAACATACAGGTTTGTATCTGCATCATACTCAAAAAGCCAGTCCCAACCCTCGCCGTTAGTCCTATAGTACCAATCTGAGATAAGATAGTTGATTTCCAACCCACACTCATCAAGGTCATCACTACAATCAAGAACACTCACATTTCTTAAGGTGTCATTATCTATCACGAAAGCATCCATCCACATATAGCCGTCATTGCTGGATGCCCGGTGGTTCCTTGTCATAATATAGTAGGTCGTGCCATCATTCCTCTTTATGGAATGGACATTAGACACCCATGCAGGTTCCCCTTCTTTCACGCAGAAGTCCTCAATCTTAACTTCTCCATCCTTATTTCGAAACTGGCATAGGACAGCAAAGTCTGGACACGTCCCGCCCATTCCAGTGTTCCAACTGTAGAACTTCATATTCTCGTCCTCAGAGACGCAAATATGAACTTCTGCACTATCAACAGGAATAGAATCTGCCGGATAACATAGCGACTCTGTTTGCTCCGAACCATTTGTTATTGCTCCACTATTTGCTTTGTTCATACAAGAACAAAGAACCGACATGACCATAACCTGTATCAATACTCTTCTCATAATCTGAACTTTCATTCTACAATTTGGCTTTATCTCTGGCTTCCCTCATTCTGGTCGCCATCTCCTCGTCAGTCATTGGCTGCCAAGGAATAACAATACGGAGGTGGCTGTCAATGATACAGTATATGTTCTCCTCATCGTCGTCTTCCATTCCAAATCCGTCCTCATCAGCATAATAGCGACCATCAGGGTGAAGCATCCAACAAAGGCAGCAAACGCCATCGCAGAAATCGTTATAACGCCCCAAACCACCATAGTCTACGTGCTTATGCTTTACATCATACGGATATTCTACTGATTTTAGTTTCTCCCAATCGAAATCTCGATCTTCAAAACCCACGAGATTACTATTCTCGTCTAACAACTGCCTCGCTTTACCTGTGAAGGAATTGGCATAAAACAGTGGGCCACGACTATTCCCTATCCACAGCATACCTTCACCAATCGGATGAATAGATAGCTTCTCAAGTAATGGATGTCCCTGACATGTAATGCCGCGTTCATCGCTACGGAATGTCAACCCCGTTATGTAATTAACATTATTGTCTGTGTCACCTTTCTTTAATTTACATGCTGTCATAGTTCTTACCCCTTCTTTAGATTGCTCTATTGAGACTTTGTTATCTCAACCATTTGTCTAACATATTCTTCATTAACATGTCCTGTATCCACGTGCTCATCCTTGAACCAACTACCTACAATGGCTCCGTCAGCTAAACGAAATGTTTCCTCAATTGTGTCCAAACAAACACCAGCACCAACAATGACAGGGAAATCGTTTGCTATCTCTTTAAACCCCTCAATTTTCTTGAAAGGAGTAGACATCCCTGTCCCTTCACCTGTACATACTATGGCATCACAACGCTCCATACCAATCAGCAAATCCTCTTTCAGGGTTCGTCCAGAACGCACAGGCTGGTATTTGAAAAACACGCCACCCAACAGGACTACGTCGACATCCTGCCGTATCTGGGCAAGTTTATCGGCAAACATTACATCATCCTTTGGCATGAGATGGCCGCAGACAGAATCAATCTGGACGAATCTCGCCCCATATTTCTTGGCCAGCCGGAATGCTTCCCCATAGTCGCCCACAATGTTCACGCCATAGACAGCATCAGGATGGGTTCCATGCATCCAGGCCAATACCTCCTCACAGTCTTCTGCCAATCCAGAATAGTTCTCTATCAGTGGATATACGCCATATCTCAGGTATATCTCAATCTCCTTTCTCGCCAGCTCCAATGTTGTATACTCATCGGTACTGTCGGTGTGTATCATGCCAATTAATGGCTTCTGATTACTGAACAATTCTGTAAACTTCATATTCGTCTTTTTATTATTTATGCAGCCAAAAGGGATTTGTAACCATTAACCATGAAAATGTTTTGCCATCAGCTCTACGTATTGCTCATTAACGGGATTGTAAGCGTCGTGATTATCTTTTATCCAACTACCAACGATGGCACCATCAGCTTCATAGAATGTCTCTCCAATTGTATCAATCGTAACACCAGCTCCGACAATGACAGGGAAACCGTCCAGAACCGACTTGAATTCCTTCACCTTACCCATGGGAGTCGGAATACCAGTCCCCTCACCTGTACATACTATAGCATCGCACCGTTCCTTGCCAAGAAGTAAATCTTCCTTCTGACTGCGGTTAGACCGTACAGGCTGGTACTTGAAGCGTACACCGCCTAACAAGACAACATCGGTCTTCTTCCGCATCGCCTTCAACTCTTCTGCATACTCCTCATCCCTCTCCGGATCCAGATGGCCACCGACTGAGTCTATCTGTATGAACTTGGCACCATATGCCCCTGCCAGAAGGAAGGACTCATAGGGGTCGCCAAGGATATTAACCCCGTAAACTGCTTTCGGATGGTACTCTTGTAGCCATACCATTACCTTCTCACAGTCAGCAGAGGTACCGAAATAGTTCTCGATCAACGGAAACACTCCGTACTTCAAGTATATCTCAATCTCTCTCTTCGCCGTATCCAACATATCCTCACCATGCATACAGCCAGTATGTATCATACCGATCAACGGCTTCCTACCCCCAAATAGTGTCTCAAATTTCATAACTTAATATATTTTGGATCTACATAATCCGTTAACCAAACTCCATTCCTACTAAGGAAGAATCTATAGCCGTCTTCTACCATCTTTTTTGCATCTATCACAAGAACAACAGGTTCACCATGTCTCTTTCCAACATTAATAGCAGTTTCCTCTGTCCCAGACAAATGGACATACAAACGATTGCCCTTTACAATACCTCTCTCCATAATTGAATCCAAAAATGACTTAGCCGTACCATGATACAGAGTTTCTGGTGGTAAGACTTCCTCCAGTTCCACATCCACATGGACACTATGCCCCTGACGTGCCCTGATTCGGCTCTTGTCTTCGGAGAGCTCGTAACGCTGTTTGTTATTCGTCACTACTATCTCCGTCAGTTCCTCCATCGTATAACCATGATTTTTCACCAAGTCACTTACTTCACGCCAACCATGGGCGTCAAATGGGTAACTGTTATCATGACGCAGAAGAAAGGACAGTTTCTTACCTCGTCGTATAAGTCGTATGTTGCTCTTCTCCATTTTTGTCTCTCCCAAATATTATTCCGGGACATTATTATGAATGCACCTTACTTAATTCATTAATCACTTTCTTTCGTGCCTTGAATACATCCATCGGCATTGGTTCTACACCGTTTTGTTCTGTCATGTACTTATAGAAGGCATTGAGTACACGCATGATCTTGTTGGTGTTATGTCCGTCCTCTTGGCGATAGCCTCTGATGGGCGGTGGAGCAATACCCTTATCTGCCGCATAGAACACCCAATAGGTGCAGAGGGCAATGTCCGTCCGATGAAGTCCCATGGCACAAGCGATATAAAAGTCGCCCTTGTCTATTTGCTCACAGAACTGCGGGAAATTCTCCACCATCTGCGTAATGGTTCGGACGTGATTGTCTATTGGATAGTGAAAGTACTGCAATCCATTCAGTTGACAAAGATTGGGCAACCGATTTGATTGGTCTGCCTCGCGGAGGTCAATATACATCTTCACTCCAGCCTCTCTGATGATTGGCCAAGCGTATGCCTGATGCCTTGCCGACATTGTTCTGCCACGAACGCCACCATATACTGGCGCAATGTCGGGAATTCCAGTCTGAATTATTCTTCCTATGTCAATCATATGTTTCTTTTTATTGTTTATGTAATAAAAGAGCGGAAAGTAACCATGACTCTATTTGTTTATACAGGAAACCACTCAACTTTACTTGCTTCGTATGCTTCCGGCAACACCAACTTACCCAACATTTTCTCTATGACAGGCTGTGGTACTACTTCCTCGCGTGAATAGTTCCTATCAACCAGCGTACTCCAGTCTGTTTCAAGATAGACAATACGGACACGAGCATGATACGTCTCAAAGAGGCTGACAAGCGACTCCCGCATCTGGGTTGTGATATTGGTGGCATTCCAAACGAAAGGTTGATGCTTACGCAGAAACACCCTAGCCTGCTCACGGGCAAGGTTTGCTACCTTACCCTGTTCTGCTGTAGCTGGAATCTTGTTTGTACGGCGTATATCGTCAAGCGAGATGACAGGAAGGTCAGGCAGATTATACTTAATCCAAGTATCCTTTCCCGTTCCTGGCAGCCCGCTCATCAAAATCACTTCACCCCATGTATCATCATATAATTCCTGATCCTTCCAAATATCGCGTCCAGCAAAGAATGCCCGCAGAGTATATGACGATGGGAAAGGATAGCATAAATCGAAGCATCCCTCTTCTTTAGCTAGTTCCTCGCACATCAATATCTTTTCCAGCACCTCCTGTTGGTCAATACATTTACGACCTAACATATCGGCCTTGCAAAGTATAGAGAGCATTTTTATGGAGAAGTCCGGAACCAACAAACTATTTGCAGCCATGCGGTGCAAGCGCAATCGTGGGTTATTACGTTCAATTGCAACAGGTGGATAGGAATGGTAGCGGATAAGGAGACAGATAGCCTCTCGTACTTCCATCAATTCCTTCTGCTCACACAAGGCATAGTCTTTCCACAATAGTTCCCGTACCATTCTGCTACCAGTGGGTGCATGATGGGGAGTATGCCAATCGCCATCAACGAAAATCGTTGTGGGAATCTTGCCGATGTCGTGCAACTGTGCAGCAACATAGAGTATATGCTGCTGTCGCTCATTCAACGCCTGATATTCTGACAATTGCTTCAAAGCATCACATACCATCATGGTATGGACGTATGCATCTCCTTCAGCATGATACACGGGGGACTGCTGACACCGGCGCAGACCATCCTCAAATTGAGCTAATGCCGTAGCTTCTATCTTTCTCCAATCAATCATCTATTCAAATAGTTTATCAATTGTTCCCGTTATTCTATTTGGAACAATGGGGCGGTCGAGCCAGTGCGACTGCGACTCTTCCACTGTCTGAAGAAAAGAAGCGCGTACATATTTCATCCTGTCAACCACCACACCGTTTTCCTCCACCTTAATATATATACCTTCCATCAGCCGTGAGGCATCTGTCTCACGGCACACACGGTCAGCATCCAAGCGAAGTCTCTCAGCATCCTCCCGCAGATGCTCAATATGAGTCACGGTAATATAATTGGAATTACCCAGATATTTCAAAATCTCGTCTATGCTGTTGAAAACACCGCTGGCAAGCACAGGTACGTGGTATATCGGCAAATCCTTCAACAGTTCGCATCGGGAAGGCGTATCAAGGAACTTGTCATTCTCACGGTCGAGGACATCAAACTCCATGAAGTAATGAGGCAATGCATCATAATATATGCTGTGTTTGGCAAACATCCACTCACCATACATAATATAACGGTGCCCAAGAACAGCATACAGTCTGTCCTTTTGTACGGCTCCCCATTGTTTCATCAAGTCGTAGTGACGTTCTCGATAGCCGCCCGTCAGGAAATGTCCACGGCTTTGTAAGCGCAGCTCCCCATCATCTGTAAAGGAAATGGCTGAGTTAGCCCCGTCGATCTTCTCTTCCAGCACAATATACTTTCCGGCAATATCACTAAACGGACGCTGACTCAAGTCTTCATCGCCCGGCTGTAATCTCGATCCCTGAATATGTGGTGTTCGAGGGTACTTTATGATAATATCTTCCATTTCCATCTGTCAATTCTCAATTATTATATGCTATCATCACTCTATGATTTGTCACAGACATAAATTTCACCTTGCTGCATCCATTTTTCAAGAACAACTCCTTCAGGTCTTCGTTCGTAAAGAGGTGGATATGTTCTGGATTGTCATCTGGCTTCGACGGCACTGATACGATAATATAGTTCTTAGCCAAACGAACAGCATTGCGAACCACAGCCTCCGTGTCAGGGATATGCTCCATCACCTCCAGCATTGTCACCACATCGAACGACTTGTCGGGTGCATCCCATGTACAGATGTCTTCCTGCAAAGGATGCAGATTGCTGATACCTCCATCATGAAGACATCGCAGAAGTTCCATCCGATGTGGTAATATATCAAGACTCGTCACCTCCAACTCAGGGAAATCTCTAAGTAGTGGAAACAGAAATACTCCCCTGCCACTACCAACATCCAGCAGCGACTGGCACTGCCTTGCGGGCACAATCCCTTGCAAGAAGCTCAGCACCACCTGAACTCTCGGCAAGTCTTCCTTCACCTTGAAGTAATGCATCTTCAATTCTGGTGCATTATTCTTGTCCTTGTATCTTTTCTCATATCCCCGTTTGTATGCCTCGAGAATAGTAGTCATGTGTTGATGTTCCATTTTTATATAAAATACTAATTCCAATTAAAATCATTACCTACAAAACAGCATTTTAACTCCGTTTCATTTAATGTTCCAAGGCTTCATAACTTCCCGTGCCTAAAGTATGTTTCTCGCCTCGTTCTCAAATCAAATATCTCATACTTTTAATTATTCTCATGCTTTTCAACTTCATTCCGTTATGTCCTTCTAAATCAAGAAACATTCTCCATGAATCAAGGATATACTTAATACCTCCATCTACTACTTTTATTCCTTCATCATATATTATCTCTGCTATGTAGCATCGCCTAATAAAATGTTCTTTACTAATCTTTTTCGATAAAAATTCTATATTAATTGTAAAAAACTCTTGTAATAATGGATGCGCATTTTCTGCTTTATTCTTGGCTTCAATTAATCCATCAAGAAGATGATTATAATCGGATATGCTCATAAAATACCACAATTTCTTTTTAGAATGATAGGTATTTTCAGTCTCAATCTCTCTACTTATATTGTTGCTATTAAAGCCCATATGTCCGTGTTCCACGATTTTCCAATAATCTGCATATTTATCTCTGAACTCATTTAAGTAAGTCTTAGGAACTTGTAAAACACAAGATGACGGAAAGGCGAATGGAGATATATTAACGTGATAGTTATTGATAACAACCGATTTAAGTGAGTGAGAAGATTCAAACGCACCCTCACCAATACTACTCACAGAATTTGGCAAACAAATTGACTCCAACCCATAACATCCGTAAAATGCATAACGCTTAATCTCCAATAGAGAATCCGAGAATTCTATTGACCTTAGATTCTCGCATGAATCAAAAGCATATTTCCCTATGGTCGTTACAGTATCAGGAATTCTAAGATGTTCTACTCCTCGGCTTCCTTTTATAAGAGTTTTACGGTCTGCTGAATAAGTTATTCCTAATTTATCAATATAAGTCTTCATCTATTTCTATTATTAATAATTGGATTAAACGTAACTATTTCATCTTATTACAACCACAGCCCAAGTTGTTTCATGTAAAAGCTTTGGTCGAACATTGCTTGATAAGCCCGCCGAATCAACCGCCAGACCAACCACTTTATATATAACGCTCTAAACATATCCTATTTCTATTTTTACTAAACTATTGAACGATTACAATTTGTTGCTTGTCTTACTTAACCTCTTGATGATTTCCTGACGCTCCCTAAACGTCTCTATAGACATCGGTTTCTTGCCATCCCGATTTTCCAAATAGTTATACATCGCATTAAGAGCCCTCATAATCTTATGGGTGTCAAGTCCCTTATCTTCCCTATATCCACAGATAGAAGGTGGTTTAATACCTTTGTCCGCCGCATAGAAAACCCAGTAGAGGCAGAGCGCAATATCCGTCCGATGGAGTCCGTGTGCGCAAGCTATATAGAAATGTCCCTTGTCAATGATGGAACAGAACTCTGGGAAATGCTCTGCCATTGGATTATCCAGTTTCCCTCCCCGTACGACAGGATAATGGAAATAGCTGATGCCAAACTCATCGCATCGTTTCCTATAGGCATCGGAGGTATAGTCAGCTCGTAGGTCAATAACCTGCCTGATGCCGGCATCCACCAATGGTCGCCATGCATAATGCTGCTTTGCGGCAGAAAGCGTCCTTCCGCGGAATCCACCATATACAGGTGCCAGGTCAGGAATGTGAGTAGAGAGTATCTTTTCTGTGTCCATGTCACCTACCCCAGTTGAATTAACCCCCGAATATTTTTCCATAGAAACATCCTTGTTGGATTCCTTTGTCACAGGAGTCCCACCTGTTAACTTGCTTACATGCCATCCCTCGCAAAACATGCACTTATAAGTAATAAATAGGTAACCATATTTCAGTGACATGTCTGATGCAGCCTTTTCTGCTTTTTCCTTCGTTGAGTATATGGGCTTGGACTTATTATCACTACGTCTCAGATGTGCATAGATTGAGAATGCACCCCAGGCAGACCGGTCTACTATCAAGTTGCGAAACCAGTCAGGCCGACTCAGCTGATCCTTAAGCCAACAACAAATATACTTGGGCCTTATCTTCTTCAAACTCATCACTAATGTTCTCATATTCAACTTCATAATTTTGCTATTATATTTTTTATGTGATAAAAGAGTGGAAAGTAACCCAAATACTATCGATTTATATGAACGCTCACTCCATATCAATCTCCAATAACTTCAAAGTCCTTTCATCTCTTTCTCCATCAAAGAAAGTATCGAGTACTTTAGCAAACACATCGTTTGGAGATAATGCGTCAAACAGCGTCATGCTCGACCTGACTTTCAGGGCATCTATACCTCCAAAGATTTTATTCACGGGTGTACCTTTATGTTGAAGCAAAGCATTCGATATCTCGTGGATACGGTCATTGAGAGTATAGTTCAGAAGATAATCTTCCGCTTCATCCCAATCTTCTATACCATAAAATTCAGACATCCTACTAAACCCAAGACCTTTCATCTGTGGAAATACAAACCAGATCCAATGGTTCATCTTTCTTCCATTCTTTACTTCTTCCAATGCCTGTGCATATCCATTATAGGCCGCATTCTGGGATTCAAGGAATCTCTTGACGTCTTTCCTTTGCTCGATATTTCCATTATTAGACGTTTTCCGTCCTGATTGTTTCTCGCGTATGAACTTAGCAATGAAGTCACGTTGTTCTGCGGTCTCAGGCGTCTCCCTCTTCGCAGACTTGGGACAAGCCAGAAATAGCTGTTCCAGCTTTGCCATCGTTTCATCATAACTTAACTCACACAATTCACCTAAAAGGCAACCGACAATAAGTCCTGTGCGGCCAACACCTCCCCAACAGTGAACGTACACCTTCGCATCTGGATTATTGCTCACAATCTTAAGGATGCGCTTCACCAATTTACGAACATCTTCCATGCTCTTTGGTACAGATCTATCCCTGATGGGGAATCTCTGGTAAGATGTACCGCTATATAGCATTTCGTCATAAGGCTCCAGTTCACTCTCTTCAGTCAAGTCCACAAAGTGGGTGATTCCAAAAGACTCAAACTGCTGCAACTTTAATATACTACTTTCTTGATCCTTATTACGAGGATATTCCCCTGCATATATCTGATTCGTCACCCGATAACTGTTCTCTATTGGTCTTCTGTTTCGAATCCTTTTCTCAAAAGCCTCCATGATACGGAGAAGATCCGCAGGAAGATAGTGTTCAAAACGCTTAGCAAGAATGTCATCCTCCTGATTGTTCTTGGCTGCATAGATGGAACATGCTATCGCAGCTATTGTATCAGAGTCACCTCCAATAGAGACTGCATTACGAACGCAATCTTCCAAGGAGTTACTTTCGAGGAAAGCAATAATGGCTTCGGGCACACTTCCCTGACAGCTGACATCAAACTTATAGTCGGGACGAATCTCGTCAAGCGTCCTTTCCAAATTGTAGCCATACTTTCGGAGAATTATGTCCCTGATTTCTCTTTTTGCTTCGTCAATGTCCGCTGCTTCTCTACAGATGAACACACTCTCTGCAACAGCCAATGCACCCTTCACCCCCTCTGGATGATTATGGGTAACTTTAGCTGTTGTATTTGCCAATTCAAGTGCTTCCTCCAAGGAATTGGCATAGAGAGCCACGGGACTAACACGCATGGCAGAGCCATTGCCCCAGCTGTTATATGGCTGAGGATCCTTTGACTGTAGCCATTCCCTGAACCTGCCACCATAACCGGCCTTAAAATGTCCTCTTCCAAGCTTCTGCATACACTTAACCAGATGGCTCTCGCTGTGCGAAGGGTCTTCAAGCAGCCACTTCGCCACAGCAAGCGTCATCACACTGTCATCGGTATAACGAGTACCCGGCCTTTCCAAAAGAAACACCTTTGTCTTGACATTTTTCCATTCGTAGGCACTTCCTACAATATCACCAAATACAGCTCCTAACATTTATTACTTCTTTCAAGTTTACAATTATATCATACGCTCCTTACTGAATGATTGACAATAGCTTTTCGAACTCACTTTTCAAATCTTTATAGCGGTTAAGCCCTTCAGTGTATCCGACAGGAATTCCGTTATATCCGAATCTTGCACCAAGAACTGCACCTGCTGGTGCACCATTAGTGTCCGCATCCCCGCCCTCATTAACAATAGCCACCAGACCATCCACGAAATCCGTTGGATGCCATAAAGCCCATAGTGTCGCAGACAAAGTCTTTAAAGTATATCCAGTTTTACCACGTTCATCCAACTGTAGAGCCTCAATATTTGGATTGGCTGCAAGCCGCACATATTCTTCAATACTTTCATCGTACTTTTTTCCCATCTGCAAGACCTCGTCTACACTCAATACATAATCATTATAGACAAGATTGTGGATGACCAAAGAAACGATAACAGAAGACCCAACGCAACGTGGATCATAATGCGTCAGTCTGCATACATCTGCTGCCATTTCTTCCACGTTGCCTTTCAGAACTCCCATTACAGATGTCCTCATTACTCCACCATTGCCAGCTAGACTCTTACCAGATTTCTCCCAAACAGATTTTGAAACCTCAAGAGGATCTGTCCTATATAGTGGATTCCTCAGAACCGATGCCGTTTGTATACCTACATCAGCCGGACCATATTCAAGCCAACGCCGGAAGAACTGAGCAATGTCCATCAAGTCGAAATGGCCCTCTTTGTTCAAAGACCACACAATGCACTCCATCATCTCTGTGTCATCGGTATAGTCACCTGGCATGATTTTTCGAAAAATGCTGTACTCGATGTCACTATAATGGCGAAGGCCATTGGGATATTTGGAAGCAACACCTTTCTTATCAAGAAACTCTGCTCCCATTCCCAATGCATCGCCGACAGCCTGGCCAAACAATGCTCCAAACACTTTATCTTTTGTTCTATCATCCATAATGTTATCATTTACATTTTAGTTACTTCTCCACGATAGATGTCATCTGCCATGTGGAGAATGACATCGTGGAGTTCCAATTCATCCTTGAATTTCTGTGGAATAGCATCATAACCAACGGCTGCACCAAGGATGTTTCCTGTGATGGCACCTGTACTATCGCTGTCACCTGCATGGTTAACGGCAGCAATAAGCGCCTGTTCAAAGTTGTCGAAGTGCCTAACTGCACAATAGAGTGCAATGGCAAGCGCCTCTTCACCAGTCCATCCACCACCTATTGACTCGATATTTTCCAAGTCAGGTCTTGTGTTGCTGGCCAACATAAAAGCTTTATCACATAACTCTCCCATATACTTCACGTCTGAGGGGTACTGAGGATAGAGCTTTTCCATTGCTGCCATACCTTCATGGATATATCTCTCGAACAAATCCCTATTGGGGGCTTCATCCAATGCGAGTCGGTAAATGATATGTGCCACTAATGCCGCTGGAATAAATCCAAGTGGATTCTGGTGAGTAATCTCAGCAGCATCTCCTGCCAAGCGAGCAGCATCAGCAATCGACATTCGGTTATCAACCACTGCATAGAGCGGTATTGGAGCCACACGCATTACACCACCATCACCTTTACTATTATTAATAGGGTCGTATCCCTTGTAAATAGCATAAAGCGAAGATATGCAGGTATTTCCAGGACCACGCCTATGGTTCATTTCTGGAACACGAGCTATCCAACAGTCCTTATATCTGTTATTCCGCTTTCCAACCTGAGTAAGATACCATTCTATGTAAGCTAGACAGATCCCATACCTCATACCGATCCTCTGACGCTTGGCATTCAGAATACCATTGGCAGTGAAAAGTGTCATTTGTGTATCGTCAGAAATAAGAGCCTTATCATACTTTTCTCCATCTACTTACCATGGTGGGGTGAGTTTTGTGATACCATTCTCACCATAAACATCCCTTATTTTCTTGAAATCTTTCAAGAACTCCACAGGATAACCTAATGCATCACCTGCTGCACCGCCGATGAATGATCCTCTAATTCTGTCTTGTAATGTATTCATAATAACTGCTACTCATCATTTGTTAATTTTATGGGATGTCTTCCACACATCTCTATCCATCGAGCACTGTGCCTGCTTACCATAAATTCTATAGTACGGCTATTCTTGCTAATGTTTATGTCCTGTATCAGAAATTTGTCACCTTGCCCGAAATCAACAAACAAATCTTCGACATCTTTCGTGGAAAGAATATCCTTCAACTTTTTCACGATTTCAGTATCATCCTTTCTAAGAATAATCCGCAACTCCTTATCCTCTTCTTTATTATTCTCTTTCATATCTTCAAGTTTTTATCGTTTATTTATTAATGTAATCCATAACAGAAAAGTAACCATAGAATAACTCTATTATTAAAGCTTACGTAAGAATACGTGCCATCCTTTCCTATTCAACATCTTCTAATATAAGATTGATGTCATCTGTATCATTCGACATTTTTCTTATCGCCTTCCCCATTGCTGCGGATTCGGCTGGCAATCCTATCACTTGGGGCAAGAGAGAGAAGAGATGACCTTCTTTATCAACACCGACATGCCAAGCAGTCCTATCTAACCAGTCCTCCTCTTCAAGTAATTCACGAACCGGGAATCCAAGTTTCGTATCTAAGCTCTTCCTTGCTATATCGACTACCGTTTGTTCTTCATTAAAAGAAATATTTAACAGACTATTACCTACCCAAGGAGAGAATATTGCCTTTGCAGGAATATGCAATAGGAATATCTGTGTGACATTTCCCTTCTCATATATGTCCATCACTTTTAAATATGAGTTATAATGAAGGATATGCAAGGGGTAACGGTCACCTGGCATAACTAATGATGCTGCATGTGAAGATGCAATAATGTACCTATATCGGTGCATGGGTTTCCCTGCATACGGACTTACATCGATGAAAAAGCCAGCCCTAACAACATCTCCTATATTAAAAGTATTAATGACATCCAATGGCGTATCTGTGTCTCTATAGAATAGTTGTAAGCCAGGCAACACCCAATTCATAATACTCTCGATATTCGCCTTAGAATCATCCTCTCCATATTTGAATAAATCAATGATACCACCATCACTGTCTCGTATAATGAAGGGATGCCTATTAATATAACCCACATGTAACGATGCTCCTCCGTAGAAAGGCTCTATGGTATCAAATAAAGGCTGTGTTATAATATCTCCATTATCTGCTTTCAATCCAGCCTTTTCTTCTGAATAATATATTTTAGCCATATTCTATGAACTATTAAATCAATTTATTCCCATATTTTTCTTCAAATTCTCTCACTACATTCTTAAAATGTGGAGTAAGATATTCAAGTCCTTTGTCATACAGATCTTTTGGTATGCCATAAAATGCTTCAGCAATTGAACCTGTTATGCAACCGAGAGTGTCAGAGTCACCTCCTATACTGATGGCATTACGGATGCTGTCCTCAAAATCCACACCATCAAGAAAGGCTACTATTGCCTGTGGAACTGTGTTCTGACACAAACCTCCCCATTCATAGGTGCCGCGTATTCCATCACAAGTAAAGTTGAGATCATAACCGAATTCCAACTCAATGGCTCGCTTTATCTCTTCTTTACTTGCTCCTTGACGAGCCAACAAGATGCATAGAGCCGTTGCCTGTGCACCTTTGATACCCTCTGGATGATTATGGGTGGACTCAGCTGAATACTTCGCATGTGCAAGTATCTCTTCTTTCGTATTATATGCCCATCCAACAGGGCCAACACGCATGGCACTACCGTTTCCACAGCTGTTATAAGGCGAGAAATCGCCATCCTCAGCTCTGCGTACCCATTGGACGAAGCCGCCGCCATAGCCACCCTTCGGACGTTTATAGTTAAAAGCATAGCGGAAATAGTAGCTGCCACTATCATTCTGGCTTCCACCCTCCAATATCCACTTGGCCGTTGCTATCGTCAGAATACTGTCATCTGTATACCCGCACCTCTCCGAGAAGAGCGGAAAATCCTTTGTCTTTATATTGTGGAATTCATAAATGCTTCCCACGATGTCACCAATAATACTTCCCAACATATTGCTCAAACTTTAAAAAAACTTACTCTATTTCCACTCTCTTTTATGTTTTATCTTTCGTGAATAAATCTTCTCCGACTTGTGTACTCTGTTATGCGAATGAAAGCCAGGGCCAAGTATCTCCATCTCTGCCTCACGACCGCCACGTCTCATCGCCTTTATAGCATCAAGAGTCGTCGGCTGTAACTTCTTCTTTCTAATCTTCTTCATTTTTATTGTTAATGTGATAAGAGAATGATTAGTAACCAATTTATATTAGTTTATTAACACAACATGTCAACTTTCATTTACTTTTTATTAGACCCGTCTCATCTGCATTCTGATATGGTAAATCGTCTACACAATTAGGTACATGAACCCATTCCCCTCTAATAAAATAGGTCCGCTGATCATGGAGCTTACGTATTCGCTCCTCTTCTTCTTTTGTATAACACTTGCTCCTCATATAATACAACCCTATTTGTTAAAACTCCAATCTGAAACCTTTTTGCTTCAATTCATCATACTTCTCATGGTTGAACTTGAAGAGGAATGCCTCCTTCTTAGGGGAGTTAAACACCGTTTCGTCCAACTGTGTGAGTATTTCCAAATGCATCATCTTATTATAGAAGTTGCGCCGGTCA
>JAEEGL014943953.1_pt1 | contig 16765 bp, 17 predicted proteins | sample 9134231 | NCBI WGS metagenome assembly JAEEGL01 (sample SAMN16246548, study PRJNA631951) | gut metagenome | biome: gut microbiome; feature: rumen; material: fiber-attached | host: Bos | place: Iran: Karaj | collected 2018-10
CGTGATCCCGCTCTGCTGGACGGAGAGGTTGTTCTCCAGCGCATGGCGGACGCAGTCGGCGAGGGTCCAGGTCCGCTGCTGGGCGGACGCGCCCGTCGCGGCGAGGACGGCAAAAAGGGTGATGAGAAGACGTTTCATGGCATTATTCCTCCGCAATGATGGCGTTGCCGCGGACGACGTCGCCGACTTTCAGGCCGCTCTTGACCTCGATGTTGAGGCCGTCGCTCAGGCCGGTTTCAATCTCGCGGCGCTCGAAGCTGTCGCCGTCCTTCAGATAGACATAGGTCTTGCCGCCGTCGAACTCGAGGGCGCTCTCGGGAACGGCGACCACCTGCCGGACCTCCTGGAGCACGACTTCCGCGTTGGCGCTGTAGCCGGAACGGATCATCGTCCCGTCGGTCGGGACCTTGACGGCCGCCTTGATCTCGAACTGGTTCGCGCCGTTGCTCTCGACGGCCTTCGGGGCGACATACTCGAGGACCGCCTCGAAGCGGTAGTCCTGGAGGGCGCCGATCGTGATGATGACGGGCATCCCTTCGGACAGGCCGCCGACCTCGGTCTCGTCGATGTTGCCGTCGAAGATCAGGTCGTTCATGTCCGCGACGGTCGCGACGGTCGTACCGTCGTTCATCGTGTTGGCCTGGATCACGGAGTTACCGACTTTCACGGGGACGTCGAGGATCAGGCCGGTGATGGTCGAGCGGACGAGGGTCGAGCTGGAGGTCGCGTTCGAGGAGGAGACGCCGTCGCGGATGACCTCGAGGGCGTCCTTGGCGGCCTTCTGCTCCTCGACAGCCTGGTTGAAGCTCTGGCGCACCTGCTCGAACTCCTCGGCGCTGACGAGGTGCTTGTCGTAGAGGTCCTTCTCGCGGTTGAAGTTGGTCTGGGCCTGGGCGAGGTTGATGTCCGCGAGGCGGACGCGGCTCTGGGCGGAGCTCAGGGAGTTCATGTCCGGGATGACCTTCAGCTTCGCGATGACCTCGTTCTGCTGAACCTGCTGGCCGGCCTCCTTGTAGAGTTCGGCGATGATGCCGTTGATCTGGGGCTTGACGTTGACCTCGTTGCGGGGCTCGATCTTGCCGGTCACGACCGTGGTCCGCTGGATGTCGGCGACGGCGACCGTGAGTTCCTCGTACTCGACGGTCTTCGGGCGGGATTTCTTGAAGAGGAACACGAAGGTTCCGATAACCAGCACGGCCAGCGCCGTGAGGAGGATTCCGTAAATGATCTTTTTCATATCTGTCTTTCTTTTGTTTTATCCGGTTTTATTCATCCCGCATCGCATCCACGGGTTTGATCGCCATCGCGCGGGAGGCCGGCGCAAGGCCGGTCACGACGCCGAGCAGGGCGACGAGGAAAAGGGCCAGGACGGCGGCCCAGAAGCCGATCTGGAACGGCGTTCCGGGGAACGCCTTCTCGAGCACGGCGAGGCAGCCGACGGTAAACATGATGCCGAGGACGCCGGCGGCACTCGTCAGGGCGACGCTCTCCATCATGATCTGGGAGAGGATGTCGCGCGGGGTCGCGCCGATGGCGCGGCGGATGCCGATCTCGACCGTGCGCTCCTTGACGGTCACGAGCATGATGTTGCTGACGCCGATAGCGCCGGCGAGGATGGTCCCGAGGCCCACGAGCCAGATCAGGAGGTTGACGCCGGTGAAGAGCGTGTCAACCATGTTGAAGAGCTGCTCCGTGTCGATGATGAAGAGGGCGGGCTTGTCCGTCGGGTCGAAGAAGTGGGCTTCGGCGATGACGGCGCGGATGCGGTCCTCCAGGGTCGACATCTTGACGCCGGGCTTGCCGACCATCGCGACGAGGTCCACGCGGTTGCCGCGGCGGTAGATTTTCTGCGCGACGGGGAAGGGGATGAGGACGGCGTCCTGCGAGTTGCCGTTCACGCTGATGTTGCTGGCGCTGAAGTCCACGCCGATGACCTGGTAGTAGATCGCGCCGGCCTTGATGTACTTGCCGCAGGGGTCGCCGCCTTCGGGGAAGAGCTCGTTGTAGACGCGCTTGCCGATCACGCAGACCTTGCGTTCCTGCTTGACGTCGACTTCGTTCAGGTAGCGGCCGTATTTCATCACGGGCTCCTCGATCTTCCGGTAGTCGGCGTCGATGCCCTTGACGACGGCGTCGCTGTAGGAGTACTCCTCGCGGACGGCGGAGGAGCTCCAGATGCTCAGGGAGGGGCTCACAACGGCCAGTTCGGGGACCATCAGGCGGAGGCGCTCGACGTCGCCGGTCTCCAGGCTCCACCAGCGGCCGTCCTTGAAGCCCTTGAAGGGCTTGGTCGTCCGGTCCGCGACGAGGATCGTCGTGTTCGTGGCGAAGCCTTCGAAATTCTTCATCAGCATCGCCTTGAAGCCGTTGCCGCCGCCGAGCATGAAGAGCAGCATGAACAGCCCCCAGAACACGCCGAAGCCCGTCAGGAGGCTGCGGCTCTTGTTCCGCGTCAGGGTGTCGAGGATCTCTTTGAAGGTATCGATGTCCAGTTTCATGGCTAGTCGGCTCTAAGGGCTTCTATCGGCCGCACGCGCGCGGCTTTCCAGGCGGGAATCAGGCCGGCGACGGTGCCGGCGACAATCAGCAGCAGGGTCGCTTCCAGCGCCACGTCGACGCCGACCGTCGGGTCCACGATGCCGCGGAACTCCTCCCCCATCACGCTCATCGAATTCTTCCCCAGCACGAGGTTCACCACCTCGCAGACCGCCATGCCGGCGATCATCCCGAGGTAGCCGAAGACGCCCGTGATCGAGACCGCCTCGGCGATGATCAGCTTGATCAGCGCGCCGGGGGTCGCCCCGATGGCCTTGCGGATGCCGAATTCGTGGGTGCGCTCCTTGACGGTGATGAGCATGATATTGCTGACGCCGACAATGCCGCTGAGCAGGGTGAAGAGGCCGATGATCCAGAGGCCGACGTTGAGCAGGTTCATGCCCTTGTCCATCATCAGGCTCTGGCGGAAGCGGTTGAAGACGCGGACGGCGGTCACGTCCGTCGGATCCGCGCGGTGGCGGGTGTTCAGGATGGCGCGGTAGCGGTTCTCGAAGGCTTCGTTCTCCTCCTCCGAGGCCAGGCCGTGGAAGGTGAAGGTAATGTCGTCGACGTACTGGCCCTTCGCGTAGATGCCCCGCAGGGTCGCATACGGGACGTAGAAGCTGGCGCCCATCGAGGAACGGTCGACCTTGAAGACGCCGACGACGAGCAGCGAGATGCCGGAGTCCGTGCGGACGCGCCGGCCGACGAGCTGCGCGTAGTCGGTCGAGCCGTCGAGCAGGTTCTCCGCGTCGCGGGAGCTGACGACGGCGACCTTGCGCTTGCCCGCCATGTCCTTCTCATTCAGGAAGCGGCCTTCCAGGATCTGGATCTTGTTCATCGCGGAGAATTCCGGGGTCACGCCCTCCAGCGTCGTCGCAAGGGAGCGCTTCCCGAAGCTGACGCGGATGCCGCTCTGGGAGATCGTCGGGGCGACCTCGTCGATCACGTCGGCGAAATCGGGGCCCGCGGTGATCCGGACGTCGGTCTCGTCGATCCGGATACGGCGGCCTTCCTGCAGGCCGTCGTAGGGGACGGACGTCCGGCCGCCCCAGACCTCCATCACGTTGACGGAGATGTCGCCCATGTTGGCTTCCGTCGAGTGGCGCAGGCCGTTGCCGATGCCGAGCAGGACGATCAGCATGAAGAGGCCCCAGGCCACCGCGAAGCCCGTCAGGGCCGTGCGGAGCTTGTTCCGGCGGACGGATTCCCAAACTTCCTGGAAGAGGTTTCTCATGGCGTTACTCTTCGATGATGCCGTCCTTGATCCGGATGGTGCGCCGCGTCTTTTCGGCGACCGTCGGGTCGTGGGTCACGATAATCATGGTTACTTTCTCCTCCCGGTTCAGCTGCGCGAGCAGGTCCATCACCTCCACGGAGGTCTTCGAGTCCAGCGCGCCCGTCGGCTCGTCGGCGAGGATGATGCGCGGGTGGGTGATCAGGGCGCGGGCGATCGCGACGCGCTGCTTCTGGCCGCCGGACATCTCGTTGGGATAGTGGGAGGCCCAGTCCTTCAGGCCGAGGCGGTCGAGGTACTCCATCGCGAGCGCGTGGCGCTTGCGGCGGCTGACGCCCTGGTAGAAGAGCGGCAGCTCGACGTTCTCGACGGCGGTCTTGAAGCTGATCAGGTTGAAGGACTGGAAGATGAAGCCGATCATCCGGTTGCGGTAGTCGGCGCCCTGGCGCTCGGAGAGGTCCTTGATCAGTTTGCCGTCGAGCCGGTACTCGCCGGTGTCGTAGTTGTCCAGGATGCCGAGGATGTTGAGCAGGGTCGATTTGCCGGAGCCGGAGGCGCCCATGATGGAGACGAATTCACCGGCTTCGATGCCGAGGGTCACGCCCTTCAGCACATGGAGCGGCTGCCCGTTATTATAAGTCTTGTTGATGTCTTTGAGATCGATCAGCATAGGGTTCGTTTTGTTAAGTTAGTGTATCACCGCACTAACACACTGCAAATATAGAACGACTTTTTTTATCCTGCAAATATTTCACCGAAAAAACGAACAGGAAATAAAAAAAGCCGAAACGACACCTAACCGAGGAGTCCTTCGGGGATGGAGAGTTCGAGGACGCGGCGGTCGGGGTCGAGGGAAAGGATCAGGTCCTCGTGGAGGGGAAGGATGACGGGACCGTCCGGGGTTTCGACTTCGAGACAGGGGTTGGCGGGGATGTCGAGGAAGGCGGTGACGGGGCCGACGCCCTGCACGGTCCACCCGACGAAGTCCTCGAAGGACTCCTCCTCTTCGTCCTCGAAGAGGTCCTCTTCCATCCAGAGGGCGCGCCCGACGAGCTCTTCGGCGTCTTCCAGGGTCGCGACGTCCTCAAAGGCCAGGATGGCCTTGTCGTTTCCGCGCTGGCGGAAGCTGCGGATAAAGAAGGGAACCGGCAATCCGTCGAATTCGACGAATACCGGTTCCCCGATGTTGATATCTTCCGGGGCGAGGTCGCGCACACCGACGAGGATTTCCCCCTCGACGCCGTGGGACTTCAGCACCTTTCCGACCTGAAGCATTTTACGCCTCGGCAGGAGCTTCTTCCTCGGCGGGAGCAGCTTCGGCGGCCTCTTCCGCGGCCTTGGCGGCAGCGGCTTCAGCAGCTTCCTGCTTCTTCTTGGCGATGGCTTCGGCCCTTTCCTGGTTGACCTTGGCTTCGGCGGCGAGGGCTTCTTTCACCTTCTGCGCAGCGTCCTTGCTGATGCCAACCTTCTTTGCGTTGATCTTCGCGTCGCGCTCACCCTTCCAGGCATTCCACTTCGCGTCGGCCTGCTCCTGGGTCAGGGCACCCTTGGCGACACCGCCGTCGAGGTGGTGGCGGAGAAGGACACCTTCGTAGGAGAGGATACGGCGGGCGGTCAGGGTCGGTTCAGCACCGACTTTGAGCCACGCAAGCGCACGTTCCGAGTTCAGGACGATGGTTGCAGGATTGGTGTTGGGGTTGTAGGAGCCGATCTGCTCGATGAAACGACCGTCGCGAGGCGCGCGGGTGTCGGCCACGACAATGGTGAAGAATGCGAAATTCTTCTTTCCGTGGCGCTGGAGACGAATTTTAACAGCCATTGTGAATCTGTTTTAAATTAATAAATAAACCTTGGTTGTCCCTTCCCGAGGGACAAAAAAAGCCGGAATCACGATTCCAGCCTTTTGTGCGGACGGTGAGACTCGAACTCACACAGGCCAACGCCCACTACCCCCTCAAAGTAGCGTGTCTACCATTTCACCACGTCCGCAGAGTAGACCCTTTATTGTTTCGGGACTGCAAAAATAGGGATTATTCTTTAGTTTCCAAATATTTTCGGGAAAATTCGCACCCGCAATACCGCTGATTGTAAAAGTTCAATTCCTTGATCAGCTGGTTCCTCCGCTCCTGGAGGCCGTCCTTGCGCCAGTTCTTGTCCCACCAGGAGACGCCTTCGACCTGGCTGCAGGCCCATGCGCCGGCGGCGTTGACCTGGTCGAGGTTCTTCCAGCGGGAGGAGGCGAGGGTCGTCGCGAGGGTGTCGAAGCCGTTCGCGGCGGCGTAGCGGGCGGCACGCTGCAGGCGGTAGCGGAAGCAGGCGAGGCAGCGGGCGCCCCGCTCGGGCTCGTCCTCGCGGCCCTGCGCGGCCTCGCGGAGCCAGGCGGCGTGGTCGTAGGCGTCCTCGACCATCGCGACGCCGCACAGGGCCGCATAGCGCTCGCACTCCGACCGCCGGCGCTCGTACTCTTCGCGGGGGTCGATGTTCGGGTTGGAATAGAAGATGACGGGGCGGATGTCGCGGGCGAGCATCCACTCCAGGATCGCAGAGCTGCAGGGGGCGCAGCAGGTATGGAGGAGGACCTTATTCAATGGAGTCGATGTCGAGGAGGTCGTTCAGGATGGCGTAGGCGGTCAGGCCGGCAACGGTCTTGATGCCGGTCTTGGCGCTGATGTTCTTACGGTGGGAGATGACGGTGTGGATCGAGATGTTGTGCTCGTCGGCGATCTCCTTGTTGATCTTGCCGCGGGCGACGCTGACGAGGATTTCCTTCTCGCGGGCGGTCAGGGCCTCGGACGCGCGGCTGCGGAGCGCATCCTTCGCGGCGGCGAGCCTGCGCTGCCGCCCGACGGACTGCAGCATCGGCAGCAGGACGTCGTCCTCGGCGCTGGTGTGGCAGAGGAGGTCCTTGTGGAGGAAGGCGAGGTAGTTCAGGAGGGCTTCCTTGCGGGCCGGGTCGGCGTCGGGCAGGTAGTCCCGGACGATGCGGACCAGGTCGTCGAGCTTCTCGTCGATGTTGCTGTGCTCTTCTTCGTTGAATTTCAGCGACTTGCTGTCCTTGTCCGCGAGCAGGTCGCTGGCATAGGGGAAGATCTGCTCTTCCTCGAAGACGAAGTGGCGCTGCATTTCGGTCTTGAACTCCGTGAAGAACTTCCAGACGACCTCCCGGGATTTCTCCGGGCAGGGCTCCATCAGTTCGCGGAGGTCGTTCTCGATCTTCACGAGCGCCGTGTCGAGGTAATAAACGTGCGACTGCCGGAGGTAATCCACCAGCAGCGCTATCATCGATGTCGAACGTTCTTCCTGAAATGCCATAGGGCAAAGTTAATCATTTCCTGCTGCAATTGCAGCCGTATCCGCACCCGGAGCAGCCGCACCCGCAGCCTTTGCTCCGTCGCGAGCGGCGGGCGGCCCGGGCCGCCACGCACGCCGCAACAAGAACAGTTACCAAAACAATTACGGAAGCAGTATTCATAGTACAAGCAGGTATCCTATCCAGGCGCAGAGCCAGGCGACCGCGCACTGGAACAGCACCACGAAGCAGGCCCATCTCCCGCCGAGCTCCCGGCGCACCGCGGCGACCGCGGCGACGCAGGGCGTATAGAGCAGGCAGAAGATCAGCATCGGAACGGCCGTCACCGCCGTCAGGGCGGCGCCGACGCCGAGCACCTCCATCGTGGCAACCACGCTCTCCTTGGCGAGGAAGCCGGAAATCAGCGCCGTCACAATGCGCCAGTCCCCGAGTCCCAGGGGCTTGAAGACGGGCGCTATCAACGCTGCCAGCCAGGCGAGGATGCTGTCGTGGCTGTCCTCGACCAGCCGGAGATTAAAGTCGAACGACTGCAGGAACCAGATCACGAGGGTCGCCACGAAGATGACCGTGAAGGCCCGCTGGATGAAGTCCTTGGTCTTGTCCCAGAGCAGGTGGCCGACGTTCCGCGCGATCGGAAGCCGGTAGGTCGGGAGCTCCATCACGAAGGGCGCCGCCTCGCTGTGGGGGTGCATCCACTTGATGCACAGGGCCACCAGGATGCCGACGAGGATGCCGAGCAGGTACAGCCCGGTCATCACGAGGCCGGCATGGCCCGGGAAGAAGGCGGCCGTGAAGAAGCCGTAGATCGCGATTTTCGCCGAGCAGCTCATGTACGGGGTCAGCAGGATCGTGATCCGGCGGTCCCGCGCCGAAGGCAGGGTCCGCGTCGCCATGATGCCCGGCACGGAGCAGCCGAAGCCAATCAGCATCGGCACGATGCTGCGGCCCGTCAGGCCGATGTGGCGGAGCAGCTTGTCCGACACGAAGGCGATGCGGGCCATGTAGCCGCTGTCCTCCAGCAGCGACAGGAAGAAGAAGAGCACGACGATGATCGGGAGGAAGCTCAGCACGGTCCCGACGCCGCCGAAGATCGCGTCGACGACGAGCGAGCGGACCGCCGGGCTGATGTCCCAGGAGACGAACAGGCTGTCGACCTGCCCGCCGAGCCAGGTGATGCCGGCGTCCAGGATGTTCTGGAGCCAGAGGCCGACCACATCGAAGGTCAGCCAGAAAATCAGGCCGAGGACGGCGATGAAGGCCGGGATGGCCGTCCACTTGCCGGTCAGGACCTTGTCTATCTTTTCGCTGCGGACACGCTCCTTGCTCTCGACGGGCTTGGAGACCGTCCGCTCGCAGAGGCGGCCGATGAAGTCGTAGCGCATGTCGGCCATCGCGGCGTTGCGGTCCATGCCGCGCTGCGTCTCCATCTCGACGATCAGGTGCTCGACCGTCTCGCGCTCGTTCTCGCTGAGGCCGAGGAGGCCGGCGATCTCGGGGTCGCCCTCGATCAGGCGGCTGGCGGCGAAGCGGCGGGGGATGCCGGCTTCGCGGGCATGCTCCTCGACGAGGTGCATGATGCCGTGGATGCAGCGGTGGACGGCGCCGCCGTGGTCCTCCTGGCTGCAGAAGTCCTGGCGGGCGGGTTTTTCCTGGTAGGTCGCGATGTGGAGGGCGTGTTCGACGAGCTCGTCGATGCCCTCGTTCTTCGCGGCGGCGATCGGGACCACCGGTACGCCGAGCAGGCGCTCCATCTCGTTCACGCGGACGCCGCCGCCGTTGCCGCGCAGCTCGTCCATCATGTTCAGGGCCAGGACCAGCGGGATTTCCATTTCCATCAGCTGGACGGTCAGGTAGAGGTTGCGCTCGATGTTGTTGGCGTCGATGACGTTGATGATGGCCTTGGGCTTCTGGCGGACGAGGAAGTCCCGGGAGACGAGCTCCTCGGGGGTATAGGTCGAGAGGGAGTAGATGCCGGGGAGGTCGGTCACGCAGGTGTCGGGGTGGCCTTTGATCACGCCGTCCTTGCGGTCGACCGTGACGCCGGGGAAATTGCCGACGTGCTGGTTCGAGCCGGTCAGGGCGTTGAAGAGGGTCGTCTTGCCGCTGTTCTGCTGGCCGGCGAGGGCGAAGGTCAGGACCGTGCCCTTCGGGACCGGGTTTTCGTGGTCGCGGGAGTGGTATTTGCCGGGTTCGCCGAGGCCCGGGTGGGCGTTGTGCTCGTGGAGGGAGAGGTTGTAGCCGAAGTCGACTTCTTCCGCGCTCCGCGGCTTTTCGGCGCTCGGGGCCCCGAGCGGGTCGACGGTGATCTGGGCGGCTTCGGCGAGGCGCAGCGAGAGCGCATATCCCCGCACGAGGATTTCCACCGGGTCGCCGAGCGGCGCTCTTTTCAGCACCTTGACTTCGACGCCGGGGGTGACGCCCATGTTCAGGAAGTGGTTCCGCAGGGAGCCGTTGCCCCCGACTTCCCGCACGACGCCCGCTTCGCCTGTCTTTAACTCCTTAACTGTCATTGTACCCATTCTCTTCAGCGCAAAGGTACGCATTTCCCCCCGCAACGCCAATCCCCATTTATGGCGATACCCCCCCTAGACGCAGAAAATACTATTTTCCTGAGATATCCCGAAAAAGGGCTACAATGATGCAGAAAATACTATTTTCCTGAGATATCCCAAAAAAGGGCTACAATGACGCAGAAAAAACTATTTTCCTGAGATATCCCAAAAAAGGGCTACTCAGAAAAATAGTTTTTTCTGCTTCTGTCTATTCTGTCTATTCTGCCATTCCGGGCGGAGCGAAGGAATCGCTGCCGCGGAAGTTGTTGGGGATGAGGGGGTTGAATAGAACAGAAGACCCGGAAATCCGGGTCTTCTGTTAGGGGTAATCGTCTGATTGTAAGCTGGTTGCGCGGCAGCGCGCGGGGATTAGATCCGGTTGCGGATCAGGAAGTAGTAGACCAGGAAGCCGATCCAGCTGGTCGCGAGGACGGCGACGGCGAGGAGGATCTTGATGATGAGGTCGAGTTTGGGTTTCTTGAAGATGTCAAGCACGCACCAGATGGCGCAGATGATACCAAGGATGTAAATAATGGTTCCCATTGTTGTATAGTTATTAGGTTAGTATTGTCTTTTTCGGCTAATAAAGATACGAAAAAAAATCATTTTTCAAACAGGCCGAAGAGGGCGGAGCCGGAGCCGGACATCGCGGCATAGACGGCGCCGCGGTCGTAGAGGTCCTGCTTGAGGGCCGCGAGGGCCGGGTAGGCGGCGAAGACCGTCGCCTCGAAATCGTTGACCAGGAGGTCTTTCCATTCGGTGACGGGGCGGCGGAGGATGGCGGAGAGAGCGGAAGGAGATTTTGCCACCTGCGGTGCCATCACTCGCTTCGCTCGGGTCTCGACTGCGCTCGAAATGACAGATTGGTCGCGGGGGACGATGCCGCGGTAGGCGGCGGCGGTGCTGACGGAGATGCCGGCGGGGACGACGACCTCGATGCGCCAGGCGGAGAGGTCCAGGTCGAAGGGTTCGAGGATTTCGCCGCGGCCGGTGCCGAGCATCGGGCGGTTGTAGATGAAGAAGGCGCAGTCGCTGCCGAGGCGGGCGGCGCGGGCCGCGAGGGCGGCGTCGTCGAGCGGCAGCGAGAAGAGGTCGCGGAGCGCGCGCAGCGCGAACGCCGCGTCCGCGCTTCCGCCGCCGAGGCCCGCCCCGACGGGCGTCCGCTTTTCGAGCCGGATTTCGACCGGCGGCAGTCCGAACTCCGCGTCGAGGAGGCGGTAGGCCTGCATCGTGAGGTCGTCGGTCCAGGTCACCTCCGGCGAGCCGACGAACCGCGCCTCGCCCGCGCAGGGCACGATTTCCAGCCGGTCGCGGTACGCCTCGCAGGGCACGAAGAGTGTCTCGAGGTCGTGGTACCCGTCCGCGCGGCGGCGCAGGACGTGCAACCCCAGGTTCAGCTTGCAGTTCGGATACAGGATCATCGGTTCTCCAGCGCGCGAAGGATTTCCGCCACCAGCGCCTCGTCCGGAATCCGCGCGAGGACCGGCGACAGGAAGGAAATCATCTGCAGCGCCCGGGCTTCCGCCTCCGGGATGCCCCGGGAGCGCATATAGAACAGTTCGTCCGCGTTCAGCCGCCCGACGGTCGCGCCGTGGGAGCACTCCACGTCGTCGGCGTAAATTTCCAGCTGCGGCTTCGTCAGCGCCCAGGCGCCGTCGCTCAGCAGCAGGTTGTGGTTTTCCTGGTAGGCCTTGGTCCGCTGGGCGTCCCGCGCCACGTAGATCAGGCCGTAGAAGTCGGTCCGGGCCGTGCCGCCGACGACGCCCTTGAAGAGCTGCCGGGAGACGCCCCCGCCGACGTTGTGGCGGACGTCCATCCGGAAATTCACCCGCTCGTCGCCCGGGCAGAGGTACAGGCCGGCGGCGTCCAGCTCCGCGCCCTCCCCTTCGAGGTCCACGCGGACGGGCACGTCCGCGCTGACCCCCGGCAGGGCGACCAGCGTCAGCTTCAACCGCTCGCCGGGCCCGAGCGTAAAGCGCTCCGGCACCGCGTCCCGGCCCAATACGTAAATCTTTTCCATACGCTACCCTTCAATCCCGTCGAAGCCCCTCGACTCGATGATGTCCACGATTTCGCGCCCGCCGGTCCGGACGATGCGGCCGTCCTTCAGGACGTGGACCACGTCCGGCACGACGCTTTCCAGCAGCTTCTGGTAATGGGTGATGATGATCGCCGACTTTTCCGGGCTGCGGAGCGCGTTCACGCCGTCCGCCACGATCTTCAGCGCGTCGACGTCCAGTCCGCTGTCCGTCTCGTCGAGGATCGCGAGCGTCGGCTCGAGCATCGCCATCTGGAAAATCTCGTTGCGCTTCTTCTCGCCGCCGGAGAACCCGACGTTGACCTCGCGCTTCGCAAACTCTCCTTTCATCCCGACGAAGGCCATCTTCTCCTTCAGCAGTTTCAGGAACTCCGCCGGCTTCAGCTCGGGGAGCCCCGCCGCCTTGCGGCGCGCGTTGACGGCGCTCTTCATGAAGTTCGTGATGCTGACCCCCGGAATCTCGATCGGATACTGGAACGACAGGAACATCCCCGCCCAGGAGCGCTCCTCCGGGCTCATCGCGAGCAGGTCCTTCCCCGCATAGCGGACGCTCCCTTCGGTCACGACGTAATCCGGCCGCCCCGTCAGCACCGCGGACAGCGTGCTCTTGCCCGCCCCGTTCGGTCCCATCACGGCGTGGACCTCGCCCCGGCGGATCACCAGATCCACCCCTTTCAGGATTTCCTTCTCCCCGACCGTCGCGTGGAGGTTCTTGATTTCCAGTAAGATCTCACTCATATAGAAAGCGTTTTCAGTCGTTTTTCCGGTAAAGTCTGTTCCAGTGGACCAGCGAGACGATTCCGTTGATGAGGTACAGTCCGCTGACCACCGGCATGAAAATGTTCCCCACGCTGAGGTGCAGCGCAATCTGCACCACGTTGACCACGATCCAGGCGATCCAGCACTCCCATTTCTTCTGCGCCGAGAGGAACTGCGCCATCAGGATCAGCACCGTCAGGCAGGAGTCCAGGTAGGGCTGCGGGTCCGCCGGGAACAGGCGGCGCAGCAGCCAGCCCCAGACGGCGGCAATCACCAGCACGGCGCCGATGCAGAGCGCCCGCTCCGTCCATCCCAGCTTCGTGACCCGGAGCGCGGAGGCATCGTCGGCGCTGCGCTCTTCCGCGCGGGGGTGGGTCCAGCGCCAGTGGCCCATGATGTTGATGCCGAGCGAGACGGGCTGCAGCAGCAGCGACGCCAGCAGGTTCTTGTCCCAGAACAGGAAGAAGAGCGAGACCGTGTAGAGGTAGCCCACCCAGAAATTGTACTTGCTGTTCCGGCCTGCGAGGAACACGCAGGTCAGGCCCAGTACCGCCGATATGAGGTCCAGTACGTTCATGGGGCTATCCTACCGAGCCTTCCAGGGAGACCTGGAGGAGTTTCTGCGCCTCGACGGCGAATTCCATCGGGAGGCGGGACAGCACGTCCCGCGCGTATCCGTTCACGATCAGCCCGACCGCATCCTCCGGGGAGATGCCCCGCTGGTTGCAGTAGAAGAGCTGGTCTTCGCTGATTTTCGAAGTGGTCGCCTCGTGCTCGACGGTCGCGGTCGGGCAGGCGCTGCGAATGTCCGGGAAGGTGTGGGCGCCGCAGCGGGAGCCGATGAGGAGGCTGTCGCACTGGGAGAAGTTCCGCGCGCCGGCGGCGCTGCGGTTCATCCGGACGAGGCCGCGGTAGCTGTTTTCGCTGCGGCCGGCGCTGATGCCCTTGGAGACGATGCGGCTGCGGGTGTTGCTGCCGATGTGGATCATCTTGGTGCCGGTGTCGGCCTGCTGGAGGTTGTTCGTGACCGCGACGGAGTAGAACTCCGAGGAGGAGTTGTCGCCCTGGAGGATCGTGGAGGGGTATTTCCAGGTCACGGCGGAGCCGGTCTCGACCTGGGTCCAGGAGAGGTGGCTGCCGCTGCCGCGGCAGATGCCGCGCTTCGTGACGAGGTTCAGGATGCCGCCGCGGCCCTCCGCGTCGCCGGGGTACCAGTTCTGGACGGTCGAGTATCGCACGTCGGCGTCCTTCTCGACGATGATCTCGACGACGGCGGCGTGGAGCTGGTTCTCGTCGCGCATGGGGGCGGTGCAGCCTTCCATGTAGCTGACGCTGGCGCCTTCGTCGGCGATGATGAGGGTGCGCTCGAACTGGCCGGTGCCGCTCGCGTTGATGCGGAAGTAGCTGGAGAGGTCCATGGGGCAGTGGACGCCCTTGGGGATGTAGCAGAAGGAGCCGTCGGAGAAGACGGCGGAGTTCAGGGTCGCGTAGTAGTTGTCACCGACGGGGACGACGGAGGCGAGGTACTTGCGGACGAGGTCCGGGTGCTCGCGGACGGCCTCGGAGAAGCTGCAGAAGATGATGCCTTTCTCGGCGAGGGTCTTGCGGAAGGTCGTCGTGACGGAGACGGAGTCGAAGACGGCGTCCACGGCGACGACGCCCGCCAGCGCTTCCCGCTCCCGCAGGGGGATGCCGAGCTTCTCGAAGGTCTTCTCGAGCTCGGGGTCGATCTCCTTCGGGCGGTCGGCGTCCTTCTTCGGGGCGGCGTAGTAGATGATGTCCTGGTAGTCGATCTTCGGCAGGGTGAGGTGGCCCCAGCGGGGCTCTTCCATTTTCTGCCAGCGGCGGAAGGCGTCGAGGCGGAACTCCAGGAGCCAGTCCGGCTCCTGCTTCTTCGCGGAAATCATCCGGATGATGTCCTCGCTCAGCCCCTTCGGGACGTATTCCTGTTCGACCTCCGTGACAAACCCTTCCTTGTAGGTCTGCTGCGTCAGGTCCTGGAGTATGTTCTTTTCTTCGTTCACGGTTAGAACTACAAAATTAATTTGTATTTTTGATAACTATGAACAGTTTCGGCAGAATTTTCAAGGTTTCCCTGTTCGGGGAGTCGCACGGGGACAGTATCGGGGTCGTGATTGACGGCGTGCCGGAAGGCATCGCGCTGGAGCGGGAGGATTTCCTCTTCGACATCGGCCGCCGGGCGCCCGGCCTGAAGGGTACGACCGCCCGGAAGGAGTCCGACGAACCCGTGTTCCTGAGCGGCATCTACGAGGGCCATACGACCGGCGCGCCGCTCGCCGTCGTCTTCCGCAACGAGAACACCCGCTCCGGCGACTACGCCCAGTTCGACGCGATGCCGCGGCCCGGCCACGCCGACTTCGTGGCGGCCGTGAAATGGGACTGGGAGAACGACCCGCGCGGCGGGGGCCACTTCTCGGGCCGCCTGACCTTGCCGATCGTCGCGGCGGGCGTGGTCGCGAAGAAGGTCCTCGAGGACATTGACATCCATGCCGAGCTGATCGAGGTCGGCGGCGAGAAAGATGCCTCCCGCTGGGAGGCGCTGCTCGAGGCGGCCGCGCAGGAAGGTGACTCCCTCGGCGGCATCGTAGAATGCCGCGTGGACAACGTCCCGATCGGTCTCGGGGAGCCTTTCTTCGATTCCGTCGAATCGCTGATCTCTCACGCCGTCTTCGCGATGCCCGGCGTGCGCGGCATCGAGTTCGGCGACGGCTTCCGGGCCCCGCGGATGAAGGGGTCGGAGCACAACGACCCGTTCGGGCCGGACGGCCCCGCGAAGAACGGCGCCGGCGGCGTCAACGGCGGGATCACGAACGGCGCGCCGATCGTCTTCCGCGTCGCCGTGAAGCCGACTTCCAGCATCGCGAAACCCCAGCGGACCTGGAATTTCAAGGACAAGAAGATGGATACCCTCTCCATCAAGGGGCGCCACGACGTCTGCTTCGCGCTCCGGACCCCGGTCGTCATCGAGGCCCTGACCGCGCTCGTCCTCGCCGACCTGGTATAAACGGAAATACTGTTTTTCCGCTTACTACATCGGTTTGATGCGCCGGGAGAGGCGCGCGGCGAGGCCGGGGAAGAAGCGCTTGATGGGGAGCATGATGAGCTCCTTGCTGCCGACGGGGACCTCGCGGCGGGAGCGGCGGATGCCGCGGATGATGATGCGGGCGGCCTTTTCGGGCGTGATGCCGCCGGCCTGGCCGGGATCCATGACCCCGTGGGGGACGCCTCCCTTGTCGAGGGAATTCACAGAGATATTGGTGCGCACGCGGCCGGGGCAGATGAAGGTCACGCGGAGGCCCTTGTCATAGTATTCCGCGCTCAGGGTCTCGAACCAGCCGTAGAGCGCGTGCTTCGAGGCGCTGTAGGCGCAGCGGAGGGGGAAGCCGAAGCGGCCGGCGATCGAGGTCGTGACGGCGATCTTGCCGCCGCCCGCGGCGACCATCTTCGCGGCGATTACCCGCGCGAGCGTCGTCGGTGCGAAGAAGTTGACTTCCAGGATCAGGCGGTTCATCTGGGGCGGGGTGTCCTCGACCGTCGTGCGCTGGCTGATGCCGGCGTTCAGGTAGAGGATGTCGATGCGGCCGGCGGCGGCCCAGGCCTCTTCCGCCAGGGCTTCGAGGCCCTCGGGGTTGCGGAAGTCGTACGGCCGGACGAGCACCTCCGGCGCCCCGGCCGCGCGGCACTGCGCCGCGACCTCGACGAGCTTCTCCGGCTCATGGGAGGTCAGCACCAGCTTCGCGCCCTCCGCCGCCCAGCGCAGCGCGCACGCCTCTCCGATACCGGACGAAGCGCCTGTAATCCAAACGGTTTCCATAGAATTATCCCTTGATTTTCTCGCGCATGAAGATGCCCATCAGCCGGAAGAGGATTTTCGGCAGGAGCTTCTCCGGGTCGCGTTTCTTCATGTCGATGACGATCCCGAGCTTCTTCGCGACCGGGACCTTGTAAGTCTCGACCAGCTCGATCAGCGTCCCGTCCGGATCCTCGATGTAGGCGAAATGGCCGGAGGCCTCGCCCATGTCGAAGATCTCCCCGTTCGGGCAGCTGTCGACCGTGAACGGATGGCCTTTCGCGGCGCAGACTTTCTTGAATTCCGGGAGGTTGATGACGTCGAAGCAGACCTGGATGAAGCCGGGGTCGCCCCAGAAGCGGCCTTCGTAGATCTTGCGCGGGGTGCGGTCCAGGGCCTGGACCAGCTCGAGGGTGCTCGTGCCGAGCAGCCCGAGGAAGCCGCCCTTCCGCGGGGCGGAGTCGCCGAGGATCACGCGGCGGTACCGCTGCTCCCCGCCGCACAGGAAGCCGTCTTCCCAGTA
>JAEEGL011107450.1_pt1 | contig 16764 bp, 14 predicted proteins | sample 9134231 | NCBI WGS metagenome assembly JAEEGL01 (sample SAMN16246548, study PRJNA631951) | gut metagenome | biome: gut microbiome; feature: rumen; material: fiber-attached | host: Bos | place: Iran: Karaj | collected 2018-10
CCACCTCGTACAGCTTGCACTTAAGAATCTTCCTCAGCTCGGAAACAGAGGTGCTTACCTCTACCAGAAGATGAGCGACAAGCTTGTTGAGCACACCCAGTACATCCACCAGTACGGCGAAGATCTTCCCGAAGTTGCCGGATGGAAGTGGGAACACTAATTTCGTTAAACAGTTTTCAATGTTCATAAACTCCTTTAATAAAATCCGGTTGGCATATAGCCAACCGGATTTTTTTGTAGAAAAAGCCCTATTATGGTATAGTTATCGGAAACTCAGATAAAAAACGATCAGCCATGTGAACTATGGAAAAACGGATCGAACCCAGTATTTAAATATGAAGATGATTTTAGAGATACCTTTAAAAATCGTGAATAATAAAGGAACCATAAAGAATTGATAAAGGTATCTTTAAATGTATTGCAATAATTTGTATATACGATATTATAAAAAAAGTTTTGTGTTTTATGGAAACGCCGTCACATAACGTTAGTTATAAAGGAGGCTTTATATGCTTGATAGAAGAGTACGGATCCCCATGCTGGTAGGTATAGGTTTGTGTGGTTTTGCGATCATACTGAGCGTTCTTTGTTCATTTAATACGCAAAGGATACTTCCGATCTTTAGCAACCTTGATTATGAAGGGAATATTTTTCCTATTTCCATAATCACAACAGTGGTTCTTCTTGTTTTGTATATAGCCTTTTACGCCATCATGATTTCCTGCAACGGCAAAAATAACCGGGTTATCGGGGTGATAATGCTTGTAGCATATGCGCTTCCGGGTGTTGGTAATATTTTCACGACTTATTTGTGGGCGAGTATCGTAGCACGTAAAGGTGCGGAGTATCTGGCAGCATATTCCTCGATTAATACTGCCATCTCGATCGTTACGACGCCGTTTCTTTCCGTAGCAAGCATATTGATCCTGGTAGCGATCGGAAGATTCGGAATCATAGGCGATATTAAAACTTCGGAAGAAAAATCTGACGAAGAAATAATAAATTTTGGAGGAGAAACATGAGAAAAAAGATCGGGATAATGCTCTGCATAAGCTTAGTGCTCGGTGCACTTGGCGGATGCGGACTGAATATGGAACTTCCCGAAGAGCAGGAAAGTGAAGTAACTGAGCTTCCTCCTGCCAGGGCACAGGATGATTTCTTTCGTTTTATCAACGAAGAAAGACTCGCAAATGCGGAATTTGAATATGGAGCGACAGCAGCGGGAGCCGGCTTTGATTCGGAACTGGTAGAAAACCAGGTCAAAGATATCATAAGGGAAGTTGTAGCCGGAAGCGGATATGAAGCAGGTTCCGAGGAATACATCATCAAAACCGCTTATGAAAAATTCGAAGCTTATGATTTCGAAAACAGTCCCGTTCCCGCAGAACTGGATGCACTTCTTCATGAGATAGACTCCGTATCTTCGATAGAGGAGCTGCTTGATGTTGATGCAAAGCTTCAGAAGGAATACGGGGTAGGTAATATCTTTAATATAAGTATCGATTCTAACTATCTGTCTTCCGGAGAGAGGATCCTTACATTTAATCAATATACATCTGTGATGGATGTTTCTTTTGAAGATCTTGAAGATTCATATCGCAGTCTGAATTCTTTGAAAGATTATGGCAGTGCGGCGATGCAGGCTATGGGTCATGATGTGGAGTACTCCGATGAAGCCGGAACCGGACTCGGTTATCTTGCAATGGATCTTTATAACAAGACCGACATGGATATTGCCAGAACTTCGATGAATTTTACATATTTCAGTGTTTATTCCGCAGATCAGATCGAAGAACTTCTTCCCGGAATCGATATCAAAGGATATCTGACAAAGATCGGTTTGGACAGCAAACATTTTCAGCAGTTCGGAATATACGATCCCGCTCAGCTTGAAGCTCTTGGAGAAATACTGACCGAAGACAGACTTGATGCACTTAAAGCCTGGGATATGGTAAAGCTGATCAAGAGATATCAAAGATTTATTGTTTACGGTTACGACGCCCTTGAGAAGTACACTACCATTGATTATTCCTCCGACGAGGACAGAGTTATCAATGAGATATACAGTGTGTATGCCGGTGAGACCGATCCCCTCTATGTTGAAAAACATTACAACAAAGAGATGGATGATGCCCTTATCGCAATGTGCGATGACATAAGGGAAGGATACAGAAAGCTTATCAGCGATGCGGACTGGCTCAGCGCGCAGACAAGAGCGGGACTTTTGGAAAAGCTTGATAATATCGTATATGTTACCGGTGCGGATGTAGTAAGACATGACAATTCCGAATATAAAAATATAACCGGCAAAGACTATTTTGAGTTTTATCTCAGTTATACAAGACAGGGTATCAAAGAAACATTCGGAGAGCTTGATGAAGAGTTCGACAGAGATTCCGTCATGATGCAGATGCAGATATTAAATGCCTGCTATAACCCTGCTTACAACAATATCAACATTACCGTTGCGATCATGAATTATCCTTTCTTTGACATGAATGCCGATTATTATACCAATCTCGGCGGACTCGGAATGGTAATCGCACATGAGATGGGACATGCCTTTGACAGTAACTGTATTCTTTTTGACGAGAACGGAAAATACGATCCTTCCTGGATCGCATCCGAAGATTATGACAAGCTCGTTGCGAGAAATGAAGCGGCAGTAAGATACTTCGAAGATAATTTCACCATATTCGGTGTTTATCACGTGGACGGCGAGCAGACGCTCGGTGAAAACTATGCGGATCTCGGAGCGATGGAGTGCATTACTTCGCTTACACACAATAATGATGAGAGAGAGCTTCTCTTTACGAACTATGCAACCATCTGGTCGGAAAAAAGAGTGGATTCCACACTTATCGACCAGATAGATGTTGATGAACACAGTCCTTCGATTATCAGAGTTAATGCGATTCTTTCAACTCTCGACAGTTTCTATGAGACATATGATGTTACCGAAGGAGACGGCATGTATATCGCTCCCGAGGACAGGATCTCGAGATGGCATTAAGGGAGGAGTGAAAGAATGAGGATTATATTAAAGACAGTATTTAAAAATATATTCGGAAAGCCCTTAAGATCGCTTCTTGTAATCTTTTCGATTTTTTTCTGTGCGCTTTCCGCAATGTTTTGTTTTGACCTTGCAAAGACGGAGAAGAATCTGATAAACGATCTTCTCAGCAGCATGACCGGTGAAGCGGATCTGGGCGTCAACATGAAAGTGTGTGATGTATCAAAACTTCCCGAAGGACTTCCCGAGTATAATGCGTTCAGACTCAGAGGAGTAAATGATTATATCTATACGGATATCGATGGCGAGTACTGCTATGTAAAGATGGAATCCATGTATATCTACGGCATCGATCCCGAAACCGCTGTAGAAATGGGTTATTATGATAACGCCGATATTAAGACGGGAGAGATCATCATAACCGATAAAGTTGCGGATGCATACGGTTACAGTGTCGGAGATATGGCACAGATCCATGATCTTGCCGGAGAAGTTCATGAGCTTAAGATCATAGATATCGTTAAAGCAGATCTTAAGAATCTTCTTTTCCAGGATTATACCGGCGTAGTTAATGATGAGACTGCTGATATTCTCACATGCGGAAAACCCGTTTCCGGAACCATGATGATCGATATTATCGATAACAGCAGGATTTCGGAAGCAGAGCAGATCCTTAAAGAGGAATTCCAGCCCGATAATGTTAATTTGTATGCGCTGACCGACGATCTTGAAGATATGATGAATGAACTTTACGGACTTTTGTTCATTCTGTTTGCAATAACTTTCCTTCTCGTTGTATTCATCACATTCTCAATCTGCGAAAGGATTGTCGGAGAAAGAATGTCATTCATCGGAACTCTTCGCAGTCTTGGCCTCAGTTCGGTACAGACCGCAGGAGTCCTTCTGATGGAAAACGTCATGTATGCACTTCTCGGAAGTATCCCGGGTGTATGGCTCTATCTGTCCCTCAGAGGCCCCATGATGTCATCACTTTTTGATGTATCTGCAGAAGGCCTGGAAGTTAAGTTTGATATTCCCGAAGTATCGATTGCACTTGTCCTGACCGTAATTATTTCCGCGGTTCTTATCGAGTGCCTGATCCCTCTTAAGGCAGTACTTAAGGCACTTAATACTTCGATCAGAGATATCATTTTCGATAACAGAGACACGGAATATAAATTCAGCAAGAGTGGAACCGTTACGGGAATAGTAATGCTCGTAATTGCCATCCTTTCACTTGTTTTCGGAAAAACACTTTTCGGTGCAGGTCTTTGCCTTATCGCTGCGGTAGTTGCCCTGGCACTTTTATTCCCCAGACTTCTTAAAGTTGTTACGGGATTTATATCAAAGATCTCCGAAAAGAGAGAAAACGGTAAGATGTATCTTGCTTCAAGTGAAGCGATGTCCAGAAAGAGCACGGTCGGAAGCGGAGTTTTGTGTGCAACATCCGCGGCAATGTGCATACTTATATATGTGATCGCCATGGCTATGTCGGGACTGTTCAATGCAGGTGTATATGATTGTGATACGATCGTAACCTGTTCCGGTAATCAAAAACAGCTTTCGTTTGTTCAGTACATTGATGGAGTAAATGATCTTGAGTACGTATATTACGCCCTGGATTATGTACTTGTCGGAGAAGAAGAGATCGAGAAAACCTGTCTTATCACCGGTCTTCCGGATGGAGGATTCAAATTCTATCACGCGCTCGAAGGAGTTCCCGAATCCCTTGAAGACGGAACTATATGCGTAGAGAAAGTATGGGCAAGACGTAACGGCGTTTCCATCGGAGATACGATCAAGCTTACATTCAATTCTTCGGGTGTTTTCCCTATTGAAAAAGAATACGAAGTTGTTTCGTTCTTCAAAATGGATGATTATGAATCACTCAAAAATAATTTCGTTATTTCTGAATCGGAGTACAAGAGCATTTATCATGACACTCCGGGATATATACTGATTCAAAGTGATGATCCCGAAGGAGTAAGGGACATAATCGACAAATATGGGGTAGGTTATGTTTCCAAGGTGCAAACCAAGGAAGAGATGATCGAAGAACATGAGAAAGACAACGCATCTTCGGAGAGAGTTCTATTTATCGTAATAGCAGTAGCGATGGGAATGACTTGTATCGGAATGATCACAAACCAGCTCATCGGATTCGAAGGCAGAAAGAAAGAATGTGCCGTAATGGTATCCACTTCAATGAGCAAGCGTACTCTTTCCGGTGTGTTACTCAGAGAAATGCTCATCACCTCGGTTACATCCGTTACTTCAGGAGCATTGGTTGGATTGATCCTTACTCTTGTGATCAAGAGAGCTGTTGAAAATTCGGAAGCCATTATGTTGTATTTCAGTTTGAATCCTTTTGCGGTGTTTATGGTTTATATCGCAATGATCGTAATATTTACGCTGACGGTACTGTTCCCGATCAAGAATCTGAGAAAGATGAAACTTTCGGAACAGCTCAAATACGAATAACAGGCAGTGCATATTGATAATCAGGAGATAAGCAATGAAAAAAATTATAGATGTAGCAGGTGTAAGCAAGACTTTCGGAAAAGGAAGTAATCTCAATAAGGTTCTTGATAATTGCAGTTTATGTGTTAACGAGGGTGAGTTTGTATCACTAATGGGTGCTTCCGGATCCGGAAAATCCACCCTTCTTTATCTGATCGGAGGACTCGACAGAGAGTTCGAAGGAAAGATCACGCTTTGCGGAGAAGATATCGGAGCGATCAAAGATAACAAGCTTTCAAAGCTCAGACTTGCAAATATCGGATTCGTATTCCAGTTCTATAATCTGGTCATGAACTTAAATGTTGAAGACAATATCCTTCTTCCCATGACCGTAAACGGCAAGAAAAAGAGCGAGCTTAAGAAAGAACTTGATGAGATTCTTGAGATCACGGGTCTTACCGAGAAAAGAAAGGCAATGCCCGCAACTCTTTCCGGAGGACAGCAGCAAAGAGTTGCTATAGCAAGAGCAATCCTCGGAAGCCCTTCGATCATTCTTGCGGACGAGCCCACAGGTAACCTCGATTCCAAATCCACAGCCGAGATTATGGAGCTCTTTTCAAGACTCAACAAGGAAAAGGGACTTACCATCCTTCAGGTAACCCATTCCGAAAAGTGTGCGGAGTACGGAACCAGAACCATCCTTCTCGACAGCGGAAAGATCGTAAGCAGCGGTGATGCAGATGGCGATACGGCAGCTGATACAGATCGGGAAAGCTCTGAAGAGCAGGCTGAGACCGAAAAAGCAGCTGAGTGATCATAAGAACATAAAAATAGGAGCAGCCTGCAAAGGCTGCTCCTTTAATAATGCTTATTTATCAGTCGACTGCGATGTCGATGTTCTTGCCGGTAAGTCCTACATAAGCACCGGAAGATGCTTCGCTGCTCTCGGGATGAGCGATGAGCCACTTATTGCGGGCCCAAAGGAGCTTGTCCTCATCGTTTCCTTCCTTAAGAGCGGGCTTGTCGGTGTTGGTTCCCTTGGGAAGAACGACTGCAACGCGGAATCCGTCGTTTCCGTCGCACTGGCAGGGAGCATAGTGAAGGCTGTCTTCGTATACGAGAACAACATCGCCTGCATCAGCCTTGAATGCTACAACATCCTTGGTATCAAGCTTTCCGTCGTGAATATCCTCTGCCTTTGCAAGGAGAAGAACGAAAGAAGTGGTTCCGATGTTGAGCTCGCTTCCTCTGTGATACTCAAGGCAATTGAGCTTGGTGTTTCTTCCCCAGCACATACCTACCTGGATGGGCATTCCGCCGTAAGCGCGGTCTGTGAAATCCTTGTAAAGATCGGTGCAAGCTTCGAGGCTGTCGATTCCGGGCTCGTAAGCTACTCCCTCTGCGGGAAGATCTATCTTATTCATTGCATCCTGCAATGCGGATACGTCATATCCGGTTAAAACCTTTCCGTACTTTTCGAATTCTTTGCTGTGAACTGAGATCAACTGCATAGTGAAACCTCCTATATAAATAAAATACCCCGTACACCCAAAATCAGTGTCTTTTCATATAATACATCATTTGCCGGAAACCCGATACCGTTTTCTTGCTAAAAACATGGGCACTTTTTGTTATTATGAGAAACTTATGTATGTTAAAATAACAACATCGAAGGACATGCACAGGCGGAGAGGAGGCCGTATGGATGAACCGTTTATTACAGTAGATCTTCACGGTCTCAGACGTGATGAGGCGGAAAAAAAGATCGAAAAAGTACTTTCCGAAGCAGGAAGCGGTACATATCAGATACGCCTTATTCATGGTTTCAACAGAGGCACAAACCTCAAGGAAATGATATATAACAGTTTCAGGTATGATAAGAAAGTAAAACGTATCATGCCGGGAGATAATCAAGGTATTACGATTCTTGTTTTAAAGGAACTGTTTTAAGGATAAATCAATAAAATATATTAAAATAAGTCAATTTTTCTCAAGGGAAGAATCGGCTTATTATTTTGCAAAAACCCCATAAAATCACGCTTTTCTTATATATAGCATTAAAATAAGTCGATAATTTATATTAAAATACCTCTTGAATTTTATAACATGCAGTAGTATCTTAAATTCATAATTGTTCAAGGCGGATATTTTCAATATATCTGCAGAAGGAGTAAATATGAGTAAGATCAATTTCAGTGCGAAGTACAGGCCTACATATCATATGCCTCCCGTTCTCAACCATAACTGGGTGAAAAAAGACAGGATCACAACACCTCCCATCTGGTGCAGCGTTGATCTTCGTGACGGAAACCAGGCTCTTATCGATCCCATGAGCCTTGAGGTAAAGCTTGAGTTTTTCAAACTCCTCGTTGATGTCGGATTTAAAGAGATCGAGGTTGGTTTCCCCGCTTCATCCGATACCGAGTTTGATTTCATCAGAGCTCTTATCGATAAGAATATGATCCCCGATGATGTGACCATTCAGGTTCTTACTCAGGCAAGAGAGCACATCATCCGTAAGACATTTGATGCGGTTAAGGGATGCCCCAAGGCTATCGTTCATCTCTATAACTCAACATCCGTAGAGCAGAGAGAGCAGGTATTTAAGAAAGAAAAACCCGAGATCCTTAAGATCGCCGTTGATGGAGCAAAGCTGTTAAAAGAGCTTGCGGATGAGACCGACGGAAACTTTATGTTCGAGTACAGCCCCGAGAGCTTCTCCCAGACAGAGCCTGAATTTGCTCTGGAGGTATGTAATGCCGTTCTTGACGTATGGCAGCCCACTCCCGAGAAGAAGGCGATCATCAACCTTCCTTCAACCGTTCAGGTTGCAATGCCCCATGTATTTGCGGATCAGATCGAATACATGTCCGAAAATATGAAATACCGTGATGGCGTTGTATTGTCCGTACATCCTCATAACGACAGAGGAACCGGAGTTGCCGACGCAGAGCTCGGAGTTTTGGCAGGTGCTGACCGTGTTGAAGGTACTCTTTTCGGAAACGGTGAGAGAACCGGTAATGTGGATCTTGTAACCGTAGCCATGAACATGGTAACCCACGGTGTCGACAGCGGACTCGATTTCTCCAATATCATGAAGATCCGCGAGGCTTATGAGAGATTTACCAATATGAAGGTCCACGAGAGAACCCCTTACGGCGGAGACCTCGTATTTACCGCATTCTCCGGATCCCACCAGGATGCTATCAGCAAGGGTATGAACTACCGTGCAGAGGGAAAGACCGGCGCAAGATGGGATATTCCTTATATTCCCATCGATCCTTCGGATATCGGAAGAGAGTACGAATCCGATGTTATCCGTATCAACTCAACATCCGGAAAGGGCGGAGTTGCATTCGTTCTCAAGCAGCAGTTCGGATTCAGCCTACCTGCAGCAATGAAGGAAGAGGTCGGATACCTGATGAAGGGTGTTTCCGACAGAAAACACAAAGAACTCAAGCCCGATGAGATGTTCTCGGTATTTGAGGATGTTTATGTAACTTCCAGACCTGTATTCGATGCGACCGAAATCCACTATAAGCAGCTTGGAAACGGCGGCATCGAGGCTTCCGTAAGCTTCAAGGATAAGAGCGGCGAACAGAAGGTAGTAACCGTCGGAAATGGAAGACTCGACTCCGTAAGTAACGCTATCAAGCTCTATCTGGGAGTTGATTACGAACTCACCGGTTATGAAGAGCATGCGATCTCCAAGACCAGCTCTTCAAAAGCGGCTTCATATGTAAGCGTTGTCTCCGAAGGCAAGACCTATTGGGGAGTCGGTGTCGATGAGGACATCATCAAGGCATCAAATGCCGCTCTTGTAAGCTGCGTTAACAAAGTGGCTTCCGACCAGCACATCAACAGAGCCCGTGAGGAAAGACTTGTTGAGATTCTTACCTATATCCAGAGAAATTACCAGGATGTTTCCCTTGATTCCATGGCTGAGGAGTTCCATCTTTCCAGACCTTATCTTTCCAAATACATTAAGGAAAAAACCGGCGAGACATTCCAGGATGTCCTTCGTATAGAAAAGCTTAAGAGGGCTAAAACCCTTCTTAAGGACACGGCCAAGACCATCGAGAACATCGCTCTTGAGGTCGGTTATGAAAATGTAGAGCATTTCAACAGAATGTTCAAAAAGACATACGGAGTTACCCCCGTACAGTTCAGAAAGCAGTAACCATGCGGGTTTTGCCCCGATATCAGTCCTCGGATATTCAGATCCGGGGGCTGATTTTTGTTTATCGGGATACGGGAGTACAAAGAAGATCCATATAGAGGGATTGACATTTGCGTGAAAAGAGGTATATTTATAACAATAAGTGCAGCTGATATAACTATATAAGTGCAAAGCGTAACAAAATGCACCATTTATATCACAAAATGTTACATATTTACCTCTTTTGCATCGGAAAGGAGTCATAATGATCAAAAACAGGATCAAAGAATACCGTGCCAAGCTCGGGATCAACCAGGAAGAACTGGCATTTAAGGTCGGTGTACGCCGTGAAACCATAGGAAATCTCGAGAACGGACGCTACAACCCCAGTCTGGTACTGGCTTGGAAGGTTGCGAAGGTTTTTAATGTCCCTATTGAAGAGATTTTCACGGTGGATGAAATTATTCGCTGAAGAAAAATCAATGGGACAATGACTTTGGCATATGATAAAATGCTGTTCATGCGGTAAGTAAGCCGCAGGAAGGATAGGGCATTGAAAGGCTGGTTAATAGTAAATTCTTTTGTTAAATGGGATAAGTTCAGCGAGATCTATACCCTGCTCCTTGAAGCCGGTAAAAAGGTCGGCGTGGAGCTTGAGCTGAAGACCTCATCCGATATTCACTGCAGCGTTCAGAGCAGGTTCTCGGATTATGAACTTCCCGATTTCGGAATATTCTGGGATAAGGATATCCTTCTTGCATCGCGTCTTGAGAAAATGGGACTGAGGCTCTTTAACTCTTCCCAAAGCATTGAGGCGTGCGATGATAAAGGGCAGACCGCTATAGCGTTGGTCGAAGGAGGTATCAGAACTCCCAAAACTTTCCTTTCGCCCAAGGCATATCCCACATTCGGATGCACCGATATGACATTCCTGAGAATGGCGGAGAAAGAACTGGGTTATCCGATGATAATCAAAGAAAACCGCGGCTCTTTCGGACAGCAGGTTCATCTGGTAAAAAACTCGTATGAGGCCGAAGTCCTTATTGCTTCCTTTAAGGAACATCCTTTTATAATGCAGGAGTATATTAAAGAATCTGCAGGAAGGGATGTAAGGATCAATGTAGTCGGAGACCGCGTTGTAGCTTCGATGTACAGATATAATGACAATGATTTCCGCTCAAATATCACAAACGGCGGAAGCATGAAGAGTTTTGTCGCAACCAAGGAGCAGGAAGACCTGGCTATTGCCGCATGTAAGGCTCTTGGCCTTGATTTTGCGGGAGTTGATGTCCTGTTCGGGGACGACGGACCGATAATCTGTGAGGTCAATTCCAACCCTCACTTTAAAACAACGCTGGAATGCACCGGCATAAACATGGCCGAACACATAATCAGTTATATAAAAGAGTACATGGATGAAAGATAACAGAGCGCTTCTTGTATATTTTGAAGCGGATATTGAAAAAAACAGATGGTTCATCGACAGACTTACAGAATCGGCTGCGGAAAGAGGCATCAGACTCGATCTTGTAACACCGTGGCAGGCATATGATGAAACCGAAGCGGCTTTTGTGATAAACAGATCCAGGGACGAAGAACTTTCAAGGTATTTCGAAGGATTGGGCATTAAGAGTTTTAATAATTCCGAAACCGTAAGGGTCGGAAACGATAAGCTCGAAGAGTATTATCTGTTCCAGGAACTCGGGTTGCCGGTTATGGAGACCGTACCGGGCGATACCCCCGAGGATGAAATCCCGTTTTCCGCTCCGTACATCGTAAAGCACAGAAGGGGACACGGCGGAAACAGAGTGTTCAAGGCACGGAAATATGAGGAAGTCCGCGAGATCATAAGGGGACTGAATCCCTCCGAATGGATAATCCAGAAAATGTGTGATACGCCCGGACAGGATATGCGTCTGTATATACTGGGCGGAAAAGTGGTTGCGTCGGTCCTGCGTACTTCGAAGACGGATTTCAGGAGCAATTTCAGTCTCGGAGGAGAGGCAATGCTCGTCGATCCACCTGCAGAAGTGGAGAAGATGGCGCTCAAGCTCTCCGATTACCTGCTTTCCGATTATATAGGGGTCGATGTTATCAGAGATCACGGAATGTGGATCGTAAACGAGGTAGAAGATGCAGCCGGGGCGCGTATGCTTTACAGCCTTACAGACCTTGACATAGCTGAAATGTATATGTGTCATATTTGTGAAAAATCTTCCCAAATATTCTAAAATGGGATAGAATAATGCAATGCGCGGGGCGGATAGATCAGATCGCCCGGTATGAAAGGAGATTTATATGTCCGAGAAGACCGAAAGTGCCGTTAAGACGGAGAACAGTGAAAAGACTCAGAAGACCGAAAAGACCGTCAAGACGCGCTATGATATGAAGATGGAAAAGCGCAAGGAGGCCAAGAAGCGTGAAAAGCGCGAGCAGGCAATCTGGAAGTGCGCAGGGATCGTGGTCCTTATCGCGATCATTGCTTTTATCGCATCATTCCCCATCAGAAAGTACATGGCGATGAATGAAACCGTCTGCACCATCGGAGGCAGAGCGATAAACCGTGTAGAGTATGACTATTACTACCATATAGTAAAGAATGCATATATCAATAACTACGGCTCGGTTCTTTCATATTACGGAATGGACGTAAATGATATTGAGAACCAGATGTACGATGACGTTCTTACTTTCAAGCAGTTTTTTGAAAAAGGAGCTGTGGATCGTATTAAACAGACCATCGCGCTTGAAACTGAGATGGCTAATGAAGGATATACCCTCGATATCACCGAGCAGTATGACGAGTACATACAGACTATAAAAGATGGTGCCAAAGAATCGGATATGAGCGTTGGCGCATATTACAAGGTGTTACTCGGTGAATTTGCTACCGAAAAGAGAGTTGAAAAGCTCATCAAAGAAACACTCCTTGTATCCGAATTCAGCGATTACAAGCAGAACGGATTCGAGCCCACCGATGATCAGATCGAGGCACGTTATTCCGAAGATGCCGATGACTATGACGTATTTGATTATAAGATGGTAAGGATCGATGCAGAGCTTCCCGATGCTCCCACCGAACTTGCCGATGAAAATGCAGTTGTAGCAGAGGACGGAACTTATACCCCTTCACAGGCAGAGATCGATGCTGCAATGGACGCAGCACAGGAACTTGCCGATGAAGCCGAGACCACCATTTTTGAAGACGGTGAAGTTCATGAGGCAGAGAAAGCTTCTGTAATTAACTATCAGATCCGTAACTGGATGGTAGATCCTTCCAGAAAAGAGGGCGATTCTACCGTAGTTAAGTCCGAAACAACAAACAGCTATTATGTAGTAGGATTTGTTTCAAGATACAGAGATGAGAACGCCACCCTTTCACTTAGGATCATCTCCACTTATGAAGATAACGGAGCACAGATTCTTTCCGAGTTTGCTGCTGCAGGAAGCACCGAAGAAGCATTTATCGCTCTTTACGATCAGTATGCTCAGGATCAGGCAACCGATGGCGGACTTTACGAAGGTATTACAGGAAGTGCTCTTCCCGGAGACCTCAGTGTTTGGGCAAATGATGCATCACGCGTTGCAGGAGAAGTAACCTCCTACTATGATGAAAACGCAGGCATCACCTATGTTGCATATTATGTGGGCGAAGGAAAGCCTTCGTGGTATTATACTATTAAGAGTATCTTGATGTCCGAGGAAATGGACAATTACCTGTCAGGTATCACCGAGCCTCTTACGGTTGAAGATCCTAACGGAAACCTTGAGTATATTTCTGTCGAAGCAGCACAGGAGCTTCTTCAGCAGATGCAAGATATGTATACCCTCGGTGAGTAATAATACCCGATAATAGAAACTTCTGCGGCCGAAAGACAGAGATCAGGACTCTTCTTACGGCCGCATATTTTTTTTACACTGAATGAATATAAAGATTCCCAAAGAAGTAAACTTTATATTGGAGACTCTTTTTGACGCAGGGTTCGAAGCTTATGTCGTGGGCGGTTGTGTCAGAGACAGCGTTTTGGGCAAGGAACCTGACGACTGGGATATCACGACCAACGCTCTTCCTCTGGAGGTTAAGGCTCTTTTCAAAAGGACCGTGGATACGGGACTCCAGCACGGTACCATAACCGTAATGAGGGGAAATGAGGGCTATGAAGTCACCACATACCGTACTGACGGAAAATACAGTGACGGAAGACATCCCGATAAGGTTACGTTCGTCCCCAGCCTGGAAGAGGACCTTAAGAGAAGAGATTTTACGATCAATGCCATGGCATATAACGACAGGGCCGGGCTGATCGATCTTTTCGGAGGAATGCAGGATCTTAATGACGGTATCATAAGATGCGTCGGAAAAGCCGAGGAAAGATTTTCCGAAGATGCGCTCAGAATGCTGAGAGCCGTCAGATTTGCCGCAAAGCTCGGATATACACTTGATCCCGATGTTTATGAATCCATCAAAAAAAGATCGGAGACTTTGTCCGTTGTTTCTGCCGAAAGGATCACCACAGAGCTGATAAAGCTCCTTACTTCGGATCATCCCGAAATGATAAAGACCGCATACGAAACCGGACTTACCGCAGTGTTTTTCCCGGAATTCGATAAAGCAATGCAGACTGAGCAAAATCATCCCCACCATATGTACAGTGTGGGTGATCATCTGGTCGAATCGGTGAGATTATCACGTAACGACAGACTTATCAGACTGACCATGCTCCTTCACGATATCGCAAAGCCCGAGACCCTTACCATTGACGAGGAAGGATTGACTCACTTTCACGGACATGCGACTCTCGGTGCCGAGATGGCTGAAGAGATTCTTCGCAGATGGAAGCTTGATAATGATACTATAAGACGTGTATGCAGACTTATCCGTTATCACGATCTCGGAAAAGGAGTACCCTGTTCTCCCCGTGCCGTGAGAAAAGGTGTCAGGCTCATGGAGGAGGATTTTCCCCTTCTTCTTGAAGTCGAAAGAGCGGATATTCTCGCTCAGAGCACCTATATGAGAGAAGAGAAGCTAGAAACCCTTGACAGGTACACGGCAGAATACGAAATCATCCTTCGTGAGAACCAGTGCTGCAACCTGAAAAGTCTTGCAGTAAACGGAAAAGACCTGGTGGAACTGGGATTTTCCCCGGGACCCGGTCTCGGAAAAACACTGAGCATGCTTCTCGACAGAGTAATAGAAGATCCTTCTTTGAACGATAAGACTGTCCTTTTGAAAATGGCAGGCGAGATAAAAGATGAGATATAATTCCGTTCTCAAAAAAATAAAAACAAAAGTATCGGTTCTTTGTGCATGTGTATTGGTTCTTTCCGGTCTCGGAGGATGCGGAACCCCTCCCGGAACAGGCTCTGTTCAGCCGGGCACTATTCCTGCTTCCGATACGGGATTTGTGCTGTACGGCACATACGATTATGACTCTGCCGATACGGCGGTTCTCGTAGCCAAGGATACCGAAGGCGCCACGCTGACATTCCTTAATCCCGATCTTGGCAAGAGATATACCCTGGGATATGACGGAACAACGGGATTTTATGACAGATACGGACAGCTTATATCCCTTTCACAGCTCTCTGTAGGAGATATCGTAGACCTTCGTTTCGTTAAGGAAAAACGCCATCTTACCATGGCGGGATTATCCTCATCCGCCTGGATCAAAGAATCCACGGATCAATATATTTTTAACAGTATCAAAAACGAGGTCACACTCGGCAGCGATATTTATAAGCTTTCCGATGACCTGTTTTGTTATTCCGGTAAAGAAGAACTGGATTACACGGAAATAAACAGTGCGGATGTCCTTACATTCCGCGGAATAGATTCCACTGTGCTGAGTGTCAGCGTCGAGAAAGGACACGGCTACCTGAGACTGTCCGGACATGAGTATTTTGTGGGCGGATGGATCGAGATCGGTACCAAGAACATTCAGAAGATCTACGAAGATATGCTCCTTACCGTTCCCGAAGGAACCTACAACATCGTGGTATCCGGAAGCGGAATGAGTGTGGACAGAAGCGTTACGATCAAAAGAGGGCTGGAAACGGTTCTTGACCTTTCGGATGTCGTTCCCGAAACGCCCAAGGAGGGACTCGTTCTCTTTTCCATTACACCGGCGGAAGCAACGCTTTATATTGACGGGGAAAAGGCCGATACATCGTCTGCGATCTCCCTTACATACGGACTGCATCAGCTCATGTGCACCTGCGACGGCTACCAGACTCTGACCAGATATTTAAGTGTCGGGGAACCAAGTGCCGGCATCAGTATCACGATGGAAAAAGAAGCCGAAGACGTCAGCGGAAACGGCTCGTCTTCACCTTCTACGGCCGATCAGACCACCCAGACAACCACGGCCAACAACAGAGTCTACATCAATGCGCCCGTCCTTGCGGAATGCTATGTTGACGGCAATTACGTGGGCGTTGTTCCCTGTTATTTCCCGAAGACCGAAGGCTCACATGTGGTTACATTAAGCAGGTCCGGGTACAACACGAAGAGCTATACCATCACCGTCGACAGCGGTTCGGCTGATATGTCGTTTTCCTTCACCGATCTCGAACGAACGACACCCTGAAAACCGCATGTTCAAGCCTTTTTCGGACAGGTCAATTTTTGCGGTTTTTACGTCCGAAGGCCCTGTTTTCCTTGACAAATGGGCATATTCTGTTTATATAATTTATTTAGCGGTTTTTTCGTTAAAACCCGTTAACCTACACAAATAACAGGAGGAGTTACATCATGAACAAGACCGAATTGGTTTCAGCTATAGCAGATTCCGCTGATCTTACCAAGAAGGACGCTGAGAAGGCTGTTAACGCTTTCACTGACGTAGTTACCAAGGCACTCAAGAAGGGCGACAAGGTTCAGCTTGTTGGATTCGGAACTTTCGAAGTTGTTAAGAGAGCAGCAAGAGAGGGAAGAAATCCTCAGACCGGTAAGGCTATGAAGATCAAAGCTTCAAAGGCTCCTAAGTTCAAGGCTGGCAAGGCTCTTAAGGACGCTCTTAACTAATTGTTTTATGTGTATAACAGCGCACCCGTTTGACTTGTCAGGCGGGTGCACTTTTGTATCAGAGGAATGACATGAGACTTGATAAATATCTGAAGGTTTCCAGGCTGA
>JAEEGL011766069.1_pt1 | contig 16764 bp, 22 predicted proteins | sample 9134231 | NCBI WGS metagenome assembly JAEEGL01 (sample SAMN16246548, study PRJNA631951) | gut metagenome | biome: gut microbiome; feature: rumen; material: fiber-attached | host: Bos | place: Iran: Karaj | collected 2018-10
AGTGGGTGTTCGGCCAATACTATCCGCTTCTTTTCGTGATCTACACCCTTTCCTTTGAAACAATCCAAGCCTTTGGAGACTCCTAAAATGGCAAGAAAAGCAGTTCGTGACCTTTCCGTTACCCTCGGCGCCGTTTCCGGCCTCGCCCTCGCCGGCGCTCCCGCCTGGGGCGGAGGCGCAAGCGTGGAAGGCGACAAGATCGCCGCCTATGGCGACACCGGCTTTACCACGGTGCCCCGCAATGTGAAATCATACCCCGAGGCGACGTTCACCTTCATAGACGAAGGCGACGGCAAGGCCGATTCATGCGAGGCGCTTGTCGGAACGGTCGTTTCCGTTTCCTTCGCTTCGAAGTACGGCGACGGCAAGGGCGCCGATACCCAGGTCAACAAGACTCTCGACATGGCAATTCTCTCCTGCGAACCCGGCGGCGAAGTCGAAGTCGACGGCGACCGCAAGGCAACCTTTGTCGTGAAGGCCGTTCGCCATGCCCCGGCGGCGGCCTCCAGCAGCTCAAGCTCCAGCAACTAGGAGACACGGACCATGGATAAACCCCTTCTTCCAGTTGTCGGCGAGTTCACGGCGCAATGCGGCCGCACGGTCCGCGTTCGCGCCGCGACTCTCGGCCAGTCGCTCGCAATGCAGAAGAGCTCCGAAGGCGGCAACGCCGCTGCGCTCGAAGGCCTCGCGGCCTTCGTTAACGCATGCGCCGAGATGGACGGATTCTCTTCGCCGTCCGATGTGCTGACTTCCGCCGACTGCACCCAGGTCGTGAAACTGGCGACGGAAGGAGGCAGCGCGGATTTTCCCTCGCGGCCCTAGGCATTCGGCTCGGACGGGCCGGAATCGGCCCCGAAGACCCGGCCGCCTTGGCCGTCGAACTCCGCTCGGACATGCTCGGCCTCTGGCTGCCTCTCGCGCTCGCGGACATACTGTGCGCATGGTGCGACAACACTGACCGGGCGCGGATTCTTCGGAGCTGGGGACTTCACGCAATGGCAGACGAGCAGGACAACGCCGATCTGAAATCATTTCTGGCCGGATTTGGAAGGAGTCAATGACAAATGGCAGGCTCATTCGCTGGCAACGCAACCGGAATTAATGTCACAATTGGAGCAGTCGACGCGACTGCCTCCACATTTCGTGGCGTTGCCGGCCGAATAAGCTCATTCAAGGCCCAAGTTTCCGGTTTCGGCTCAAGCCTCAAGGCGGCCGCCATCTCCGCCCTGCCATTCGTTGGGATCGCCGGCGCGATAAAGGCCGCCGCCTCCGCCTTTCGCGAAATGTCCACCCTCACCGATCGCGCCGCCGATGTCGGATCCTCCGCCGGCGACCTGCAGCGCCTTGTAAGCGTCATGCAGCAGATAGGCGCCCGCGGCGCAAACATTGAGACAGTCTCCCGCGCAATGCAGCGCATGACACGCGAGACCGGCGAAGTCGGCATTGAGGGATTCGCGAAGGTGCTTGGCACCGCTGCCAAACTCGGTGACGAGGGCGAAAGGGTCGATTTCCTGATGAAGGCCTTCGGCCGCAACCAGGGACTTGTTTTCGCCAAGATGATCCGCGACGGCGACGCCGGCGTTGTTAAGCTAATGGAAATGGCCGAGGCATATCCAGCTGTTTCCGAGGCGGCCGCCCAGGCTGGCGACCGTGCCGCCGACGCCATCGCCCTTGCCGGCAACACGATAAAGGCCGGATGGTGGAACATGCTCGGCAGCCTTGTCATGGGATTTGAGGCGGCCTTCGGACCTCTTCCGGCGGCGGCCGCAAAAATTGGCAACGCCATTGTCTTTGCCTTCAAGGCAGTCGTTGAGGCCGTGCGCGGCGTCATTTTCATTCTTCGCGCCGTGCTAGAGCCCGTCGTTCGCACGGTTACGCTGCTCATTCAGGCAGTCGGCCACCTCTCCCGCGCCGTGATGGAATCCGGCTACACCTTCAAGGACGCATTCAAGGACATTGGCGCCGACGCGAAGGACCACTTCAAGGACTACATCGAAGGCCTTTCCGAAGAGGCTGAAAAGTTCACGCTATTCGCCCCAGGATCAAAGGGGCTCGACCTCGCCGGCGACTTCACGAAGGCGAAGGAAGCCGCCGTTCAGGGCGGCGCGACCTTCCGCAAAAACGCGGCGGCGGCCGCCAAGGAAATCTCAAACGCCTTTTCAAAGGGCGGCTCTTTCGCAATCAAGGGCAGCAACGAGGCCGCCAAGATCATACGGGGCAGCGACACCGGCAGCGCCGCGCAGTCGCAGCGCACCGTTACGCAATTTCTTCCACGGATCGCCGAAGGCATTGAGCGCACAGTCTCGCGCATCGGCGACATGGTTGACACCTTCGACGAGCTGGAGGCGATATAATGGCAACGACGCCCTGGACAATTGGTGTGGCGCGTCTCATTTCGATTGGCGGTGTCGGCAACGCCTCCGGCAAAAACGAAGTCCGGGACATTTACGGCCTCATAATGAACCCCGGCGACCGTCCCGCGGCCGGCGCGAACGGCATTCCGGCCTATGGTGACGCCCATCCAGATGTTGACGGCCTCGCGGTTTCAAATGTTTCATTCGCGCAGCCCGACGAAACCTCGAATGTGTGGCGCGCGACTGTCACCTATTCGCCTGGCAGCACAAACACGCACGAAGACGAGGACGAGCAGGAAGTTGTCGACAGATACACCCGTTTGCACATTGGTAGCGTTACCGAGAACAGGGATCTCACCGTTGACGCCGAGAACGGAACGCCTGTCGTCAACTCCGCCGGCGACCCATTCGAAAGCGTGCCCCAGGTCGAGCGCGACTTCGTGGAAATCCAGCTCGCGCGCAACCAGAACACCCATCCGGCCGACATCATTGCAGCCCTAAACGGAACCGTTAATTCCTCCGATATCACCGTTTGCGGCGTTTCCATTCCCGCGAAATGCGGCCGCATCAAAATTGAAGCCGATCGGCAATTCGGCAACCCGTTTCCCTGGTCTGTCACTTTCAGAATTGTCATCAACCCCGACACCTGGGCCGTGACCGTGCTGCAGAACGGTTATAGATACTATCCGGGCGGATCCGGCGTGAGCGATCCCGTGAAATTCACCTCCACGACCGAAGACGGGCGCGTTGTCGAATGCTCCACCCCGCAGCTGCTCGACGAAAACGGCTATGACAATCGCGGCGGCACTCCCGTTTACGCCACATTCAACCAGTACAAGGCCGCATCCTGGGCCAGTCTGCATCTTCCCGTATCGCTGCAATGAAGGTCCTTTCCGACAACACGGCAGATAAACTCGTTCGCCTCCTCGCCGGAAGCGGAACGCCTCCGCCGCGCCAAGTCGAGAGGCCGGCTCCGACGACTCCGCCGGCCCTGATGTGGCAGATACATGTCACATTCGAAGGCGCCGTCACCGTTGACGGCGGAGACATTTACCGCGACGGAACGCGCTACACGCTCGACCCCTCTGCACCCGGCAACGCCGAAGGAGATTGCCTCGTTGTGTGGAGCGGATCGGGCGCCGGTTCCGTTTCACTTGCCACACCTGGCGCAACTCTTGGCAAGCCTTTTCGGATCCTCGGGAAAATCAAAAAGGACGGCGACACATTCTCCTCGATCCAATACATAGCCTGTCCGATCGAACTCTATTCGGCCGGCTCCGGAGGCGGCGACGGTGGCGGAGACGGCGGAGACGACGGCGGTGACGACGAAGAGACGCCCGGCGGCCAGAACCCGGACCCTAACAATCCGCCACCGTGCGGAAACCCTCTCAACGCGAACGACGACGACGACCCCCTTTCGGACGACGCCGGCGACGATGGCGACTACAATCCACTTAACTACGAAGGCGAAGGCGGGTACACGCCGACCTGTTACGGAGACGACGCAGCATGATTCTCACCCTAAATCCAATCCGCAAGCACTATGTCACCGGTCTAAGCAAAGGACCCCAGGGCGCCGACGGCGTCTCGACCCTCGCCCGCGAGGCCTATCTTGCAATGCTCGCCGCCCCTTGGACAGACGACGCGCGTGAAGCAATAATGCCCGTGCATGAATACGATCGCGACCCACCTGCGGGCCAGGCCTATAAATGTGTTTGGGGATATGACAAGGTGGCCCGAACGGAGCAGTCGTCTTGTGGCGCCGAGTGCTACACCTATCGCATTCCCGCCGACGCCCTCGACGACGGGAACGCCGGCGGCGTTGCGCTTGTGCAGTCTGTCACCGCTCGCATTGTCGGCGACCGCTACCTCGACCAGGGTGTTTGCGTTTGGTGCGAACTCTCCCCCGTTGCGACGCCTTCCCCGCTCTCAAACGCAATCGCATCTTTTACCGGCACCGCCTATCTCGCAACCCAGTCGCAGCTTGACGAAAACGGCAACCCGATCACGCCGAACAAACGATCGGGAATGTCGGATTCCATCACAACCGACCTCGACGGCGCCAGCCCCGAGCTCTACCTCCATGTTTATCTATTTCTGGCGGACTACCTCTCCGTTCGCGGCGCTTGGATCGAAGGCGGAGCGATGTTCGCGGACGGAGCCGTTGCCGTTGACTTCTCCCGCGATGTCGAACTTGCCGACACAGACTCCGAGGCCGGAACATGCGCCCTCGACATTGGGCGACTCCCCTCCAACACTTCGATAACGCCGGCATACGCCCTGCAGCACATGCCCCGGGCGTCTTTATGGGAAAACTTCACTATCTTCTGCGACAACTCGACGAATGGAGTAATGGACGACGAACATTCCGGCGGGCTTTCAAGCAGTTTCGATCTTCGTGTAAAGGATATTCTGGCCTTTCTCTTCTCCGATCCGTCACTTTGGGCGCATTCGAACATGGTTGCCACAACGGCCACAATCGCCTATGCACAGAAAGGGCTCCTCAAATTCACCGCCGCCTCTGTCGGATTCTGCTGCCATTGCGCGCACGGCCTGACACATGGCCGCATTTTCCGCGGGCTTCGATTCCAGAACGCGATACCAGACACGATCCCATATAAGCTGCTTGTCTACGGTATTTCAACGGACCTCTCAATTCCCTCTTCCGCTTCCGGCTCCTCGCTTCATTTTGCTACGCCCCTGGCTTTTTGGGCTGACATTCTTTCCCGATCCTTCCGGGCCGGAACGGCGAAAACCATTCGCCTAATGACGGATTCCGGTCTTTCGAAATCGACAATGCCAACCGCAACGGACGCCGAGACTGCTGACGCCGCCGTTCAACCGCTAGCCGCGCGCGAGGTTTCATCTGAAATTAGCCGCGTTGACTTCGACGCCCCCTTCAAGTCCGGCGAGTTCTCTTCTGTCCTTGTCGCGCTGATCCCGAACGGCGCCCCGGCCGGCACGACCGAGCAAACGACGACGATCAACGCCACCGCAACTCGCAGCCTGACGGCCTCGATCCCCGTTTCTGCAACTCGACAATCCCTCACCGCCAGCGTTTCTCCGACCGGAAAAATATACATAGAGATTGCAAGTTCCGTTAGGACGGCGATCACCGCCGCTGTCAGCGGTGCAGGTGTTAGTGGCAACGGGAACAGCACCGTTTGGAACTCCAAGGTCATGGGCATGAGTTCGACTATCATCAAGGAGAACTATTCGACTGCGACGATAAAACGACTGTACGTCACATTTACCTATGGCGGAAAAACATACACCTATGACACCAACGGTTATGACAGCCCGATCGGCGATCCTGCGATAAATGTTTCATGGAAGGTCACTCTCTTCCTTTATCGTCCTTCCTCCAATACTTCCGAGCTTACTTATACGTATTCACTCAGCGGCGAGGGAAAGAGCTTTTCATTTGTAGCTCACGCCCCCGACGGATCAAAGCTCCCCGTTACGGCAACACTGAAGCCGAACACGATTTCCCTCATTGGTTCCGGTACAAGTGACGCCCACAGCAATTTCGGCCTCATCTATCCTTCCGACTGGGCAGCTCAAAGCAATAACTTCGCAAGGAATTTCAACGAGAACGATTATTCGGACCTTATACAGACTTCCCGGGTAACTCTCGCCGGCTACGCCTATTCCTTCGCCTCTGCCGCAAACGAGGCGGCCGTTTCGACTGTCACGCAATCTGGGACGATTACATTTGTACGCGACGGCGTAACCTACTCGGCCGCCTATACGCTCACGGGCGATCAGGCGTGGAGTGTGCGAAGCAAAACGACGGGCACGCGCATCGTAGTCGGAAGCGACACGACCGAGACCGGGACCGTCTATGGCAACGTCCGTGCGATATCCATGCGCATGCAGTTTGCGGGTTCAGACGGCTCGGTGATATGGGCTTCGGTGCTCTTCCCTGCCTCCCAGGCCCGCGGCGACATCGCCTATCAGGCCAAGATGGCCTATCACGGATCCTCGCAGGGCGTCGGTACCGTCTACAACGACGGCGTTGACCATGGTAGCGGCGCGGCCTTCGCGGCCGGCCTTCAGGGGACCGCGACAATCGTCGAGTCCTTCGCGGTATCGGAGATCAACCCCGGACTTATCACCCTTATCGAATAGGAGACACAATGAACAAACCACTCTTCATCTTTTCCGCTGCGCTGTTTTCGGCCTTCGCCTTCGCCGTTCCTCTGCGATTCGACGCGCCGGCCGACTCAACCAAAACTTTCCAGGCGTCAGCCTACCACGGCGAAACGCTCGAGATCGAAGCGCAACTCACATGGCGCAACGCCCCTCTTGCAATTCAGGGCGACGCCTCCGCAACAATGCTCTGGCAGACAAACGGGATGAACGATGCTTGGTGGTCTGTCCCCGCCTCCGTTACGCGCGCCGGCCTTGTGTCCGCGACCTGGAGCCCGACCAACGATGTAGGCGCCGACCTCTACAGGGTTTTTATCCTTGTTTCCGGCGAAGGCGGCGCCTCATATCGCGCAAATCTCATGCTGCGCCTTCTTGGCTCGCCTGGCGCGACTCCAAACGCGCTGCCGCTGCCTGCGCCATTTATAGATTTTGCCAAAGTCGTTGTCACAAATGCACCATGGGGCGACGCAGCTATCGAGACAGATCCCGTGTTCGAGCAATGGGCGGCGACAAACGGCCTTCCAACATGGACCGAAATTAAAACGGGCTTTTCGGAGTGGACTTTCTCTCCAAGCTCATTCAACGCCTTCGGTGTTGATTTCGACTTCCACCTCGAGGCCGTGGAACAATACCCGGCGCCGGGGTGGTTCCTCCGGGCGAAGGCAAGAATCCCGACTCAAGTCTATCTGTCGCCTGTCGGTATTATTGACCGGAACCGTGAAATGACAAACTGGGTAGCTTACGCGCAATTTGTCGACCCTTCTTCTGTTTCCACCACCTCCCTCGGCGCCGTGACCTATGCTTCAACCTCGACATTTGTAACTGTGTCGCGGCGCCCCGTCTCGCCGGTTAAGTTCGTTATGGAAGAGAACGGGGAGGTATACATCAATGTTCTCAATACTGCTCAAGGCGCCTTCCGCGTGGGTGGCAGCATGGCATTCTACCAGCCTGGCGGCGGCGACAGCAACGCGCCAGAATACGAGACTGTAAACCGCGGGATGATGGGCGAGGCCGTTGCCGAAGCAACCAACGGCCTTGCCTCCGCTGAGGAGATCGCCCAACTTCGAACTGACGCCTCCCTTGTCTATCAGCTTTTAATGGGCTCAAATGTTGTCGCCGAAGTCACAAATTACAATAGCCGCGTCAACTCCCCGACACTTCGCCTGCTGCAGCTCGACCCCGACATTAACGACTATATTACAGTTTGGGCCGAAACAAACGGACTTCATCGGACACTCTCCGCGGCGAACGAATACACCGACACGGCTGCCGGCATACTCGACCAGGCGAAGGCGGATCGCGCATGGTCGAAATACACTTCAGGCCTCGGCGCGGCCGCCCCGAGCAATACCACTTGGGTTTCAACTCCGCAAACAGTTCTTGCCGGCGGCTACGAATACGCCAAAATCGTAACGACGGCGGGCGAGGCCTGGATTCTGTCCACGAACGGCATGAACATCGGGCCGGACACAAACGCCTATTTTCGCGTTGATACGCTCGATGGTGAACCTCTGTTCGCGATCGAACGCAGCGAGTCAGTTTTGATCGGTGTTGACGCCAGCGCAATAAATGTGTCCGGCAATACTGTCACAATTCCCGTTAATGTGGTTAGCGCCGAAGCTCCCGTCTGCTATGCGGCGAACAGCCTTGTAAACGCCACATGGTCGAACCTTTCCGACGGGCTCCCTCAATGGATCTCCGCCGCGAGCGTTTCCGGCGCGCCCGGTGCATGGGTGTGGACCATTACGACGACGGCGCCTTCCGCTTTCTTTCAGTTTAGGGCGCTGCAGGAAGGCAGGACGATTATTCGCAACAACGCTCCGGCGGAACTCACGCAGGGCATTTGGGTAAACGGCCGGAAATATATGCCAGTCGTTAACGGCGCAACTCTCACCTGGACGGAGGCCCCATGATCGACTTTTCAGAATTCGGCCCCTTCGAATGGGCGATGCTGCTTGTCGCCCTGTCCATGTTCGCGCTCTTCCTGCACATTTACAACCGGGTTCCGCGAATCAAGGACGGCCCGCGCTCGCTGCGCGTGTCTTTCGCAGTGTTGTCAACCTGGGCCTTGCTCTATGGCGGAAGCAAGGGCCCGGCGGGCCGCGTTACTGTCGACGACCCCTATATCACAAACGCAGGCTCATACCTGACAAACGATGTCGTTCATGTCGCAATCGCCAAGCGGACGCCGCTTCTGCCAGACTCGACCGAAATTCTTGTCTACGCCCGTGAGCTCACTGCGACAAACGCCTCCGACTGGGTCCGTCTCTCCCCTTTCTTGACATTCGCGGACCACCCGCACGACTACCAGCTCGCAAACGCAACAAACTTCAATGTTCTTGTCGCGGCCAATTTCACGCCATCTCCTACCGTGCACACAAACGGAGTTTGGAGCATTACCGGATTTGTAATCCCGGGCAGCGGTGGGAAAATGACCTTCAAACAGACTCGAATCACAGTCATTGGCGCTTATGCCACTGTTCCGCCAACGCCTGTAATCATTGAGGAGGAAAACGAACAATGAAAAAGACACTCGCAACATTCGCGGCCATCAGCCTTTCAGCCGTTGTCTTCGCAGCGCCGCAGAAATACTCAAAGCTCGGCATTGTCACGGGCGCGCGGCGCATTGGCAAGCTCGAGCAAATGAACGCCTTTATCCAGCAGGCGGGCTATTGGAATGAATGGCTTGCGTGCCAGGTTTTCAGTGACGATTATGAAGGATTCGACCAGATAACAAACGCCGTTGTGGCGTCTGGACTCGCAACTTCGGCCGAAATCGCGGCCATCCTGGAGGCTTCCCGCTTAGATGACGGCATGGCGCGTCTCGTTGCCGTTGTCGAAGCTGACAAGACGCTCCGGGAACGCTACCACGGCGGAAGAATCGGAACATATGTCCTCACCAATGAGGTCGGGCGCCTGATTCGTGTCGACCTCTACGCCGATTCGACAACCTGGACGAACGGCACGACATCGGCCGTGAATGCGCTGAAGGACCCCGAAGCGGCCGCGAAGGCGCTGGCGCAGGCCGCCGCGGAACGCGAACGAATACGCGCAGCCTGGGAGGCCGCGAACCTGCCGCCGGATCTCGCAGCGCTGCGCGCTGCGCAACGCGAGGCCGCGAAGCAATCCGAGGCCGAGGAGTAACGATTTGGCCGATCCGCCGGGAACGCTCTTTTCTCCTTTCGGCGTGACGGGCTGGCGGACGGCCGCTAATTTCCCGAACGGGTGAGGAAATCCGAAGTGTTGGGCTTGTTGGTTAGGGCAAAAAACGGCAAAGCGCAATGTGGAGCGAACCCCGTGAGTGCGGGATGTAGCGAAACGAATACTTCAACCTCCGAACCCGTGAGGGAACAATTTTGACGAAGTCCAAAATGAAGAAACTGCTCAAACTCATTGAGGCCTGGCTCAAGTCCTGGATCGAACAACAGAATGACGCCGCCGACGCTGCACGGGCGGCCGACGAAGCGCCTTCCGCTCCGGCGCCTTCGTCCTCCCCGGCCGCTCCTGTCGTGGCGCCGGCGAGCTCTCCGACGCTGACCTCCTCGGCGCCTCTTGGTCTGGCCTCCTGCTGGGACCAAAAAGCGCAACGGCGCATGATGAACATATTATCTCCACGGATGAGCGATAAGCGGGCCGAGGAATATGTCGCCTGGATGAAGCAACGCGGTTGCACGGCCGCGCATGTGATCCTTGCCAACGGGGCTGACGGCGAGGCCGCCGGGTATGCGGCTTGGCGCGACTCCGACCGGCCGAAAATGCTGGATCGAATGTCTCTCCTTCGCGCTGCCGGGCTCGTCCCGATTCCCTGGATCATAACAGACGACTCTTCTTCTTATCTCCGCGAACTGTTCAAATCACCCGAAAGCCTCGTTCGCAAATGTGCGGACTTCCTCGCCGGGGCTCCTTACGCCGTTTTGGGGCTCGAAATGGACGAAGGCGGAAGCTCCGCGGAATGGTCTTCGCTGCGGAAGGCCGTTCGCCAGGTCTTTTCCGGCCCGCTTGGCGTTCACCATACCAGCGGAAACAGCTTCAAATTCGCCCCACTTGGCGAAATCATCCTCGGCCAGCTCGACTATGGATGCACCGAGGCCGATGTCAAGAAGCAAATATCGGCGATTCGCGCAAAAGGCAAGCGTGCAATCGGGTTCGAATACTCAGGCAGTCCGGCAAACAAACTGGCAAAGGCGGCGCTTGCCGCCGGCGCCGAAGGCGTAGGCAACTGGTAGCACTATGGAAGCGGCAACGGCAATCGAAATCGGAAGGAAGGCGGCGAAAGTGGCAAACCGTGTCATGAAGTACATTCGCGAGGACAACTCGCACAAATACGGCCTCGAAGAAGAGGTTCGCGTTGTTCTAACCGGCGACAATGTGACGCTCGTCGAGGACGGCGACGCAATTCTCCCCGTGCAAAGCGTTGACACCGAGGACGGATCTCTTTCGATCTCGCCGACAGACTCGAACTTCGATCTCGCGGTTTGCCTCGTGGCGCACCCCTTCCCCGCCGACTCCGGGCTCTGGAACGGGCCCGATCTAATCTCCGATTCAAAATACAGGGCAATGCTCGCCAGCTTGTTCCATGATTTGATCTGGGAACATTCATCCGAAATCGCGAAAGCCTGGGGAGTTTCCAAGAAGGCCGTGCTTTCATGGGGCGACGGTGTGCTATACGCCCTTTGGGTTTACGCCTCCGACGACTCGATCCTCGGCCGCATAGAGGCGCGAATTGCCTGGTCCGTTTGCGAATTCTCGCGGGGATGGTACCATTCCGCGAAGAAGCTGCTCGGGCTGCACTCAATCACGATCGCGCTCATGCTGCTCGCCGGCTGCGGCACCCCGCCGAATTGGACAGTTGCGGAAATCGCCGGCACCAACGCGGTTGTTCGCGCCATGGGGCAGGCTCCCGCGGCGACGCCTTCGGAAACGATTCACGACCAGGACACAGGGGGGATGGTTTCGGACGATGCACAAACCGTGTCCCCGGCTTCGGATGAAGGCTCCTCGCCCTCATCTCCTTCATCCCCGGAAAATCCCCCAACCTCTTCAACCACGGACAATCCCGACGCCGTTGACTTCGGCGCCCTGTCTTGGAGTTACGGCGGATTCAGCGGCGGCAAGGCGAAACTTGTTTCAGGCGTTGTGATCGGCGGGCTCAAGGTGTCCGGCTCCGGCCTCTCCTACTCCTGGAAGCAGGGCGGGTGCGAAAAGCTCGGTGCATCCTCGGCAGACGACGCGAGCTGCCTGGCCTGCCTTTTCGTCCACTCCGGCGGAAAATGGCAGGGCGGAAAGTTCGACTGGATCAGCACAAGCAGGCGGACACGGGACTTCAAAAACATCGTGGGCGGCGGAGACAATCCAGGTGGTTACAATGGCTGGCCCAAGAACGCCATTGGCGCGGCCGACGAGTTCGCCTTTGTCATTGTCAGCAAGGACGGTGCAAAGCGCTCCAATGTGGCCCATTGCAAAAAGTAGGGGGATCGCAGCAGATGGCAACTTCCGCCAAAATCAAGAACCGGCTTGAGGAGACCGTCGCGGAACTCAAGCAAAGTCGCGAAATATCGCTCACCGACAAGGACGACTACATTGAACTGCTCACCGAGGCCGCGGACGGCACGAACGGCCTCACCCTCGAGGAGAAGGTCCAGGCCAACGCCAACAACACCTTCAACCTCTGCTATTTGATGATTCGCGACAAGCTCGAAGGCGGCGGCGGCCGGTCCGGGCTCTACATGCTCATTTTCCGCTGCCGGTGGCAAATCGTCATTCTCGCCGGCTTCATCACCCTTCTACTGGCCTTCCGCCCGCAGCTCGCCGCGATCATTGAGGCCGCGCTGATCCATTAGCGCCCATGCGGCATTGATGGCCGATTCGGATTCCGCCCGGTGCTCGTCGTGATCGTAGCGGGCGGCAGTTTCCTTCCGTGTCCACCCTCCGAGGCGCATTGCGACCGCTTCGGGCACGCCGGCGGCCGCGAGCTGCGATCTAAAGTAATGCCGGAACGAGTGGAATGTCCGCCCGTTGGCCTCGACGCCCGCGCGCTCCATTATCGTTGAAAACTCCGTGACGCCGGTGAGGTTGTGCCCGTTGTAGTGCGACCCCAGCGCCGGCATGATGAACCTTCCGGCCTCGCCGGCGCCGATCATTGAGAGCAATTCCGCCGGCAATGGAATCCTCACGACGATTCCATGCTTTTTTGTCTTCCGCGGCTCCCGGTCGACGGCGCCATTCTGGATGTCTCCGAATCTGAGCGTTATCACATCGCCCATTCTGAGGCCTGTCGCGGCCGCGATCCGGCAGGCGAGGCCCCAGTCCCGGCAATCCTCGTCCGCCGCGGCGACAAGCCTTCGGACCTCTTCAGGCGTGAACGCGCCGCGGCGGACCATCGGCCCAGGCGCCGGCAGCGCAAGCGGCCAGGGGTTCTCAAGGTTGTCGTGGACACGCTTGAGCAGGTTCCAGATCGCCGAGAAAATCCCGATCCGGTTCCTGATTGTCTTCTGCGACTTGCCCTGCCTGGCAAGCCACCTGGCGAAGGCCTGCGCGCAGCGCCTGTCCACATCCCGCAGCGTTTTCGCGGCGGGCCAGTATTCGCGCGCCCATGCGGCCAGCGCGGCGAGGTTCTGCCGGCGAAGGCCGAGGCTGTGCCTCGACACTTCGCGCCCGGCCAGCTCCTCCGCCCTTGTAAGGTCGATGTGCAGCGCCTCAAGCGGCGAGTTGTCCGCATTCGTGTCGGGCGGATAGAGGGCGTCTACGACGCGGAGCAGGCGCTCGCGCGTTGTGTTCCTGCCGGCCGCCATGCGGACTAGCGCCTCGACGGCGAGGGCTTCGGCCTTGTCCGAGGTTCCGCACGATCCCCGGAGGCGGTGAGGCGACCCGGGAACATAGATGGAATAGCTCCATGTTCCGCCTATTTTAGAGCGTGTCAATGCCACTGAATTTTCCCCTTTCGTACATTTTCCGTACACTCCGCGACGGGGAAAAGAGAGCCTAGAACACTCAAGGGCAGTAAAATAAAAATGGTGGCAAGGGTGGGGATCGGAGGCGCAACGCGCTGTTTTCCAATGCGTTACCAACAATCTACGCCACAATTACCGCATTTCTCGTACAGTTCGCGGGGGCCACCCCGCTTTCCGTAGAATTAACTGCCCGATTACCCCGCGGATGTGCCCGCGAAATCAGAGTACAATTCATTATACCACAATCGCAAACAACGCAAATAATGAAAATGCGGGAAATTCAAACCGGCGGGCGGCGCCGATCCGCGCCATCGCCCGCCGAAGTGTGATACCATATTCCCCATGGAAAATGGAAACAAGAACTGGGACTGCATCTGCTCATGCGGCAACTACGAACACCAAATCCATTTCAACTACTGGGAGGAAACCAGCGAGGACGGCACGGTCGAGCGCGACATGTTCATGCAGATACACCTCGCCGACAGGCCTTTCTGGCAACGCCTGAAACACGGCCTCGCCTACATCTTCGGACACAAGAGCCGCTTCGGCGAGTTCGACGAGCTTTGCCTCTCGAAGAAACACGCAAAGGCTTTCCGCGAGATCGCGGACAAACTCGACCAAATGGAGTGCTAGCGCCTGCCGCCGGCGGCGATGATGGCGAACACGACTGCGAGGGCGCCGACAATGGAGGCCCAGCCGCTGGCGACCGCACCGCGGACAACCAGATAGACGCCGCCGCCAAGCGCGCCGAGGCAGAGCAGCGTGGCGGAGACGATGCCGATGGCCTTCAGCGCGAAGTCATGCGACTCCTCCCTCTTCGCAAGGGCGATGTCCGCATCCTGCTCGCGCTCCACGATCTTCAGTATGCGGTCGGCCGCGTCCGGCTGAAGCTCGGTGTACTGCCTGACCAGTTCAGGAGCCGGATACGGCGAAACGACCATGCCGACGCGCGGCCCCTCGACCTCGACGGCCGCCGTTTTGGCGACCTGCCTACTTCGCGACCGCACGGCCATACTCCTCGACGGCGGCGGAGAGTCTGACGCCCGCCCGATACCAGTAGCGGGACGGGTCGCGCCTCACGCGCGGACGGCGCGGCGGCGGCACAAGAGAAATGTAGCGAAGGCCGGAAATCATCCGCCTTATCGTTTTTTTTATCCGTTCTGCCATCCCATTTGCTCCTTTTCCATGCCTTCAATTATACCACGAGGGCGGGGCGCGTGAAAGCGAAAATGTGGAAAATGCGGAAATGCGCCGCGCGGAACACTTCGCCAAATACGCCAAAGTGAAAAAAGTTGAAAATGCGGAAAAATTTTGTTGACAAGGTTTCATAAACCCGTTAAAATAGATGCCGTAATTTTGGAACAACCAGGAGCAAGAACCATGAGCAACATGCCAGATGTAAAGAAGCGGGTTTTATCGCTTCAAGTTTCACGCGAGCTGTACTACCAGCTTCAACAAGAAGCCGCCGAACATAAAATGGACATGTCCGCATATGTTCGCATGATTCTCAACGAGGCCATGCTAAACGTTGAGCTTACTGATGACAACAAAGAGCGCATTAAGATGGAGGTTCGCGATGCCCAACTCAAACGCGGAATCCGTTAATCTTTCTCTCCCCGTTTCTCAACCTGTAAAGGATTGGCTCGATTCTCTCGCAACCTCCCTTGAAAATTCGGCTGAAAATGTCGCACTTTATTTTTTGGCCGCAAGGTTTAAGGAACCTTCTTTTTTGGCCGATGGGTTTAAGGCACCCACTTCGCCACTTCCAACTCACCCACTAACACTAACCACTAGCCACTAGCCACTAGCGACTAGCCAACTGACAAGGAGCAAGACATGATACCTATCGACTTCCTACTTTTCTTCCTCGCGGTTTCCTCCGCTGCCATTTACGGCTATCTTGAAGGCCGGCACGCCGCGCGCTGCGCGGCGGCCGACGAAGAGCAGAAGGGCGGTGCGGAATGAGAATCGCAATAGTGATTCTGACCCTGCTTTCCCTTTGCGGGTGCGAAGGCAGCTCCGGCAAGGCGCCGGAAGACGGAACCGGCTACCACGGCGCCTATTCAATCCGTGTCAAGCAGGTGCACGGCCACGAATACATAATCTTCAGCCATGTCGAAGGGATTGCGGCCCTGCATTCCGAATCATGCCCATGCAAGGAAGGCGGTGCGGAATGAAACACGGCCTCACTGCAGACGACCTCTTTGCGGTTGCAAGCATGTTCACCGACGACGGCGGATCCCGCGGCGAGGTTTTCGCCCGGCCCGGCAAAATGGCTGCCTCAGACGGGCGCATGCTTCTCCGCATTGAATCCCCGATCATAACCGAGATTCAAACGGCTTACGCTTCGGTGGCCGATTCGTTTTTCAACTTCGCGCCCGAGGCGGAAACACGGCTCGCCGGCCGCAAGTGGATCGAAGGCGCATTGTTCCCGGAAATCAAGAGACAGGCGACGCTCGAAGGCGTGCGCCTGGAGAAGATGCGCGAACAGGCGAGGGCCGACGCATGGCGGGCGGAAATTGTCCATTGTCCATGCTGCGGGGCAAAGCTTGTCATTGAGGACAGCGATCTTCTCCAATACAGCGACTGGCAGGCTGATCACGAACCGAACCCACGCTTCGACGGCGGAACGATGGCGCTCACCGGCGCCCGCGTTTCTGATGGACGAATGGCATTCAAAGTGTTCTACCTGGACAGACTGAGGCTCGCCGGCGAACGCCTCGGCGATATCGAAGGCCTCTACTGCGGCAGCTTCCATTTGGTCCTCCGCGGCGCCGGCTGGTTCGTGACCCTCGCAAGCCTGAGACACTGCAACGAAGAACACGCCGGGGGCGATGAAGTCGCCGTGCCGGAAGAGGAAGGCAGCGCCGAATGAAAAACAAGGACTGCTTCGAAACCTACGAGGCCGCGCGCGAACAGTACGAGACAATCATTGTCCCGCAGTTCGGCGCAACGCGCATGGATTGGGGCTTCGGCCGCTGGCTGTGGCTCGATGTCATTGACGATCCTCTCAAGGCCTGGCTCGCGATGGACGAGGCGAGGATCCTCACGAACGCCGGCAAAAAACTTCTCGCCCGCATGATTAGGGATGGTGCAAAATGATCACACCGAAGGCAATCGAAGGCATTGTCCGTAACCTGGAGCGAATCCCCAAACTGCGCCAGGAAGCCGAAGAGGCGGCCCGTGCGAAGGCCGCTGCAAAAGACTTTCCGTCACTCCGCGACGGGGCGGAGCGGGCGCAACGGTGCGCCCGCCCCGCGACTCTTCCACCGGCCGAATGGGCGCGGCCCCGATACTTCCTGCTGCGC
>JAEEGL012120421.1_pt1 | contig 16764 bp, 10 predicted proteins | sample 9134231 | NCBI WGS metagenome assembly JAEEGL01 (sample SAMN16246548, study PRJNA631951) | gut metagenome | biome: gut microbiome; feature: rumen; material: fiber-attached | host: Bos | place: Iran: Karaj | collected 2018-10
CAAAGGGATTCTAGCGAATAGTAACAATAAATAAGATAGAGAGATGAAGCGCACTTATCAACCTTCGAACAGAAAACGTAGAAACAAACACGGTTTCAGAGAGAGAATGTCGACGGCTAACGGCCGCAAGGTTTTGGCCCGCAGAAGAGCCAAAGGCAGAAAGAAACTTACCGTCTCTGACGAGTATTAAATCGCAGATTGACGTAGTCAATAATCGGTAGCCGTTATATTTCTCATTTAAGGTAACGAAGGCGACCCCAGCGGGGAATCGCCTTTTGTTGTTTTTCATTGTCGCAAACTGCGTCCCGCAGTTTGTTATTTTGTGAATTGCGGGGACGCAATTCACGACAATGAACATCTATAGATGATCTCCTCTCCCCTACGCGCCAGCCGCATCCTTTGACGCTGTTCCTCCGAGACCTCATAATACAGCCTGTCCTCCGTCACGGCGAAGCCCGCCTTGCGCAGCACGTCGCCATAATCGCGGCCGAACTGGCGTACATGGTCGTATTGCCCGAAGAGACGCTGACGTTCCTTGGGGTCGGTGACACTCGGGTCCTCGAAGGTGTCGACATCCGGGTTGATAGGCACCAGAAGAATGGCCCAGCCACCGGGTTTCAGAATTCTCTGAATCTCCGAAAAGGCCTTGTTCGCGTCGCTGACATGCTCCAGCACATGGTTGCAGATGACCACGTCGTAGGTGTCGCTCGGCTGGTCGATGGCCGTCACGTCGAGATGGAGGTCTGCGATGGGCGAATCGAGGTCGGCGGTGGTGTAGTCGAGGTTCTTCAAGGCGCGGAAACGCTTCAGGAAAGGCTGTTCGGGCGCGAAATGCAAGACCTTCAACGGCGCAGTGAAGAAGTCCGTCTTCTCCTTCAGATAGAGCCACAGCAGACGGTGCCTTTCAAGCGACAGGCATTTTGGGCACATTCTATTATCGGTAGCCGTGCCGTAGCCGTAGGGCAAAAACTTGCGGAAGTGGCCACCACAGACGGGGCATTCCACCTTATTGCCCCAATAGAACGGCCTGATCAGCCAGCTGAAGAGGTAGCTCATCCTGATGAGCCACTGGCGGGGGAAAATCTTGGTGAAGAGTGATATCAGCTTTTTCATTTCAGTAGGTTCTTGATGGTGGTCGACATCCGCGACCAGGAATACTTCTGTTTTTCGACGGCGATATTGGCGACAAACTCCGCCTCTCTTTGGTTGGCAAAGAAATCGACGAGGGCGTCGGCGATGCTCTTCGGGTCGGGGCTGACGGCATAGCCGACCTTGCCGTTGGGCACGATCTCGTCGAGGCCACCCACATTGGTCACCAGCATCGGCTTCTCGAAATGATAGGCCACCTGGGTGACGCCACTCTGCGTGGCCGACTTGTAGGGCTGCACCACGATGTCAGAGGCATTGAAATAGTCTTTTACCTTATCATCCGGCACAAACTGGTCGACGACGATGACCTTGTCCTGCAGGCCGAGCGACTGTATTTTCTCCATATAGGGCGCCTTGTCGTCATAGAACTCACCCGCCACGATCAGTCTCAGCGGATACTTGGCCAAGCGTTCGTCGGCGAAGGCTTCGATGAGCCAGTCGAGACCCTTGTAGGCACGTACCAATCCAAAGAACAGCAGATAACTATAGTTGTCGTCGAGGCCGAGATGTTGCAGAGCCGTCTCACGAGGCTCCCTCGGACCGTAATGGTCGTAGATGGGATGCGGCGCCCAGTCCTTGGGCTTCCCTTTCTTGTCGAGGCGCGTCACCTCGTCGACCACCGCTTTCGAGAGGGCCACGAAGCCGTCCATAGCCTTCACAAAATAAGGTGTCAGCAACTTGTCGAGCAGCGAGCCTTCGTGCGGCATCATATTATGGATCAGCGCGATGCGCTTCGCATTCTTGACCTTGCGGGCTATCAAGCCATAGCACGGCGCGAAAAACGACATCCAGTAGGCAAACACCACCTTGTCGTAGTTCCCCTTACGGATCATGCGGCCCACCTTCCCCCAGTTGAAGGGATTCACCGAGTTGACGACGCGCTTGATGGTCAACGACTCGGGTGCCGGGGCATCCGAGTATTGCGTCTTGCCGGGGAAGAGGAAGCCAGGGTACTGGAGGGTGAAGGTCCAAATCTCCACCTCGTCGCCTTCCTCCTGGAACTGGCGGGCCAGACGTTCGTTGAACGCCGCGATGCCGCCGCGATAGGGATAGGCCGTACCGACAATAAGGATCTTACTCATAACGACTTATGCTCATTCATCCGCAAGGAGGCGACACGAAAGACCGTCTCCAAAACGAGGCAAAGTTATTAAAAATAAGCAGACGAGGCGTCCAAAAAGCGAACTTTGTCGAAAGAAAGCAAAAATGTTGTACTTTTGCGGTTTAAACCTAACCACTCACCGACATGAAAAGCGAGTTTTTGCAGAAACACGGCAGGACGATAGCCATCATCGGATGCATCATCGCCTTTGCCGCCATCACCTTGATTTATTTCTCCCCCATCTTTGAAGGCAAGCGCCTGCAGCAGCACGACATCGGCATGTACAAAGGCATGTCGAAAGAGATCGCCGACTACCGCGAGGCCACGGGCGAGACCACTTTGTGGACCAACTCGATGTTTGGCGGCATGCCGGCATGGAACATCTCGGCGCGGCAAAACGCCAACCTTTTCAACGAGATCCATCCTGTGCTCTCGTTGGGGCTGCCGAGTCCCATCGGCGCCGTGTTTATCGGCATGTTGGGCTTTTTCATCCTCATGTTGGTGCTCGACTGTAGCGTATGGATCAGCTTCGTGGCGGCCATAGCCTACGGATTCACGTCGTATATGTTCATCATTATCGGGGCGGGACACAACACCAAGGCCTTCGCCATCGCCTATATGGCACCCGTGGTGGCAGGCGTGCTCCTGACCTACAAAGGGAAATACCTGTGGGGCTCGGTGCTCACCGCCATCGCCTTGGCGCTTGAGGTGAAGTCGAACCACCTGCAGATCACCTATTACCTCTTGCTGATGCTCGTCATCCTCATCATCGCCGAGTTCATCAGCGACATCAAAAACAAGAAGTTAGGCCATTTCTTCAAGGCCTCGGCCTGTCTGTTGGTGGCGGCGGTGATTGCCGTCATGACCAACTTCACCATCCTGTATGCCAACTACGACTACGGCAAGGAGACCACGCGCGGCAAACCCGTGCTGGCCAGCAACAGCAACAACCAAACCAAGGGCCTCGACCGCGATTATATCACACAGTGGAGCTACGGCAAGGGCGAGACCTGGAGCCTGATGATCCCCAATGCCAAGGGCGGCGCCTCGGCCTACATCGGCAACCAGAACCCTGCCTTGCAGAAGGCCGACAGCCGCTACCGCCAGAACATCGCGCAGAGCAACGCCTATTGGGGCGACCAGCCCGGCACGAGCGGCCCCGTCTACGTGGGTGCCATCGTCGTGTTCCTCTTCGTCTTAGGCGCCCTGACGGTGAAAGGCAAGCTGAAATGGGCCCTGCTCATCGCCACGCTGCTCTCCATCCTGCTCAGCTGGGGCAAGAACTTCATGGGCTTCACCGACTTCTTCATCAACTACATCCCCGGCTACAACAAGTTCCGAGCCGTTTCGATGACCTTGGTCATCGCCGAGGTGTGCATGCCTCTCTTGGGCTTCTTAGGCTTGGCTGAGATCGCCAAAGACCCAGAGACCTTCAAGAAGAGCCTGCCCAAGTTCTTCATCGCCTTGGGCATCACGGCGGGCATCTGCCTGTTGTTCTACCTCACGCCCAAGACCTTCTTCCACTTCCTCAGCCAAGAGGAAGCCTCGCAGTTCGCGCAGCTCAAGTCGGGCAAGGACGGCGCCGCCTATGCCGCCTTCGCCACCCAACTCGAGACCGTGCGTGTGGCCATCTTCCGCAAGGACGCCTTGCGCAGCCTGCTGTTCATCATCCTTGCCGCCGTGCCGATCTTCCTCTATGGCAAGGGCAAGCTGAAGGCCACGCCTGCCATGGCCATCCTCGCTGTGTTGGTCCTCGTCGACATGTACCCCATCGCCAAGCGTTACCTCAACAACGACAACTTCGTCGAGAAGGCCAAGGCCGAGAAGCCTTTCGTGGCCACCGCTGCAGACAAGATCGTATTGGACGACCCGGACCTCGAGTATAGGGTCGTCGACCTGACCAAGAACGTCTTCAACGACGCCAGCTCGTCGTACTTCCACAAGTCGATCGGCGGCTATTCCGGTGCCAAGCTGCGCCGTTACCAAGACGTCATCACAAACTACTTGGGAGGCGAGGTGCAGCAGTTCAACAACATCTTCAAGGGCCTCAACGAGGGTGACGACTTGGCCTCATTGATGGAACGCCAGAAATGGATCAACATGCTGAACACCCGATACATCATCTACAACGCCAACGAGAAGCCTCTCGTCAACCCCTGCGCCTACGGCAATGCCTGGATGGTCGACAACGTCAGCCTCGTCGACACTCCCAATGCCGAGTTCGACGCTGTGCCTGCCACCGACACGCGCCATACGGCCATCATCCACAAAGAGTTTGAGGATCAGGTGAAAGGCTACCATCCCACCGACAGCGTGGGCAGCATCACGTTGACGGACTACAAGCCCAACCAGCTGACCTACAGCTTCGACGCCAACGAAGACAAGTTGGTCGTCTTCTCCGAGGTGTGGACCAGCAAGGGCTGGACGATGCGCATCGACGGCGAGGAGCATCCCCTGCTGCGCGCCGACTACCTGCTGCGTGCCGCCATGGTGCCGGCAGGCAAGCATGAGATCGTGATGCGCTACGAGCCTCGCATCTGGAAAGTGGGCGGCGTGGTGTCGCTGGTGAGCTCGGTAGTCATCCTACTGGCCATCATTGGTGCCACTGTCCTCTCGCTGCGAAAGGAAAAGACACCCGTCAAAGAATGAGCCATGCTCTCCCTCATCGTCTGCACATATAACCGCGACAAGTACCTCTACGGCGCGCTGAGATGCATCGCCGAGAACGGGTTCCCAACGGAGGCCTACGAGATCGTCTTGGTCAACAACATGTCGACCGACAACACCGATGCCGAGTGCCGACGTTTCCAAAACGACTATCCTAATGTCGTGTTCCGCTACTTCATAGAGACCAACCAAGGATTGTCATTTGCCCGCAACCGTGGCATTGCAGAGAGCCGCGGCGACACTTTGGTCTTTTTGGACGATGATTCTTACATCCAAGAAGGCTATCTCGAGAACCTTCAGAGACAGCTGGACACCCACCCCGAAGCCGATGCTTTTGGCGGGAAAATCGACCCCGTCTTTGAATCGGGAGAAGCTCCGAAATGGCTCTCGAAATGGAACTATTCCTGGGTCTCGGCCATCGATTTAGGTGGCAGTGTTTGCCCATTCAAAGGAAAGGCCTTCCCTATTGGCGCCAACATGGGCATCCGGAAAGCCATGCTAACGAAAATCGGTGTCTTCAACACCGAGTTGGGACGCAGCAAAAAGAACCTGATGGGGGGTGAAGAAAAGGACCTGTTTGAGCGCATCAGGCAACAAGGCGGCAGCATCTACTACTTCCCCGACGTGGTGGTGCAGCATGTGATTCCGCCTTCACGGACCACCAAAGAATACATAAAACGTTTGGGTGAAGGCGTGGGCATGAGCGAGAGGATCAGAACATTGGGTATCTCAAAGTGGAAATACCTGAAACGGTTGTTCTCTGAACTTGTCAAATGGGGAGGGACGATTGTGCTATGGGTCGTTTCGGTATTCCAAGGGAAGCCTGAAAGAGGCCAGGTCCTGGTTTTGTTCAGACGCCATGTCACCAAAGGGTTGCTCGTCCGTATCAAAGACTAAGATCCTTGAAATAGCCGGCCACTTTTTCCAAAGCCCGATTCACATTGCCTGCCCAACTCTTGCGAACAAGAACTTCTTTTTGCTTCTCATCCACTTCAAGGCAGGGTTCCTTCAACGCATTCAAGAGCCCTTCAAAATCAAATACCCTTTTTCCGACGACCATTTCATCAAACGGCCAAATAAAGCTTCTTTCTCCGGTAAATTTATGGTAATCGAACAGATACAAAATCACGCCTTTCTTATCCATCAGCAGATAATCATTGATTACTGATGAATAATCGGTAATAAGAACGTCGGTATATGGCATGATCGGATAAAGATCGGTCTTGGCGGATAGTATTCTTACATTAGTAAGCCGTGATTCATCAACTTCTTTGATTACAGTATTGGCATGCGGTTTAAAAATCATAAGTGACTGGCTCTCTTGCATAGCCTTGTCAACAGCTTTCAAGTCAAAGTCCTTCCCTAAAAAATCATAATTCGAGTCACGCCATGTCGGGAGATAGAAAAACACATGTCGATACCTTCCCGTTTTCAGTTCATCAATCAGTTGTTGTGTCGCCTCGGGTTCATACTGACTCACAAACGCCAAGCGTCTTTCTTCGGGCCAGGTCAAGATGTCGTTACGGGGATTCCCGAGTTCCAGACAACGGCTGATATCAATGCGAAAAGCCCGTGAAAACATCTCCGAATACATCGGCGAAGCAGAGAGCATATAATCAGGCCGTTTGAACGACTCGGGGTGGAAGAAACGCTCCTTTAGGGTTTTCTTCACATACCGGTCGGCCAGCGGGCCCGAGTCTATGTCAAACTCAATCTTTTTCATAGGCAAGCCGTGCCAAAGATTGACGAGCGTGGCATTCCCTGACAAACAAAACATGATGTCAGACGAGTATGCATTGAAGAACCAGAATTTCGATGTCAAAGCGAGCCATGCGCCTTTCGGACTAAGAACCCAAAATGCCTTCATGCCCTTGCTCCTCACCTCTTCCACCGTCGACTTGTTGGTGCTTAGCCAAACCGCATCAATCTCAGGCATCTGGGTCGACACATGAATGAAAAAATACTTGGAATTGCCGTCGAACCCACCTCGAAAACTTCCAAAAGCCCATCTTTTCTTGTTTCTAAGAAACAGAAACGAGAACGGATAAATACAATAGCAAACCAAATAGGCCAGGAATTTCATTTGTTTTTATCGTTTATCAACAAACAGGTTTAAGAACAACTCGGCACACCACAGCTGCCATTTTTGGTTTCCCGTCAGCTGGTGCATCGGTATATCATGGCGGAATTCGTTACGTTTTGGGCCCTCCCAGTCCTTGAAAATCATGTCAACCGGACGCGGCATGGGTATCTTTGTAGGCACCTCACGCTCTGGATACTTCATTCGGTACAAATCCCTGATGAGGTATTTTGACTCGCCATTCCTAATCCTCTGCAGGTCTTTAGGTTCAGCCATGACCAAGTTCTCGTAAGGATCACAATAAGGCATACCTGCCGCCTTAAAAGCATTGTAATAGGAACTGTAGCTCTCGTTTGTGCACAAATCATCCATAAAGCCGAGGAAGTCGATTCCGTCCTTCCCGACACGATACTTCTCGAAAGGCTCATAGACATCTACAGGGTGTGTGAGAACTAGTTCAGGATTCAACGAAATATACCGCTGGACAAACTCGTCAAATTTCCAGTCCTTGCTCAACAACTTGTCCATACCGCCAAACACATAGTCCGCGCCATCGCCAATAATCATAAGCTCTACGCCGTCAGCCTGAGCCTGTTTCGCCGCTTTATAGATTTGCGGTTCTATCGAGTGAACAGGGCCGCATTTTGCTTCCATGACGATGGGACTAAAAGCTTTGTAGTCGTCAAAAGTAATATCGACCAGCTCTTGACGAAGGCCATATTTCGCGGCATATTCCTTTGACCTCTCAATATCAGAGTCAAAGATCCGGGTCTCCTTCGAAACGAATGTATAGGCTATGCTTCCGGGTTTCATATAAGAGGCAAGCACGGCACTATCCATACCACCCGACAAAAGGATGCCCATCTTCTTGTATTCTCCATTCAACCTGTCAAAATCACGCTGAATCTTTTCATCTATCTCGCGAGCCGTTCTCACCGCCACCTTCTTGTCATCAGGGATAGGCGCAAAATTCTCATGGCACATTCCTTCGACATAGTCAACACCATCCTTGTAGATGTATCTGTATGCCATATAAGAGCTCAAGCAAAAATCTATGTCTATCATGGCTGCTAAAAATGATTATTTCAAATCGCTCAAGTCGTGTTTGCGCACAGCATCCAAAGCCTCATTGATCTTGGTTGAGGAGACGCCTTTTGTATACGGGAAATAAACGATCTTGATGCCTTCCTTGGCAAATTCCTCTTCATACTTCAGCCATTTCTCTGTGCCATACCAGTCGTCACCGACAAACAAGAACTTGGCACCAAGCTTTTTGCAGGCAGTAAGTTTGTCCATATCGTATTGGGGCACGGCGGCATCGACGTATTTACACGATCTGACGATTTCAATCCTATCCTCAAAAGGAATCATCGCCTGTTTGCCTTTATAGGCGACCAACTCGTCGACCGTTACGCCAACTACCAAGTAATCACACATCCCCTTGGCATTTTTCAACAGATTCAGATGACCAATATGGAAAAGGTCATACACTCCTGTCGTATATCCAATAACCAACTGATCTTTGGCTTGTTTTGAAGTGTTTTCCATAATATCGCTTATTTAGTAATGAGTTCCACATTATGTATGTTTTTCATGATCTCCTCTTCGGAAGGCACTTGTCTCCAATTCCCGTAAATGTTCGTCAAAAACGCGTCCCCGTTGTGTGGTACGGGCAGCTTCGCCTCCTCGAAGTCAACCTCGGTAACAGGGAACACTTCTGATTCCCACATGTAATGCTTGGCAAAGCTTTGTCCAATCCCGTAATGCATCTCACCTTTTCTCCTAAACACATTCAATGGCCACGTCAACGGGGTCAGACATCGATAAACGAACCATTGAGCCTTCGTGACAGCCTTCCTCAGTTTGTCATTCTTGATGAGATAAGTATAGTGAAGCAACGCCACTCTAAGCTTTGCGCAGACAAAAGACCGGATATAACTGTTTTTCTCCACACAGAATATGTCGACCCCCACGCCTTTGTATTTGTATAGCTTTCCTCGTTTCGGCAACGACCCCATCAGATTGCCTTCCTTTTCTCGAAACTTTGGGAATCCATTGACATAGTTGAAATCGGAGAAACGATCATGGAGTACATATTGCTCAGAATCCAATTTGTGCAATATCTCGACCAGCTTAAGGTAGTCTTTCTTTGGAAGTGCTATGTCCATGTCATCATCCCATGGAATGAAACCTTGATGCCTGATAGCTCCCAATGCGCTTCCACCCGTCAGAAAATAAGTCAAATGATTGTCTTTGCAAATCTTGTCCAAAAACAAGACCTCCTCCAACATTTTCATTTGCAGGTTTCTTAAAGACGAGCCTTCGGGGGCATATTTCCGTTTCAATCCTTCCGTATCAATCATACAAAGTCATTTCAAGTGCAAAAATAGTCAAAAATAGCGTCGCCACACGTTTTTTTCCTAATTTTGCGCTTTAATTCAAAATGGTTGTCCCAATAATGAAGGAAGCATTAGTCATTGGAGGAAGCAACGGCATCGGTCTGGCCATCACTTTAGAACTGAAGAAACGGGGTTGCCGCGTCCACGTCGTCGACAAGACGCAAAACGAGTTGTTTGACAGCTCAGAGAACATCCTTTTCCAGCAAGTCAACCTGTTGACCACAGACTTCTCTTTCTTGGAGAACTACGCGAGCGTTGACACCCTTGTCATCACTGCAGGATTCGGCCGTATCGCGCCTTTCGAGGACATCCTTGAGCCAGAGATCCAGAATAGCTTCCAGGTGAACAGCATCGCGGTGTTGAAAGTGCTGCACCACTTCTTCCCGAGGATGAAGCAGCAGGAGCCTTTCCGTTGCGCCGTAATGGGAAGCATCGCCGGACTGATCAGCTCTCCCCTCTTCGCCACCTACGGGGCCACCAAAGCGGCCGTGTGCAACGCCATCGAGAGCCTGAACATCGAGCTGGAGATGGCCGGCACGGAGAACCGCATCCTGAACGTCTCGCCCGGGTCGATCAAAGGCACCAAGTTCAACGGTGGAGCCAACGACCTGAGCCTGACCGAGGCCTTGGCGCAAGCCATCATCGGACAGATGGAGCAACGGGCGACCCTCTTCATCCCACAGTATGACGAGGTCTTCAAAGGCGTCCTGCAACGCTATCACGACGACCCACGCCAGTTCGGTTTGGACAGCTACCAATATAAGCTAGCCAGCGGCCGCACCAGCAGCAAGCCGCAGCTGAAGATCGGCTATCTGAGCGGCACCTTCGACCTGTTCCACATCGGCCACCTCAACCTGCTGCGCCGCGCCAAGGAGCACTGCGATTATCTGGTCGTGGGCGTACACAAAGACGCCTCGCACAAGGGCAAGAGCACCTTTATCTCGTATGAAGAACGTTGCGAGATCGTCAGAAGCATCAAGTATGTCGATCAGGTGATTCCCTCTGAGCGAGAGGACTGCGACGTGTATCTGAAAGGCATCGTGAAATATGACTACCTGTTTGTCGGCTCGGACTACAAGGGCACGGAACGCTTCAACCGCTACGAGCAGATCTTTGCAGACAAAGGCGTTGAAATCGTCTATTTCCCTTACACCCAAGGCACCAGCAGCAGCCAACTGCGCGAAGCATTGTCGGCGATTCGCAATGACAAATAGTATTTGCGACAAAAATAAAGACAACTCTCTTTTATTTTAGAATAATTTTCTAATTTTGCGAGCATATAATACAAGTCGCAATGAGGTTTCGTGTGCTTCTCATATTGTTGGTTTTAACACCGATACTTGGTTTTGCCCAATTCGTCAACATCGGTGACATCCTCTGCACCGATGGGAGCACGGTCAGCCGCGAGGCCTTTGCCGCTTCGGGACGAACGGCTGAGGGCGTTGTGTTTTATGTCGACGACGACGATGCACATGGCTGGGCGGTAGCGCTCAACAGCCAAAGCTCCTCCATCAAGTGGAGCAGTAGCGAATACTATGGCTACGACCTCCCCGAACTGACCAACTATGCGAACGCGCGCGAGGCCATGCACGACCTCAACGGAAACGAGAATACCGCCATCATCCGCGGTCACGGCAACCGCTCCGAATTCCCAGCGGCGTGGGCCGTCGACTACGAACACGGCTGGTACCTGCCCAGCGCGGGACAGTTGCGTTACCTCTACTCGTACATGCCCGAAGTCAACGCATCGCTGCAAGTGGCAGGGGGCACACCCTTCCCCTATCATGACAATTATTATTGGTGGTCGTCGACCGAAGTCACCGAGTTTCATGCCTACGACATGAACTCGGGCGGCAGCACCGGCGACTATGTGAAAGACAACCACGTCAATTACCCACCCAACGGCATCGCTGTGCGGCAAATCAAGGATTTCACCATCCCCAACCCTGTTCACCCAACCTATCACATCGGCGATCTCATTACCAACGACGACGGCAGCCAAGGCATCCTCTTCTACCTCAGCCCCGACCAGAGCGACGGCTGGATGGTAGCCCTGAACGACGCCTCGACGGCGATCGCCTGGGGCAACGGCGACGTGACCGGCCTCGCCAACCAAACCTGCTCGTCGCCCTATGGCAGTCTGTTGGACGATACCGACGGCATGGCCAACACGGGGACCATCCGGGCCCAACAGTCAGGATCAAACACCGCTGCCAATGTGGTCGACTACGAGCATGGATGGTATCTGCCCACAGCAGGCCAGCTCTCGAAGCTCTTCGGTGCCTTTCCCTTCATCGAAGACATACTGCAAGCCCATGGCAGCAAGCTCGCCAATGCCGAGTACTGGTCAAGCACAGAGGCCGACGGAAGCAACGCCTTCACTTTGAGTTGCAACCCGAGTGCCAACGTTCGTGCCGGTCATTTCGCCCGTCGTGAGAAGTCATCAAGCTATCGCGTTCGGGAAGTCAGGAACCTTAGTTTTGCCAATCCTCCCCTCCCCGTGCCCGCCTTCCCTGACAACGTCATTGAATCCGACTGCAATCAACCTTGGGAAGGCAACACATGGGACGCTCAACTTTTGGCTTCAAGCTCACAAAACAACATAGCTTCCTATGCCCCTATCCTCGCAGGCGACATCGACGGCAACGGCGTGGTCGACCTCGTAATCTCACATTACAACGGAAACAATTATCGGAGCAACACCCTTGACGTTTACAGCGGTATCGACCTCTCTTTGCAATACCGATTCAACATCCAAGACTCCATCTATCACTCCAACGGCCCATACGCTTTGGGAAAATACCCAAAGCCCGATGGCAGTCTGCAAGGAGCCATTTTTGTCCATGGTTACGACAAAAAGATCCGTTCCTACACTATTGATGGCACATTGCTCAACGTATCAGATCGTGCCACCTCATGCGACGGCATGGTCTCGTTTGCCGACTTTAACGGTGATGGATACCCCGAGGTATATACAGGCAGCGACATCTTCGATGCCGCCACGCTAAAATGGCTCTGTTCAGGTCCAGCAAACGGAAACAAAGGCCTCAGTTTCAGAGGCGCCGCCGTAGGTGTTGTCAATCATCACCGATGCTATTTCACCATGTCGTTGGCCAGCAACGTGCTTGGCGACGAACGGCAGGAACTGATATGCGGCAACACCATCTACAACGTAAATATTGTCAGCCGCACCAATCCTTCCCAAAACTCCGTTACGGTCAATAAGACCATCACTCCCCCCTCTGGATTTCCACAAGACGGTCACGTCAGTCTCGCCGACCTCGACCTTGACGGCGAATGCGAGGTATTGGTAATACACGACAACAGCGACGACCATTCACAAGGCACAGCATTTTATTACGCTTACAGGCCCTCTGATAGCCATATCTTATTTCATAAGACTAACAGTTGCCTATGCGAAGGTTATCCCCTTATAGGTAACATCGATGACGACCCGCATCCAGAAATCGTCTTCCTCGAAAAGCAAGAATATTCGCCCATGTATATCTACTGTTGGCGATATACCACACAAGGCGGACTCACAACAGTATGGCGTTATGAGCACAATGACACATCGGGGCAAACGGGCATCACACTTTTCGACTTCAACCAAGACAACATCATGGAGATCGTTTACCGTGATAGTCAAAGCCTTCGTATCATTAACGGTAACACCTCCTCACCTCACAACATCTTCTCCAGAAGAATGGCTGCTGGTACGGGATGCGAGTACCCTATCGTGGCCGACGTGAACGGCGACGGCAGTGCAGAAATCATTGCCACTGGCTTACTTGACCAAAGTGCCAACCTTCCTGGCCACGGAGCGATTCACATGTTCGGCTGTCCCGGCAACTGGTCGCCGGCACGACCCGTATGGAACCAATACATGTACCATGTCACCAATGTGAACGAGGACCTCACCATCCCCACCTTCTGCTTCGACAAGGCCACCGTCTTCACCGCCCATGACGGCACCGTGCGACGGCCCTACAATAACTTCCTGCAGCAGGCCTATTACATCACCCCCGAAGGCGAGCCCTACAACCCTGGTGGTTCCATCGATGTCGCCATCGAAGGGACGGGCTGCAACAGCTTCACTTTCCACGGCATCACCTACGATGAGAGCGGTCATTACGAGCAACTCGTCGAGTCGCCCGACGGCTGCGACACGCTCTACAACATTGAAGTCAACCTCGGGCAAGCGGTCACACACGAGTTCTGGCAACGGAGATGCGAGTCGTACTCCTGGAATGGCACCACCTACGATGAGAGCGGCGACTACACGCAACAATTCGTCACAGCAGAGGACTGCGACAGCATCGTGACCCTCCACCTTACCATTATAGGGACGATCACCCACGATTGGTCGGTAGCGGCTTGCGACCGTTACACCTGGAACGGCATCACCTACACCGAGCCTGGTGACTACGAGCAAGAGTTCGAGTCTTATGACGGCTGCGATAGTATCGTCACCCTCCACCTCTCCTTCTCTCATTCCATCGAGACCGAGGCTGACACCACGGCCTGTGGTAGCTTTGAGTGGGCAGGACATGTTTTCACTGAATCAGGCCATCAAGATAGCCTCTTCGTCACTCAAGGCGGCTGCGATTCGCTCGTCCACATGCATTACACCGTCATGCCATATCCCGCTGCCGTCGGCCCCATCGAAGGTCCGACCGAGGTCTACGTGAGCACCGACCTCATCCTCGGGCAATACTTCTACTCTATCGACTCTGTCGGCTTTGCCGACCGCTACGAATGGGAGCTCGAAGGCGTAGATTGGCCGATGGACACCACAGGCTTGCATTGCACCTTATGGGTGACAGAGCCCGGCGATGCCATCCTACACGCCAAGGCATGGAACGGCTGCGGCTTCACCGAGCGCGTGATACTCATTCACGGTGGATTCTTCGACCTCGATGAGATGGGCATCCGCGTTGCCCTTTACCCCAACCCCGCCCATGACAAAGTCTGCATCGAAGCCGAGGACATTCGACGCGTCAGGCTTTTTGATTTGCAAGGACAATGCATTGTTGAGAAATCCTTCGACCGAAACGATCGAGTCGAAATGCCTCTGTCGGGTTTCGAATCCAAGCTCTATCTCATCGAGATACAAACGGACTACGGCATCGCCCGTAGGAAGCTGAAAACCGAATAGTCATGAGACTACGCCTTTCCCATATCCTTATGGCCTTGATGCTGATGCCCGCTTGTCTTTTGGGCCAGACGGTCAAGATCGGAGACATCCTGTGTACTGACGGGAGCACGGTCAGCCCCGAACAGTTCGCCGCGTCGGGAAGAGTCGCTGAGGGCATCGTGTTTTATGTGGATGAGACCGGCGAGGGCTGGGCCGTCAGTCTGGAATGCCAAGCCGTCAACACACACTGGGTGACCCAAGAGTATTACTACGAGACATACGACATCCCCAATTTGCAAAACTTCGAGTATTCGAGGGATGCCCTCTACGACTTTGACGGCTACAGCAACACCGACATAATAAGAATCGCGCATGGAGCCGACTGGTATCCTGCTGCTTGGAGCGTCGACTTTGACAACGGTTGGTATCTACCCGCCGCCGGACAACTGCGCTGGCTGATGGCTTACATCAACGAGGTCAACACATCGCTTTCTGTCGTACACGGCACGCCTTTCGTCTTCGACAATCCGCGCTGGTACTGGACCTCAACAGAAAGAGGCGGAGCCCATGCCGTCGTGGTGAGCCAGACAGGCAGCGTGGCCAACTATCCGAAATGGAACTACATCGGGCAATATGAGATTGGCGTTAGGGCCGTCAAATCCTTCACCGTGCAAGCGCAATCACCTATCATCGGCGAGGTCGTCACCGCTCCGGACGGGCAGCAAGGCGTGGTGTTCTACGTCGATCCCGACAACGGTGCCTATTGGCTGGCGGCCATGGACGATCTGACAAGTTCTTACCCTTGGGGGCCTGGTAACGACATCCCTGACCTATACAACTACAACGAAAACGACCGATATGTGGTGCTTCACGGCGTGCATTGCGGCTACGACGCCACCCTTCACATGCGCAATGCCATGGGATCGTCATCCCAATATGCTCCGAACCATGTAGACCTCGACCAGGGATGGCACATCCCCTCGGCGGGACAACTGTCAAAACTCTTTGCCGCGTTACCATTCATCGAGTCAATATTTGCCAACAACGGAGGCACCACTTTGTCGGGCGACTATTATTGGACCAGCACCGAGTGCTCAAGCGAAAAGGCTTGGGCCATGAATTGCGGCGCCAACCTTTACACAGAAGGCATCCTGACGGCCCAAAGCAAGTCATCGGAATATCATGTGAGGCCTGTTTGGAGCCTGAGTTGCGAAAACATCGTCCTTCCCACCGTTGGAAGCATCACCACGCCCGAGGCGATTTGCGCCAACGAAAGCCTGACACTCGAAATACCCGAGAGCCAATTTGCCGACACGCAAGGTTGGCAACTGAGCGAAACGTCTGGCTTCAACAACCCAATCCTCTATAACGGCGAAACCTTGGACTCCTCATACGACGGATGGTATCTGCGCTATTATGTCACCAACACATACGGAACGGTCTACAGTAATTCGGTACGCATCAGCATTTGGCCCACCTATGCCACTTCGTTCCACGCACAGGCCTGTACCTCCTACAACTGGAACGGCGACACTTACACAGAAAGCGGCGACTACACACAAAACCTCACTTCGATACACGGCTGCGACAGCATCGTCACACTCCACCTCACCATTAGCGACATCCTGACAACAGAGTTTGAGCGAACCCGATGCAACTCATACACATGGAATGGCATCACCTACTCCGAAAGCGGTGACTATGAACAAGAGTTCTCCACGATAGAGGGATGCGACAGTATCGTCACACTTCATCTCACCATCACAGGACCTATTTATCACGAATGGTCGATAGAGGCCTGCGACCGATACAAGTGGAATGACATCACCTACACCGAACCCGGCGACTATGTGCAGGAATTCGTCACCTCGCAAGAGTGCGACAGCATCGTCACCTTGCATCTCGCCTTCTCCGATGCCTTGGAAGTCGATGTCGACACCACGGCTTGTGACAGCTATTCCTGGAACGGGAACCTTTACATCCAATCCGGTGTTTACGACAGTCTATTCGTCACCTCTGGCGGCTGCGACTCACTCGTCCACCTGCACCTCACCGTCGAGCCCTCTCCCGAGGCTGTAGGCGCCATCGAAGGGCCGACTGAGGTCTACGTGAGCACCGACCTCATCCTCGGGCAATACTTCTACTCTATCGACTCTGTCGGCTTTGCCGACCGCTACGAATGGGAGCTCGAAGGCGTAGATTGGCCGATGGACACCACAGGCTTGCATTG